>JACCDW010072502.1_pt1 | contig 50594 bp, 94 predicted proteins | sample 7449781 | NCBI WGS metagenome assembly JACCDW01 (sample SAMN15323449, study PRJNA562643) | freshwater metagenome | isolation source: river surface water | place: USA:Blue River Watershed | collected 2017-08-18
GATGGTGGATTTATCAACTCGGCAGTATCTGTAATGAATCCCTTCCTTGCTTTATCCTTCATTATCAAGTATTAATAAGGTATGGAATTTCACGTAGATTTCCCGCTTGGGATGAATTCACACATCGCAATATTTGATGAGTTTCTCCACGAAACTGACTGTTCGGAAATAATTAATCTTTCGAAAAGCGTTTGGGATGACGTATTTATCGAAGGAAAAACAGTACTCGGCAACATGCCAGACATCAAAAGAACAAAAGACTGGACGCTGAATAACTTTGAAGGCGTGTCTGTTCCTGAAGAAATTCAGTCAGTGGCACATGAACTAGATAGTAGGGTCTACAGACAACTGGCTAAAGCAGTAAATCTTTATCAGTCAACATTTGAAGCGTTTAAGTCTCTACCCACTGGAATTTTCGACACTGGTTATTTGGTTCAGGTTTACAAACAGGGTGATGGTTTCTACCGTCAGCACATTGATGGAGCGCCATGGTTTGCAGGGGAGTATTCGAGGAGAATTCTCGCGTGCGTTATTTATCTAAACGATGTTGAGTCGGGTGGTGAAACAGTATTCCCATTGCATGATTTTTCGGTGAAACCCAAAGCAGGGCGGATGGTAATGTTCCCTGCAACATGGACACATCCACATGTCGCCAATGTTCCCCAGTCTGGCGACAAGTGGATTATCAGCACATTTATCCTTAGCACGCAAAACATCTCCAACTCTTGATAGGGCAACATGGAACAAGAACTAAACCCCCAGTCAATAATCGACGAACTAGTAAAACGCCTACACGCCATGACTCTTGAGAACGTAGTGCTTGCGTCTCAGGTCGCCGAACTTAAACGTCAGTTGAGCGAGCGAGGCACGGACAATTCCTAAAAAACACGCCATTTTCTAAGTGGTACAATTGATTTATGGCGATAGCCAAGAAAGTCAAAAAAGCACTGCGAAAGAAAAGGGCGGCAAAAGTGTCGAAACTACCTTACATCAAGATGGTTCTCCCCAAGGAAGTGGAGAAAGTCGGTAATGGAAAACTGACGCCAGCGATGCTGAAAAAAGTTAAGACTGGCGGTCAAATGTGGACCAATGCCGCCGATGCATTCAACAAGATGTACGACGATGCCCTTGCCGCTGGATTCAAACTACGCAATGTCGGCGACTTTCGTCCATTCGAGGCACAACTGGCGATGTTCAAAGACCGTTACAGCCTGAAAGACGAAGGACGTAAGCCGACGGTAACGCGCAACTACGAGGGCAAGACTTGGTACCTCAAGAAAGGTAAAGCCCCCAGCGGCACACCTGGTACCTCAAATCATGGTTTCGGACTAGCGATTGACCTTGGTTACGACGTCAAGGGCGCATTGACATCGATGGGTGGCAAGTGTTTCGAGTGGATGTGTGCAAATGCTCCCAAGTATGGCTTCTATCTTCAGGGCAACGACCCGAAGTCTCCAGAGTTCGAGGCATGGCACTGGCAGTACTGCCTAGGCGATAAGAAAGCGCCAATTTTTGACGGTGCTGCGCCTGCACCTACACCTGCACCTGCACCCACACCTACACCAGCACCAGCACCAGCCGCAAGCGGACCAGCATTTCCTGGAGACCTTGATGTCGGCTCAAAAGGCGAAGCGGTGAAGTTGGTGCAATCAAAGGTTGGCGCTAAGCCAGATGGTGATTACGGCAAAAAGACTGGAGAAGCAGTATCCAAGTGGCGCGTTGCTAACGGTATGTCTGCTGGCACAAAGGTGGGTCCAAAAGTCTGGAAAGCGATGTTCGGCTGAACATCCAATACGTTTTTCGTAAGTAGGCACGATGCCAGACATAAAAGCATATTCGAGTGGAGCATGGAGTCCGTCTTCTGGACCGCCTGGTGTTCTGACCAAAGGTCTAACGACAACGACTTTTTCTCGTGGCGCTGCAGCGGCGTGGGTCGATGATGATGCAGGTGGATGGACGAAACACCTTGACCTCGTTCCAGCCACACCAGTCCTCACAGCAATTAATAATTCTGGACGTATGGACTTGTCATGGACAGTCACGAGTACGTCAAATATAAATAAGTATGAGGTCTATTACTCGACCAACGGAACAACATACAGCAAGTGGTCGACAGAACCAGCCTTTAACGCAACGTCTGCAGTATTTGGTCGTGCCGCTTCTGCCCCATCGACTTACTACTTTTTTATTCGCTCCGTGGCGTTGAATGGTCTATATGCAGACAGCAATGTCGCAAGCGTATCTATCGGCGGTGTAACGGCGTGGAGCGCATTTTCACACAGTCGTGCTTCCAGTGGTTGGCATAACCGTTCATTCACATTTACTGCTGGAGTGTCAACTTCTACCTCAACGATTTCCAACGTTTCTGTAACTCTTTACTGGCGTCAAAATACGTCTGAAGCATGGTCTGTCGCAACATCGTATTCAGAAAACGCCTCGTCAATGACTAAGACGTTTTCGTTTAGCGCATACACATACGGTCAGAGAATGTTCCGCGTCGACATTGTTGCAACTGACAATCAGACGAAACAAAACGATGGCTCAACTGGAACTGGCTATCAATTCAGCAACTCGTGGTCCACGAGCGACCTCACAGCAGCGGATATTACTGGTGGTGTCCCAATCATTTCTGGCTCCGCGCCAACCGTTTCCGACCCACTCAGTCCTCCTGCAAACACGAACAGAAGCCTCACTTTTACTGTTGGGTTTGCCGCAAACGTAGACAGAAGCGAGTACGACTCTGCAAATCTGTATCTGTATCGCTCCAGTGATAATGCCTATATTTCTCACACAAGCATCGACTTGACAAATCTGAAGTCAAATCAGACAATTCAGCAAACTGTTTCACATACATTTGGGAGTCTTGCTGCTGGTACTGGATACTATGCACGCTTTAACGTGTATGACGACGAAGGTGCCGACAGGTCGATAGACAACTCTCAAACAACATACGCCCTTCAGAGTGGTTCATATACGTATATAAGCGGTTATGCACGAACGCCATCAACATCAACATACGATGCAGGACACCCATATTGGCAAGGAAACGGAACTGAATATATTGGCGACGCTCCGTATGGTCCGCAGTACACAACGAGTAAAGGCGCCCTGCGCGACGGAAACAACAACACATGGTATTTAACAACATCGATGGGAACATCCGCATCGTCAACCACATACCAGAGAATCCGTATTTATAAATTCAGTGACTACAGCATGAATACCTCATCGCAATATGGATTAACAACAGACCCTGGTTATAAAATGAACTGGATTGAGTACCAAACACCACAGACTCACTCAATCTACGCACAGGTGTACGACTACAAGGCTGGGCTTTGGCTTGGGTATGCAGGTACCGACCCAAACGTTGGCGACTACTACATTGCGTCAAACGACGTGAACGGCAACTGGAGGCTAAACCTGAGCGAAGGTGGAAACTTTGAGGGGCTAACTAGGGAGAGAAGCGGAAATAACTGGTATGTCCTCTTTGATATACGGGCAATCATGTCAAAAACAAAGGTTTACACTGGTCTAACTGGATACAGAATTGGTCTTGCTGAAGTTAGAGTCAACACGACATTCTATAACGTTTACGACACAACAACAACTGGTTCCTACAATTATTAAATAGTATAATTGTTCGGTGGAGAGTCCTTTTCGCCGCATACGAGTAATGATTCCGTTGCTCATTTTTGCATGGTTTGCTCCCGCGCCACATTCTGCATACGCGTTTGATACTGGGCTGAATGTCACTGTTTATAACAACTTCGGGTACAACAACGCCCCACCGCTCCCTGATGTGTCTGGCAGACCACAGATAGGTGAAACAACAGTCGAGCAGATTAATCAAGACTTCGACTCAGCCCCAATGTTCAACATCTATGAAGACTTCATAGTTAAGTACGAGGGGTACGTTACTTCGCCAATAACTGCCGAAATTCCTTTTTACCCATCCGCTGACGATGGAACACAGTTGTACATAGACGGTTCTCTCATTGATGACAACTGGTACGACAAGGGATGCTGCGGAACTCCAACTCAGCCCATTTCATTCATTGCTGGTGTCCCTCGGCAAATCACGCTGTGGTATTACGAGAACGGTGGCGGTGCGTGGGTCGAATTGTATTGGGACACTGGAAATGGGTGGGAGATAATTCCAGCAGAGTCGTTTACGCAAAGCGAAGCCGCAAATCCTGCCGTTATCCCTACTACAACCACTACGAGTACTACGAGTACTACAACGACAACTACTACGACAACTACGACAACTACTAGTACAACTACGACTACTAGTACAACAATTCCCCAAACTACGACAACGGAGGCTCCCCAAACGACAACAACGACACTAGACACTCCTACGACAACAACCATTGCGGAGACAACTACAAGTGTTCAACAACCCACGACAACAACAACCCAAACAACGGTACCTAAACCAGCGCCAATCCCCCAAAATGCGACGACGACGACGACATCGACGGTAGTGCTAACAACCACAACATCCCTACCTACAACTACGACTTCTACAACCACTTCAACAACGACTATTCCAGAAATTCGTCAAGAGATGACGCAAGACGAAGTTGTTGCCGTTATTACCGATAGCGAAACGATTGAAACACTCACGCAGGAAGAACTGGTCACAGTATTTGAAAATCTTGATGTTTCAGAACTGTCACCAACGGAGATTGACGAACTTGTTGCCGTTCTGGTTGAAGCAAGCGATGATGTAAAAAGCACATTTGAAAACACGGTAAATGTATTTGACAGTGAAGAATTTGGCGAATATGTGCCAGTAGGTTCAGCAGTTACTGTAAATCAAAGGCGTGTTATTATTGTGGGGTCTGTTGTTATATCCAGTATGGGTGCTGCGATGCTGCCGCCATCATCAGGCGGTGGAACCGCTGGTCCATCTGGCTCAGGCGGTGGAAATAGCGACGGAGGAAGGCGCAGACGGTCCAGATGAGCAAGTTTTTACGACGAGTGCTTAGAAACCTAATCAGGGAAATCCACGCCCTTGCGTGGACGCTGGGCGGTACTGGCATGGTCCTCATCACCCTGTCGGGTAAAACCCGCGAATGGGGCATCTGGATTTCTGTGGCATCCCTAGCCGTTCACCTCGCTGGGGTTTTGTTCAAGAAAGACGAATAATTCGAGAAACCGAGGTTGCGTCATGGATTGCTTTACTGAAATCCAACCAGTCAGACGGAAACTACGGCAGAAAATGAGGAAGAAAAGTGAGCAACTTCAAGAACATCATGTTACGCATCGTTGCAGTATTCGCTGCTTCAGGATTGAGCGTTGTGGGTGCTGGCGCTATTGCGGGGGTCTCGTTATGGAAGGCTGTTTTGATGGCAGGCATTGGTGGGGTTGCGACTGTGATTGAGGGTCTGTCAAGGGCTTTCATGGATGACGGCAAACTCGACAAGACGGAAATAAACGCTGTTTTTAATTCAGTTGACAAGACAAAGCGTTCAACTAGCGCCAAATAGAGACTGTGTATAATTGTGGTACGCAAACCTACAAGGTGGAGAAAATCAGACATGAGTGACGAAATGGTCGAAATGCCAGCCGAAGAGACCGAGGCTGTGGTTGCAGAAGTTGCCCCAGAAGAGGCTCCTGTTGTCGTCGAGGAGGCAGAAGAGGAGCCGAAGCGTCGCTCACGCAAGGTGGTTGAGTCCGCGCCAGAAAACAAGGCTGTCGAAGTTCCTGTGAAGGCAGTGAACGCTCCCGTCTACCCAGCAATGGCACTGACGTCTGGCGCATGGAGCGAGGCTCTCTGTGTGGCACAAAAGCGTATGGGTGTTGCCGAGACGGGCATCATGGATGCAGACACCAAGAACGCCGTGAAGGCTGTCCAGAAGAAGTCTGGCATGAAGGCTGACGGACACATCTCCGCAGTTACTTGGGCAAAGATTTTCTCCTGAGCCTTTCTTGCGCCACATCGGCGCACTGGTTAGGATGTACCTGAAAATCTGAGTTTATCTGGCGGGTACATGTCGAATCTTCAATCAAGAGAGATGGTGTGGCATAACGACGGTCACATCATGCACCTCGAACTAAACCAGAGTGATGTTGTCATCACTCATGTCACTTGTCCTGGCGGTGAAGTCTCCCCGTGTCAACACCCCCAAGTTGGGTGCATTGTCGACTGGTTCCTTTTGCGTTTTGGGCTTGAGTGCAACACTGGGGTCGCCCCTATCAGTTCAGACATGCAAATCGCTTGGACTGTTTCTGGTGACATGGCGCTTCTCGACGAATGTCAGGTGTGGGTAATGCCCATCAATGATGAAGCGTTCGCCGCGTGGCTCATCACCCAAACCCCTTCAGAAGGGTAAATCTTCTCCATCAACCTTGCGCTGTGCTTCGTTCTTTCTCAAGATTTCAGCGTTGATTGCGTCATAGAAGCGACTGATATCAGGGTGCTTCAACCCATCTATTAGATTTAACTGATAAGTGTTGTAACCATTGACTTTTGTCTTTGTGATGATGTCCGCATCCGACAATGCTTTGATTGATTTTTGGATGTTGCTTTCCGATACGCCTAGATAGACGGAAAGCGCTCGCTGCGTGATATTCGGGTCTTCCATAATTGCCACCAGCACTCGACCATGCGTAGAGAGAAGACCCAGAGAGCCTGCTGGCGCGTAGTGAATCATTCTCTCTTGGTCCAAGGTTTTCAGTAACTCTGTAACCATGTCAGAGACGTCAGCACCATCAGACATTTTTTGCAGCACATCTTCAAGAGACCTGCGCAATATATGGTCTCTGTTTGTGTTGTGCCGCTGCACGTCTTCTCCTTTACACGGGATGCTAGACACATTATCCCTGATGCGTTATAGTAATAGGTAACCACCAACGTTGCCATTGCGGCACCACAAATAGGGAGCCACGGAGACATGGAGACACCTCTTGGTCTCGGACTGGAGCGCCTACTTGGCGCTAACGGACCGTCAGTCTGCCCAGTTGCGAAACTTATCGCAACTCTAACAGAGGCAGAAGCAGAACTACTGCAAAGAGTCATGCTCTCAAGTGCTTCTACGCGCCAAATACACAATGAACTCACAGCCTCTGGATTCCGCATCGGGAGGGACACAATCGCCAACCACAGACGTGGCTGGTGTCGTTGCAACGGAGGACAGCAATGACCCACAAACCAAAGAACCTGACTGAGCGCCTAGCAGCCATCGAGAATCAGGCTGAGCACCAAGACGACGTAAAGACTCGTCAGGCACCGTCAGGATGGGAACCAGGTGTTGTCTGGGACGGCAAGAAGGGCACAATCACTACAGACAGTGTCTACGAGTCGCCAGAGGACTGGTCTGACCTGCTCGCCGCTCGAGGCCTCGACCCAGAGAAGTACGAAATCGTCGGCGACACTATCCGCTGGTGTTCCTATGACGGCTGGAAGCGTGACGAGAAGGGGGAACCCGCCTACAGTGCTATTTGCTACTCGTTTAAGGCTGACATCCGCCTAAAGCAGCGCCACGCAAACATCGCCGACTATGAGCAGTTATATCGTGATGTCCTGAAGAAGAAAAAGCCCAAAAAAGAGGCACCCACTGGGGATGAGACTTTTGTCGTTGCTCTTTCCGACTGGCAGTTGGGAAACCGAGACGGTGGCGGCGCTGAGCGGCAAGTTCAGAAGATTGCCGAATTGGCTGAATCTATTCCACAGCGGCTTGCTGACCTGCGCAGGGCAGGGCACGACATCGGACATGTGGTCATCGCTGGTCTGGGAGACCTAGTCGAGGGCACCTGTGGACACTATCCCGCCCAACAGTTCCGCATCGAGTTGGATAGGCGCGAGCAAATCAAGTTGGTTCGCCGAGGTATCCGAGACATCATCATGGCGACAGCCCCCTACACCCAGCAAATGACGGTTACTGCTGTAGGCGGTAATCACGGAGAGAATCGAGGACTCAATGGGAAAGCGTTCACCACTACTGGTGACAATGATGACGTCGCCGTGTTCGAGCAAATCGCTGAAATTTTTGCAGCGAACCCTGACACGTATGGTCATGTGGGTTTCAGACTTCCGCTGGAAAGACTCACCCTCTCGTTAAATCTATCTGGACACATTGTTGCGTTCACACATGGTCACCTGACCAAGCCAAGCAACAACGCTGCGCAGTCTGTATGGAACTGGTGGAAAGACCAAGCACTCGGTCGCGCGCATGCAGGTGTCGCCGATGCCGACATCCTCATCACTGGGCACTACCACCACTTAAATGTCAAGGAACAGGAAGGTCGAGCAGTGTTCATCTGCCCAAGCCTCACGGCAGTAGGCGAATACTTCCAAGACTGGTACGGGGTCAAAACCCGTGAAGGAACTCTCAGCATGGTGATAGCACCCGACGGATGGGGCGAATTGCACCTCATCAACTGACGTTTTAGTAAACGTCTATTTTGTCATTGCTCGGAAGCCTTGCAAATAAAGGGAAATACGTGAACCACTCATTACGCGGGTACAAAACTTACAAGTGCAGATGCGACATCTGTGTCGCGGCATACGTGCGCGCCAAAGCGGCAGAAAACTACAAAAATCGCCGCACCCCCATCAATCATGTACTGATATCAGCCGAACCGCTCGTACGGATGTTTGTTGATATCCGTCTGTCTGGCGGGAACATGAACAAGAAAATCCAGCGCTGGCGACAAGAAGGAATCAGCGTCTACGAGGCTGACGAAGTGTGTATGAAGATGGGCTATCACCCATTCGAAGTCTTTGGACCAGCATATTTCGAGGGTTTAGAGCAAGAAGAAGCCGAATATCAAGCGTTGTACGGAGAGTTCGAGGAGGCAAACGCGTGATTCTGCGCAATGCTATCAAGTGCGATAACTGCCGAGCCGTCATCGAGTCGCGGCACGTTCACGACTTCGTCTGGTGCCGATGCCCAGAGGAGTCGTACTTCCGTTGCGCCGTAGACGGCGGACTCCAATACCTCAAGCGTGTGGGCGCAGGAAACTGGGAAGACCTTTCCGAGGTTATTGACAACACTAGAGAAGTACGAGCCATCAGGGAGATGAAAGAGAAGTACCCCCAACTCCGTATCGACTGTGAAGAAGGCTGGTGGGGACTGGTACTGGAACTCCACAAGACCCTGAAAAGACTCGACCCCGACTACACGCCCCTACAAATTAAACAGAAGTTTGGTGAATTGCGCTACTACTACGACACCGACAAGGGCGCAGAAGTCCAAGAACTCATGGAAGAGCAGGTCCGCAAATACGAAAAGGTCGCTCAAACCACCTGCGAATACACAGGACGCCAAGGCGCAAAACTCTTCAAGGTAGGTAGTTGGTACACCACCCTTCACCCAGAAGCAGCACCAGATAACGCTGTTCTCGTCGAACAAACGCCCCAATCATTCTTCCTAGGTCAGGAAAGCGAATGACAACAATAGTAGGGATACAAGGAGACGGGTATGCGGTAATAGCAGCAGATTCCAGAATCTCCAGTTTCGACGACAAAGGAAGCGCTTACCAGTATTCGACACTAGGGGGGACGACAAGCAAAATCTCCGCCAATGGGAAATACCTCATAGGGGCAGCAGGGGATGTACGAGCAATCAACCTCCTACAGCACGCATTCCATCCTCCAGTACCCCCAGCCACACTCAAAGGCAAGAAACTAGACGCTTTCATCACCACCAAACTCATCCCAGCGATACGAGACTGCTTCGACCATCACGGATACTCCAGTTCTGAAAAAGAATCCCAACACATCGCAGAACACGACTCCACCATCGTTCTTGCCGTCAACGGATGTATCTACATCATCGAAGGCGACTACTCGTGGACACCAGACTCCAACGGCTATTACGCAGCAGGGACAGGAGCACCATACGCATTAGGGGCACTCACCGCCCTCATGCCCAAAGCCAAACTCACCCCACAACAAGCCAAACGGATAGCCCTCAAAGCCCTGAATGTCGCCACAAAGTACGACCCGTACACAGGACCACCCCATCACACGTACGTACAAGAGCACCCACAAAAAACCACCCCGAAATAGATTTAACTGATGCTATACAACCACCAGAACCACGACCCGAAAAAACCACCCCGAACATGACGACGAGTAGTAAAGACAACAACAAATGGATGGACAAAGCAGCCTGCAAAGGACTCACCCACCACATGTTCCCCAAGGAGCACAAGGACATCACCTACATCCAAACAGCACGGGAAATATGTGCCTCGTGCACGGTTTCTGAGCAATGTCTGAATTATGCACTTGAGTTCCCTGTTGCGGACATGCACGGGATTTGGGCGGGGATGACGTCGAGGCAGTTGGGTGCCGAGCAGCGCAGGCGTGGGATTTCTCCTGTACGCCCGACGTTGGCTCAGTTGTGGGGCGACTAGTTTTAGTATTTAACGCGTTGCGTTATGGTGCCCAGTCGGGGGATTGAACCCCGCTACAGGTGTTTATAAGACACCCTGCGTCAACCAGACGCATCACTGGGCTTCGGGTTGGTTTTTTGTGGGTCGGAAAAAATCACCCCGAATTTATCACCCGTAAATTTTTACGCATCTATTTTTGTGGGTAGTGATTCGGGGTAGTTTTTTGTGGGTGGGTCACTGTACTCGTATGTGACACTCAGGGCAGTACAGGTGTACGCCGAGTGGTTGAGGGTCGAGCGTGCCTGCGCATTCGTCTCCTTGCCGCCCACACGGTAAGACCAGTTTCTCGCCTTCTGCGTAGGCGCGTATCTGGTCTACTGTCGTGGGGAGCGGTGCTCGGGCTTGTGGCGGCTCAGGGACGCCATGCTGTTCGAGGACGGCTTTGTGGACGACGGAGAGGAGCCACTGGTTGACCGACACCCCTCTGGATGCTGCGAGGTCGATTATCTGGTTCTTGAGCCAGCCTGGTATCCGCAGAACCTGATGGTAGTCAAGTTCAGGACTCGATGCGCGGCGGGGCTTGTGGGGCATCTCTATCGATGAGGGTGAGGAGATACTCGGTGAGTGTCATCCCGTAGCCATCAGCCACGTCTATCAGGTGACTCTTGATTTCTGCGGGTATTCGAATCGTGATGGTGGAGTACTTGGCTCCAGCCTTGGGCTGTGAAGGGGGTCTACCTGTTCTCGACTTCATCGCTGTCCTTCTGGTATTGCTCTGTCTCCCACTCTAGTACGACACGACCGTATGTTTCAGTAAACATGTTCCTGTCATTGTTGGTAGAGAGACCGTACGAGGATGTGCCTCCCAACCTTTGAATGGTTTCTCGGACGCACGCATGGATGGTAGCGGGGCTGTACACCCCACTGTGTGCTGCTTCAGCCGCCACACGGAACTGCTGCCATGCTTCTGCTGCCGTCGGGGGCAGGTCGAGACCAGAAAGGTTGACAACCGCGCGACGCAGAGTACCTGGTCGAGGCATGTAGCCGTCAGCGATGATGAGCGAGTCGAGGGCAGTTTCAGTTAAATTGAAATCAAGGTCTCCGATGATGCGCCACCATGTCTTCAAGATGGAGTCGCGCTGTGGACCCGCCGAAGGGAGAGTCTCCCTCCAGACGTTGTAGACCCTTTCCACCACCACGACGAGTTCAGTCTTGTTCATGTTCCCAGCCATCCTCGCCGTCCGCAGCCAAATTAGCGAACTTCTCAATCTTGTCCGCGTTGCGGAGAATCAACGTGATGTCGTCGTAGACCTTCCCTCGCGGGTTGCTCCCCATATGGAAGTCAGACAACTTGCAGCCGCGAATCGCATCCATGCACGTGTCGACATCGTACGCGGCAATCGCCTTGGCAATACAGTTCTTGCGCTTGTTGTCGAGGCGGGGCTTCACCCCTCGACCGCTGTTGCGCATCGTGGCTACCCAGTAGTCGAACACTTGACGGATATCCGCCATTGAAACGTTCTTCTCTTTGGGTTCAGCATCGGAGAAAAACTCCTGCATATTGAAAAGAGTGTCTTCATCGGACATGGCTACCCCTTCTTCCACCACCGTCACAGTTTACGGAAAGTCGCGCGCGTTTGCAAATCGAATTTTCCACAGTAAGGCCAGGAGACGTCTTGTTATTAGGTATCAACAAAGGTAAGTAATTACTTGTTACTAAATCATTCCATACAAGTCGAGTGTCCCACACCGTTAGGTGTGGTACCGAGACAGATACATAACCTCGGAAGACTTGAAGAATGTGAGTCTTTGGGAGGGGGGTCTGGGGGGAACCCTTTGCTGCCGCTTCTTGTTTTAGGCAAGGCTCCGCCCTAAACCTGTTTCCGAGGTTTATGACTGTACGAATGACGTTAGGCGCGCCGTTCGTGTTTGTTGAGAGGGGAGGATAGCACGCTCTTCCACCACCGTCAACTAGTAGTTGCACTTTTCTTTGCCGCGTTTGTTGTATTTTATCTATGGCGGTTTTCTCCTTTCGGCCGCCAGAGGTTGAGGGCGCGGGTGAGTTTGTGGCTGGCTTACCCGCGCTCTCCCTCACTTTTCCACCACCGTCAACTGGTAGTAAGAACACGCGGCTTCAGCGGCAGCAGGAAGTTGCCATCCTCCCACATGATTCCGATGGCGGCGTACCCGATGACGTCGAGGATGTTGTCCGCGATGGATTCGTTGTTCGGCTTGGTGCCGTTAGCCATCAGGTTTTCCAGCCGCGCGATTTTGTCGTGCATTCTGACGATTAGCCCGCGACGTCCGAACCGACGGATATTTTCAGGTCCGTAGTCTGTTTGTTTACGAACCAAAACTTTTTGAACGTAGTCGATGGAAAAGTTTTCGTTTTGCTTCCGCGCTAGGAGGAATGCTTCCGCCCCCAGTGCCGCCCACAGATTTTTGACTTTTTCACCCGAGTCTTCTGCTTCCGCGTCGAAGTGGTTGTCGATTAACCAGTCTTCGACTCGGCGAAGTTGCTCCAACGTGCCTTGCCGCGATGGGTGGTCACGACCGTCGATGTACTCGACCGCCGCACGTGCCGCGTCATCCCAGAAGGAATATTGATTTTCTTGCATTGCTGCCTTTCTTGCTTAGTCTTCCACCACCGTCAAGTAGTAGGAGAACACTATTTGTTTGGGTCGTCTTCGTATTCTTTATCAGATATCCAAGTGTCGATTTGGTCCAGCACCCCTTCGAGCACGACGGACACAGCGCGCCTCTTGGCGATGAAGACCGTGCGCGCTGTTGGTTCCGACCCGTAGATTTCGTCGAACGGCTCGCCGAACTTCTCGAAATACAGACTTTCCATCTCGATAACGCGTTTGGTCAAGTCGATGAGGACCGCTTCGTTGATGAGCACGATGGCGGAACGTGTTTCTTCCTCCTCGCTGAGCGGAACGTCAACGTGCAGGATTTTCAGGTCAGCGTCGTCGCCGAACTGTTCTTCTGTTGCGACGATGCAGTCGAACTTCCATCCTCGTTTTTCGATGATGGCAAGCCTGTCGTCGTTGCTGTCGAACGGTCGAATCAGCACTTCACACCGCCTCCGATAACAAGTCGATGAACTGAACCAGCGTGTCTTTGGCTTCACTGCTGTTGCCGAAGGCGACGTATGCGTCCATGGCGAACGTGTGCCACAACGCTTCGTCTTTCACGATGTAGTCGTTGCATCCGCCTCGACCAGCGTTTTCGACGACGGCAACAAGTTTCTTGCCACTCATGATGTGACCAACCCACGCAACACCGTGCGAGTGTTCCAACTCGTCGACGATTATCACCGAGTAGTTGCGACCAGCAAGGTGCGACTCCTCGATTGGCTTTTGCGTGTAGACACGCAGGTAGTCGGGGATTGTTTCGTAGAGGCTCATGCTTTCTCCTGTTCTGCTCGCCACTGCTTCATGTGTTCCGCTAGGAACGTTGCCTCGACCGTGAGTTCGAGTGATTGGACAACGCCCATTGGTTGGAACGCGTCGGTGGGGTCATCGCCCCACGACAGTCCACCCGTGACAAGTATCGGCACCCCTCGGAAGTGGAACACGGTGGTTTCTCGTGAACCATGTTCGTAGTAGTCGTAGGTGATGTCGATGCAGTCGTCGACCCACCTGATTGCCTGCTCGTACGCAGTCGTGTCGTCTTCGTCGAACTGTTGACAGAAGTAGTCGTCGAGATGCGACAACAAGAACGCCTCGTCGTATTTACGCAAACGCTCTTTCGCTTCTGCCCTCGTGATTTCCATGGGGCACATTGCGCCCAAATAGTCAGCACCCATTATTTCTTCTCACTTTCTGTTGAGATTTCTACGAAGTTTTCCGTGTTGATGCCCTTTGCTTCGAGTTCATCCAAGAACTGGTATTCGGCATCCTGTATGTTCTCGTGCTCGATTACGCCAACGTGGATGGTGTCACCCAAGTCGACCGTAACTTTCCAAGTTGTCATGACTCAAACTCCATGATTGCGTGCAGGATTGATTGCGTTGCGTCGTCGCCAACGCTGTCTGACTCGTCGAAGACTTCGCAGACCTTGTTCCATACGTCGTCTTCAACGTCGGAGAAGTCTCGTTGTAGCCACCACAACGCACAGATGTTTGTGTCCTCGTCGAGATGCTCGATTGCTTTACGCAGTTCTTTGACTTTCACTGGTTTGCCTTCCATTCACAGTAGGAGTTGTAGTTTTCGTCGTCGTTCGGGTCGAGACCGTTAGCCTCGCACCACTTCTCGAACACGATGTTGTCGACAAGGATGTTGATGCGGATTGGTTCGCTCACTTTTCCTCCTTGTTCTTGTAGACCCACAAGAGTCCCTCGATGAAGTTCGGACGGAACTCATCCCACACGCTGTCGTTGCTCATGACCCAGTAGGAGACTTCTTCGAGTTCCTCGATGGTGGCTGACTTCGCCCACATGAGAGCGTCGTACTCGCTGTCGCCCTCCGTGTAGACGGCACCCTCGATGTATGCGTCTGCCTCATCCTTGATGGACAGTGGCGAGTAGGAGACAGTGAACCGATAGGAGTTATCACCCCAGCCCGTGTCCTGTCCCATTTTCTTGATGGATTTGCCAGCACGCTTAGCCAACTCTCCGAGTTCGCTGTCGCTTGCGGGTTCTTCCAGCAAGTCCAAGTCCTCACCCGTCATGGTTTCGGTGTCAACGATGTAACACTCATCCATGTCGAGCACCGTTCCTGTGGTTGCGTCGATGATGTACTTAGGCACTTGTGCCCCTTTCGCTAGTAGATGTAGGTCATCCTACTTGACTCATTACAAAAATGTCAAGTTTTTGTTCAAATGATTTTGGTGTGTGCATGAACGCCAAGTCCCAACCGCTGTCCGCACAGACGTACAGCATGGAAAGGCGGGCAAATGCGTGGGCAACGGTGGAGTAGTGCTCGCACCACTCGTTCGCTACATAGTCGGTCCAGCGGATGAACCCGCTGTCGTCAGCACCCTTGTAGATGGTGACACCACACTCGCCGTTGATGTCGACCTTGCAGACAACGGTAGCGATGTCTAGGTCAACCTCATTGGGCTTGTAGTCGGGATGGGCTGAAACGATGCTCATGATTTCTCCTCACAGTCTTTGCATCTTCCTTTGAGATTTATCCATGCACCCTTTTGGCACATGACGCACTCGTCGAGTTCCAACGGCTCGTTTTCGTAGCACTCCTCGCAGAGAAGATGCTCGCCGTCTTCGTCGATTTGCCAGTAGTTGATGAACAGGTACTTGTCCATTCCACTGGTTTCTTTCTCGGCGTACTGAACGGCACCGACGAGTTCCTCACACCCAGCGCACTCGCCCTCGGTGGTGTAGTCCTCACGGTTGCACCGCTTACCGTCGTCGATAGTGAAGAAATGGAGTGGTTCCTTTCTCCATGACGGCTCGCTTGTCAGCCAGTTATCGAGACTTCTTTGCCACTGTTCCATGTTCTACCTCTCGTACCGATGTGCTTCGTAGCAGTCGAGACAACGTGGCTCGCTCCATTCGGGGTCGCCGTAGATGTCCTGCTTTTCGTATTCCTCGTCGCAGTCGACGCAGGTGATGTACCCCTCCGCCGTGGGTGTCCATGGGCTTGGCGTGGTGAAGTCACGCTCGGTTGCACGCACAACATCTGCGACGTATGTGAGTGTGTCGGCATCCCATTCGGGGGCACGCAGGATTTCTGCGATTTGGTCCAATGCTTCCTTGTCTGTCATTTCTGACTCCTTCGCTAGTAGGTGACAGGAACTGTAACCGACAGGCGACACGTTTGCAACATTCCCCAGAAAGAAATCTGAGATTTTTTTTGAGCCTTATTTATGTGTCGCTCTCCGCCGAGAAATCTGGACTCAGTACAAACTTCTACTGATGCTAAATAACAATCGTTGCGAACTAACAACTCGTGCATCTGGATAAACCTGAACGAAATCTAGACAGACTTGCAAGGTTGATGATTTGGTGATTTGGCGTTTCTGGGCGGTTATCTGGTTGGTGATTTGGTGATTAGCCCCGCACGGGGGAACAATCTGCGGGACGTACGTGACTACGAACGTGTGTTCGACTACTGTTGACGGACATGACCACCAACGTCTCGACAAAAAAATCAAAACACAAATGGGATGCGTACATCTCCGCTCTTAGCCAGTTCGTTGAAAGGGAAGGTCACGCGCGAGTCCCGACTACCCACGTCGAACAGACACGGGACTTCGGAGCAGTAACGCTTGGCTCTTGGGTTGGGTACAACAGGTCAAAGTACCGACGTGGCGAGTTGCGCAGCGACCGTTGCGCACAGTTGGCAAGTTTCAGCGGGTGGGAGTGGGGTCCGCTTCCCGCTGGGCCTCGCAGCGAGGTCACAAGAAATCGAGAAATAATGCGCCTGCGCAGTGATGGTGCAAGCCTTCAGCAACTTGCAGACATGTTCAACCTGTCTCGCCAGCGCATCCAGCAAATCACAGGACCACTGAAGACCGATGAGGCGGTAACGCAATGAGGATGTCCCAAGGCGGGGATTGGAAAAATCGCCCTCTCGCAAGAGAGGAGATGCAAAAGTCAACACCTTCGTTCGTTCTTCTCGTCAGCATCGTCGCAGCGGTAGCCATCGCAGTCTCGTTCTGGGGGTTGATGCTGATGTTTGCCGTCAACATCTTGAATGATGCTGGTGCCGTGGACTGGTCGATGTCTTATCGACAGGCTCAGTTGTTCTCACTGTGCATTTATCTGATTTTTTCAACAGTCAGGTACGCCATCAGACATGAAAACACCCCCACCCAGTAAGGGTAGGGGTGCTTTCCACCACCGTCAACGAGTAGTAGAACCACCAACGACTCGGACTTAGTGGCGTGTGGGTGCCACTTGTTTGTTACCTACTAGCGAGGGCACCCAAAATGTCTCTGGTGGTGATGCGGAAGTTCCGTGGTATCCATCGCTGTGGCTTGGTGCCACGCTTCAGGTCACCCAGCACCTTGACGGCGTAGTCGACATCTGGTGCCATCCAGACTCCGTGCTTGCGCACGATTTCTGCGCACTCCATCGTCAGTTTCTCGTGAACGTCATCTGTCCATCCAGTCACGATGCCGTCACAGACCCAGACCACAGGCTCGCCTCTGTGGGCGTTCTTGATTGCCCACCTGATTGCGTGACCATCACAGCCGTTGCCTGCGCCTCTGTCGTCTGGCGTTTGCTCGACCATGCGACCGTTCTTCGCAACGACCCACAGCCTGCCACCGTCTTTTCTGTGTGAATGAGTCGAGTAGATGGCGACCGTGCAACCTGCGGATGCTTCGGTGATGCGCATGATGTCGGCGGTCGAGAGTTGCATCGAACCTGAACCGTCGATGAGAACAACACCGCCCATGCCTTTCTTCGTTGCGTCGAATACACGACGCTCGCTATCGGTCAACAGTCGACTGATACGACGAGGATTGGTGCCCATGTTCATCGCCTTGCGCTTCTTGCCGATACCACCACGAGTGCGCCGTGGCATGGGAAGTGTCTCGACTTTCATGTTCGCCCACTCCGCACCACTGCCAGTCGGCACTGCTGGTCGAGTCTTCTTGATGTCATCGGGCTTCATCGGCGTTGGCTTCTTGCCCTTAGGCTCGCCAGTCGAGTCTTCCGACTCTGTTTCGTCGTCATCTTCTGATGGTGGGTGCGCCAATAGGTCGACCCACTGCCCGATGCGCTCGACTTCCCTGAACCCCACAGGGGAGAGACCAGTGACTTCGCACTTGTCGGTTGATGTCAGTCGACCCGTCTTGTGCGCCTTGGCGATTTCTTTCTCGACACGACGACTGATTTCTCGCAGTGACTCTGCCCACTCTTTGTTCTTGCGACGCACGCCAGTGATGAACTGGTTGACACCGCCAGACGCAGTGAACCCGACTGCTGAATACACAGCACCTGCCCAGTCGCCAAGTTCTGCGATGCGCTCGCCTGCCGACAGTTCACTTCCGTCGACAAGTTCTTTGACATCGAACCCTGCTTGCGACAACAGGTAGTTCACTCGCACTTCTTCGACCGCTTTCATGGCGGTATCGGATGCGACACCACGCTCGACCCACTTTGCGTAGTCGTGCGCTGGTGACAACTTTGCGTGCATCATTTCGTGCGCACGGATGACTCTCGCCTTGTCCGTGTCTTCGACTGGAACGACCATCTGCTTGTCGATGATGCTTGTCATCGGCTCGCCACGCACCGCGCTACAGGTCGAGATGTCCCACTCGCCAAGTGTTGCTACGTCATCACGCCCCAGCATTTCGGGGAGAGGCTGAATGATGGTCGGCATCACGCACCAACTTTGTCGATGCGGATTGCGTCGAGGAATGATTGCGCACCATCGTGGAAGATGAGTTTGGCGGCACGCTCGTCTCCGACAGATTTACGCAACTTGTCGAATGATGCGAATGTTCTCAACGAGATGCGACGCTTGCCTGCGTCTGCCATGCGTCGTGCGTATCCACGCAAGTCTGGCGACAGTGTTGCCAATGCAGTCGGGTGAGGTTCGTTGATGCGGATGCGCACAGGGAACCTGTCTGCGAGTGCCATGGGCAGTTCTGCCATGTCTTCGATGTTGGTGGTCATGACGACGCTGAACCCGTCACGAGGCTTCATCACTCGACCGTTTTCGGGGTGAACCCACGATGCCGACTCTGGTGAGTCAGTCATGGCGAGGATAAGACCCTCGACATCGCCTGATGCCTTGTCGATTTCGTCGATGACGAGTCGACCGCCTGCGAGACCGTCGCCATCCCATGCGAGGATTGCGCTTCCACTGTTCCACTTCCAAGTGCCGTCTGCGCTTGGCTTGTAGTGACCAGTGATGTTGGCATCGGTCATGTCTTCGGTGCAGACGAGTCGCCATGCGCCTCGCTGTGTGTCGCCCAGTTTGAGACCTGCGTAGGTCTTGCCTGTGCCCGCAGGTCCAAAGAGGATGATGCGGTCGATGCCTGCTGTGAGTGCATCCTCAAAGTCTTGCCAGCACTGTGGCATTTCGAGATTGTCTGTGGTGGTCATTTGCTTCTGCTTTCGCTAGTAGTTAGTAGGGATAGGTACATGGTACCCAAGCGGTTGTCGATTGACAACCTATGCGACCTTGACGGTCGCTGTGTCGGTCGATGCCTTGTCTTTGGCAACGTCGGTCACACGCACCTGCGTGTATGGGGTGACGCTTGTGATTGCGTCGACGACTTCGGGCTTGATGCTTCCCATGTCGATTGCCGACTGGAACTTCTTGCCGTCGACCGTCGCCTTGGTCACCTTCTTGTAGAGAGGTGCGCTGATGAGGTCTCGCAGTGTCTCTGCGTCGTAGTTGGTGCGCTCACCTTCGACGACCTTGACCATCTGACCGTCGACGACAGTGAAGTCGATGCCTTCGGTGGCGAACGCCAACTTCAGTTCGGCTTCTGCCTGCTTCTTCGCCTTCTCTGCCTGCTCAAAGGCTTCACGAGCCTTGAGGTAGGCGACTGCGCTTGCGTGGCTGGATTGTGTGGACATGGGTTCTCGCTTTCGCTAGTAGGTAACAGTCACTGTAGTGGCTGTATCTCCGACTTGCAACTATTTTTTCGGATTTTTTTTCGACCCGATTTCTAGTGGCGTGTCATTGACAGGTACCAACCTACAGACGATAGGTGCGGATGTCAACCCCTTTCTTCTGTGTCGTTCGTCACACCAAGTTTGGAACGCCAAACGCAGATTTTTGGAACGCCTCAGCCCGCACGTTTGAGCACGTCGCACGCATCTACACCCGCACGGGCACCCAGACGTCCCGCCGCAGCAACCGCGAAGCGGGGCTGACTAGAAAAAGTGCGTCTTCTGGCTAAAGGGATTACAAACCAGAAAGCCCCGCGAACACATAAAGCGCAGCGGGGCTAACTAGAAGAAACAGAAGAAGAACTACGGGCGAGGCTGCTGGAAGAACGACCAGACATCATCTTCGTCAACTTCACCTGCGTCGATAAAGACTGCGCTTTCGTCGTCATCTCCAGCGAATACCGTGAACCTGTTAGCACCTGTTGATGGTTCAGCCAGCATTGACCGCAGTTCAGTAAGTGCGATACGCAATGCGTCGTGTGGGTCGTCTGCCTCTGTGAACAGCGACCAGTTCACCATGAATGTCTTTCGTTCCTCTGCCATGTCTATTCCTTTCCACCACCGTCAAGTAGTAGTGGTTCTTCTTTGTCCCCTTGTTGGGGTAGAACAATAATCCGTTAGGTGAGGGCTTACGCCCCCACCATGTACGGATGTGGCAGGTTGGGGATTTCTTCCCACAGGTGGAGTGTGTGTGGCTTGGCGACATCTGCGCCGTCTTCACGGGTGACTTTCAGGACTTCGACACCAAAGTCACGGATGACATAGACATACTCTGCCCACGCCAGTTCGGTGTCGTCTTCCGTGAACCACGCATTGGGGTCGTTCGGTTCGAGGTCGGTATGGATGACACCGTAGCCCTCGACAACGCTGTCGTTCTCGCCCTCGTACAGTTCGGGGTCGTTCTTGGTCTTCTTGTCGTCAATGATTGACCATGACTGATTGTTGTTGATGAGTGTCGTAACAACCTGCGTCACGCCATCACGCTCGACAAGTCTCCCAATGACGGGTACAACCCGTTCAGGATAGTTGTCCCAATGGGCGTACCGCCCACGCCAGCCGTCTGCTCGCTGAACGGCAATGATACCTCGTGTTGCCATGTGGCTTCCTTTCGTTAGTAGGTAATCGGGAAGGCTATCGCCTATCCCATGACTTCATCCAATGCCATGTCGAGAACTATCCAGCCGTTCTCACACAGTTGCTCATCCATTGCTTTCGCCCAGTAGTAGGTGGACATTACAGCGTTCACCTGCTCATCTGTCATTGGTGCGTAGTCGTCGTCGTCTTCGTGAAGGTCTTGCCAACGGATACGGATGTCTTCGTCGGTGAACATTGTGCCTGCCCAGCCGAACTTGCGCCGTAGTGCGTGTAGCCAGTCCAACGCTTCTTCGTCGGGAATGTTCTCGACCACAGCGTCAATGCGTTCACGCTTCTCTTGCCATGCTTTCATGTCGTCGTCGAGGCTCACAGCGTCACCCCCAGTTCACGCAATGCGTCGCCTTCTGCCTTTTCACGGGCTTCGACGATTGCTTCATGAAGTGCGTCGAAGTCGTCGTATGCGCTTTCGCTCTCCCAGTCGATTTCCTTGTATTCGGGAAGTGCCGTGATTTCGCCTTCGGACAGTTTGTGTGCGCCGTTCTTGATAGCGCAACCGCCGTAGAAGTCCATGCCTTCCTCTGCCCATGACATCATGAACACAAGGTCGGGGAACATCTTGCTGATTTCGATAATGCCGTCTACTGGCGGAGACCATGCCGACTGGAATGTCATGTCGAGGTGTCCGTCACTTGCGTCGTTGTGGAGTTCGGTGTCGCAGTCGCCCCACTTCGTTCCCCACTTGTCCACGCACCAGTCGTACCAGTCCGAGTAGCCGTACTTGGCACGGTTCGCCTGTGCGACTTCCCAGCCCTTGCGATTGCGCTCGACGAGTTCGTCGTGCCACTCTTGGGTGATTTCGCCATTGGCGAGAAGTTTCGCCCAGTTGTCGTTGGGCTTTTCGGTGAAGTGACCTGATACTGCGTCACGCAGTTCTTTCGGCGTTGGGTACAAGGCGTTGAGGATTGAGTAACCCTTGTTGCCGTCGTCGTCGGTCAGCGTGACACGCTCTTGGAAGTCACGCAGTTGCTCTCGGTCTCCAAGTATGTGGAGAGAGTTGGAACACCAGTTTGGCATTTCCGTTCCTTTCGGTAGTAGGTGTAGGTAATCGTAACAGGTGATTTCTATTCCCACAACTTTTTTCTTCGACACGCTTCACGGTCACGCTTGCGCTTCTTGTTGGCGACGGTCTGCGCTCGAAGGATGTTGCGGTCTGCGAAGGCACGCCTGTCCTCATCACTCCATTTAGATTTATGAGAAGTCATGACCACTCCTCACGCTTCCATGCCTGCTTCTCCCTCGTGCGGAGAGTGCGGTGGTAACGCTCACGCTTGCGCTTCTTCCCGCCCTTGTTCATGTCGCCACAGCACCCGTACGGGCAGGTGCGTGCGTTTCGTTGGGTGAACATCATGTTGCTCATTGGTCTTACCTCTTGTTCTTTCTCTTGTTCAGCATGAATGGGTCGCAACGGTGCTTTCGAGTGTGTGCGTCTATTTTCGCTTGTGTGTCCATCTCTGCGGTGTAACGGATGTTCACACCACACTTGTCGCAGGGTCGAGTGAACTGCTTTTGTCCGTTGGCGATTTGGTCAGGTCGCAACGGTGATGGGTGGTCATCATGCCAAGCGTTGATACAACGCCCACAGCACTTGTTGAGAACGACGGTGATGTTGTAGGTGTGTCCCTTGTAGGTGACGCTTCCGTCTTTGCGCCATTGTTGGTCGCCACACTTGTCGCAGTAGTAGAGACCGCCAGTAGGCGTAGGCGAGGGGTACTCACGGTTGTCGCTGTTGGCGACTTCCAGCGCAACCTCATAGGGGATGGGTGGGAACTTCTTGTCGCAAGCGTTTCTGCCGTGCGGTGTCAGATAGTAGGTCATGTGGTTCTCCCTGTGGCTAGTAGGTACAAGTCATGGTAGAGGAGACCTGAACGAAACACAAGTATTTCAGACAGATTTATTTGAGAACTTTCGTGTGAACTGCGTCACAGCCCTAAACACAACAAACACAACGCCAGCCCACCCAGTTGCGCTTGTTGCGTCTGCCCCCCTCGCACGCACACACACGCACGCACACGCAGGCAGTTCTTCCCCCACCGTCGGCTTAGTGCTGGGTCAGCCCCGCTGGGTTGCCGCCGAAGGCGGGGCTTTCGGCTCTAAACGAGCAGAAGAACAGCCCAAGACATCTCGAAACCAGATGCGAACTTCTCGAAACCAAGAAATCTTGATTTTTTCGCCTCTCGACAGGCCTTTTTCAGGCCTCGAGAACCAGAAGAACTCGACTTTCTGGCTCTAACGCCGTCAGCCCCGTCGTGTAACGCGGTAGCGCGGGACTTGTACCCACATTGTCCGTACAAACGTGCCATCGAGAACGTGAACGTGGGCATGAAAAAAGCCCCCCAACGACGGGGGGCTAGTTCCAGAAAGATTTATGAGGATTAGGTTCGCACGAAAACCTTGTGCTGTTCCACCCATTTCTCTCCCTTGCCTGACTGTGGGCAGACTAGAAAGTCAAGTCGCCCGAAACGAATACGGGCATCTTTGATTTCCACGTCGAACGCCAGCGTGTCCACCGTGATAGTGGCTTGCTGACCTTTGTAGTCATTCAGGTTGATAGGTGTGTCGTCGGCATCTAGCACGACATTGGGGCTACTTGTGTAGCGGTAGGTATCCATGTGTGTCTCCTTTCAGACCGTACGCACGATACCTGTTACTAACAGGACTAACAACCCGTGTGTCAAGGTAAAGCAAAAGAGACCGCCACCCAAAGGCGACGGTCTCCTCTGTGGGGACTGTTGGTGCTAGTCGTCAGTTTCGCAGTCGTGACCGTAGGCGATTTCGTCTGCTGTAACCCACTTGTCGCACTCGGCGCACAGGAACTCCATCAGTACCACGCATCCAGTCCGTCGCACTCCTCTGCTGCCCAACGCAGATACCACTCGGCATAGCGCAGGTCGCTTGCGTCGCTGTCGCCCTCGCTCGATTTCCAGTCAGGCTCATCATTGAGGAAGTCGGAAATGAGGTCGGCAAGTTCGATACAGGAACGTGCTGTCTTGTAGGTGCTGTCGTCGGCGTTGCCGTAGAACGAATAGTCGCTGTCCATGCCGTCGGAGATGCCAGCATCTTCCAGCAACCAGTTGCCGTACTTGCCTCGATACCAACAGTCAGTACCGAACATTCCGTAGACCGCTTTGCCAAGTCCATCTTGCTTGTCAAGTGCCGTCTTGTACGGGCAACCGCCACACGCTTGCGTGGCTTCACAGTCAATGGAGACCATGACCTCGTTGGTGTCGGGGTCAATGATTTGCTCACCGTCTTTATTCAGGCGAGGCGACATGACTGCCGTACCCCTCGTCTTACACGGATAGTTGTGGGGGAAGTTATCCAAGCCCATGTCCATGCCTTTCGCTAGTAGTTAGTAGGGACAGGTCACATACTAACCCCTCTTATCGAGATAAGCAAGGTTTTATTCAGATTTTTCTGAAACTGATTTTCGACGACGAACAGGCTTTCCGCCACCACACATCTACATCATGAACGTGGCAACGTGGTGATGTCACACGTCGCAACTCTCACAAACGTAGAGACATCTCTCATTTTGTGGATACACGCCCCGCGTGTTCGATGCGAACGCTGCGCAGTCCCGTCGTTAGTAGTGAAGTCGCGGGACTCACGGGTAAGGTGCGGGTATGAGTTCACTACCACCTATGTATGTATGCGAAGTTTGCGGTCATGGATTACGCCCAGATGACCTCGGCGTGTGTAGGAAAGTCACAGGTTGGGTGGAAAACAAGAAGACAGGCACGGGCAGTACCGTCATTCGCAAGTACGAACATGGCGTGTACGCACACAAGATTTGCCTAGAAACAAAAAAGGCAGATGAGAACCAGATGGAGTTGTTCTAGGGCAAGAAGAAACCCCCTACCGTTTCCAGTAGGGGGGTCTTCCACCACCGTCAAGTAGTAGTGGCTTCTTCTACAGGGGAGTTCCGTTGTCGTCGGTGAAGATGACGCCCACAAGGTCTGCCGTGTGTCCCCACCCGCAGGCGAAGTCGTCTTTGGCGTATTCCTCAACCCATTCGATGACTTCTTCCAACGTGACTTCTAGCGAAGATGCGTGTCCACCCGTCTCGCCAGATGAGTTCACCCACTCGGAAGACTGTCGTGCTTCCACGATGTCCTTCACGATGTCGGCAACCGTGTAGGTGATTACCTTCGTGGCGTTTATGACGGTGGGCAGGCTTGCGCCCACCCACTCGCCAGTCGGGGTCGTGTAACTATCGTCAGACATTGACGCTCACTTTCTCAACCACAACATCGTCGTAGTGGTCGTCTCGGTACAGTTGTGCTAGGCGTTCAGCCTTTTCTTTGGTGAGGTAGTAGTCGTTCACTTCCACGCCACCAACCCACACAGTCCAACAGGCTTCGTCGCTCATTAGTACAGCCCCCACTTCTCTCGCTCATCGTCGGTCACAGGGCGCACAGTCGTTGCGCTTCCCATCGGTGCGTCATGGTGCGACAACGAATACTCAATGCGGTCAGCAAAGACTTCGTAGGTCATTGTCCACTCGCTACGAACGGTCATTCCTTGTATGAGGTCACGCACGTTGTCGGCAGGGAACAGTCCACCCGTGTCGCCGTTCCACAGGCGCAAGTTCTCAACCTTCCACCAACCAGTTTCGTTCGAGTCACGCAACGCTTCGGTGACGTTCTCGAAGTCCTCGACGGCGCAGTCCCAACAGTCACCCCAACATTCGGGCGCAGTATCCCAGTCGCCCGTGTCTTCGTTGTAGGTCACGCAGGTACAGCCATTCGTGAGGCTTCCTTTGAGTGTGTCTGTCGTGTTCATGTCACTTCCTTCCCAAGATGTCATTGACAAGTCCTGCCATGAGGCTGAAACGGCGTTGTGCGTAGTAGTCCATCGCAGGCGTGTTCCATGCGAGGCTCATGCGTCGTGCGAACAGCACCAACAGTTTGCCCATGCGCTCATCGGAGAGTCCGTGCGCTTCCATGAAGTTGCCTTGTGCGATGTCCCACGCAAGGGCGTTCACAGCGTCACAGCCAGTAGATGCGAGTGTGAAGTAGTTTTCCTCAAAGAGGTCAATGAGTTCCTCATCGGTGAGGTCGGTCATTGGGTCGGGCGGAAGATGGAGTTCCATCGGTATTCCTTTCGGTAGTAGGTGAGAGTAACCCTATCAGGTACAGGTCGGGATTACAACATTTCCCAACGGTCTTCATCGGGAACAAGTCCAAGTGTTGAGCCGTTGTCCCATTTGACATGAACCGTGCCGATGTCGTCAATGAGAGAGATAGTCCCCTCATCGCCTCGGCTCAGGCGTGTGTATGGGTCGGTGGTGGAGATGAGTCGCACTCGGCGTCCTCGCAAGTTAGTAGTCATGTCGCCACCCTACCCCTGCCACGCACAGAACACAACCTTTCACACAAACTTATTTGACCAACATCGTGACCAACATCGTGACCAACATCGTGACCAAGAAGTTGTACAAGAACGTGTACAACTCGATGCCCACTTTCCCACTTTCCCACTCGGCACGGGGTGGAGTCCCGCCGACGCAGCCGCAGCGCGGGGCTTTCAGTAGAAAAGTGGCAAAACACTTGACTTTTAGGCGGAACGTGCTAACATGGACATCGAAGTTCTCGATAACCGCAAGGTGAAATGTCGAGAACTTTTTGCTTTATCGGCTGTCGAAGGGAAAAAAGATGCTCGATAGAACTTTGCTCGCACTTTTATTTTGGGTTGGGACATCGCTGGCGGGGCTGGCGACATTCGGCGACGGGAACCCAGAAGACGCTCGAAAACCGAGTTCTTCCGCCACCGAAACTACTAACGAACTACCGAAACTAACTATCAGGCAAGTCGAGTCGAAGGACTCGCAGGTTTTTCAGCCCGTAAATCCGTCGGAAGCACTACTCCAAGCCCAGATGCTCAACCCGAAAGTCCCGCCCATCGCCTACTGGGAACGCGTTGCGGAGTGCGAAACCAACCTCGACTGGGAAGATGGCGGTAAATGGGGTGGCGGTTTGGGCATTTTCACACGTGGAAAGTTTCGAGATGCTGACATGGGAACGTGGGAACGCTATGGCGGGGAAGACTTCGCCAAGCACCCCAGCGGGGCTACGAAGACAGAGCAGATAGTCGTCGCAAACCGCATCGCAGTCCTCGGTTACTCGACCGTTGTTGTTCGAGACCCAGAAGTTGCGAAGATAAAGGGAGTCCCCCCGACGTACAACTGGATAAAAGAACCCGTTGGCTTCGACGGGTGGGGCTGTATTCGGAACACAGTTGGTAGCCCCGCTGAGTGGGCGAAACGCCAATCAAACTAGGGTCTTCCACCACCGTTGTAATAGAGACAACACTCGATAGAGTCTCTGGCATGACTACTGAAAATGACACATTTGTTATGTCCGTCGTGGTACGTCGGCGTAGCGACCTCGAACACCCGACCACCAGCACCGAGGCGGTGACGATAGTGCGAGGGCTACTGGAACAGGGGAGTTTCCTCGAAGTGCTGAACGTCGTCGGCAGGCGACGTTTCACGGAACTGCCCGACCCTGAGGCAGACGGCTCAGAACGCCCTGAGAGCCTCTGAGACGCTTCCGAGGGCAGGAATAGCAAAACCCCCAGCCCGACCCCGTAGAGCCGAACTGGGGGCTTGCCGAGAGGGCGCTAGAACCAGCGCTTGCGACAGACTGGGCCGATACCCAGCGAGATGCTCAGGTCATTGGTGAGTAACGCACCACAGCACACACAGCGCCCAGTCGCCTTGCCGTAGGCGCTCGCCTCGTCTTCGGACAACTGGCGACCCGTGCCGTTGGCGACAGCCTCGGAGACGGTGAAGATGCCACCACGCTCGTACGACCAGCCCCAGTCGGCGCTCGACACGCCCTCGACCAGACGACGGGCGTACAGGTTGCCCGAAGTCTTGGAAGGCTCGACACGGTAGACGACCTCGCCGTCGTCGGTGGTGACGACGTAGATGCCCTGCCCAACGGTGGGGGCGGTGCTACGGGCAGGCTTGCGACGGGCTTCGACCTTCGCACGCATGGACTGAGCCGATGCGATTTGCTTGTCGGACAGCGTGCCGTGCTTGGCGTGGTAGCCAGCGAGTGACTGAGCGAACTCAGACCACGTTTGCTCGGAGAGCCAACGTGCGAGGTCGGCGACCTCGGCGGTGGTGAGTGTGACGGACATGGACAACCCCTTTCAGGCGTAGTAGGTAGAACTGACTCTAACAGGTACAGGTCGCCAGCGCAACCCCATTTCGGAAAAACTTATCTGAACAGCCAGCCCGCCTCGCCCAGCCCGCCTCGCCCAGATGCGCCCTCGCACGTACGCACGTACGTACGCACGCACGCACGCGCGTGCGCGGGTGTCCCGCTGGCGCAGCATCAGCGGCGGGGCTAACCAGAAGACCGACCCAGAAGACCGCGTTGCGACGGAAAAAGTCAGGCCTTTCGCATCGAAAACGCGGAACGTTCGAGCAAAAATCGACGAAATCGAGGAAAAATCATGAAGTTCGACGACTTTTTCGAGTTATTCGCTTCGTTTTTTTTGAGTTCTTCGCACGTGGGCATGATGGCTGTCGAGAAAAATCTGGTTTTTTCTGGCAAGCCCCGCGTGCTACGTGAGAGGCGCGGGACTCTCGGGGGCAACTCGGCTCGATGGCGGGCAGATGGCTCGAGGCCTCGGGCGTGCGCCCGTGTGCGTGTGCTCGTGTGTGTGCTCGTGTGTGAGACGGTCGGCGGTGCTTTGTCTCAACCTCGGAGGTGAGACGGTCGGCGCTTCCGTGTCTCATGGACTCGCTCGGCTTTCTTTCCTAATGGCTTGCTTTCCTCCACGGTAACGGGTAGGGTGTACCTGTACCTACTAGCCATAGAAGGAGGTGAAAGGTGAAACTTTCCAAGTCCGAAACAACGCTCGCCGTTGCTCGTCAGGGTCAGGAGATGCGCCCGTGCGATACTGGCGAAATCCTCGCCCAAATCGGTGCCATGACCACGCTTGCCGTGTCAGGCGGTCGTGCGGTGAACATCCGCAACGGTGAAGGCGAGACGGTCGGCGTTCTGCTTCCGTGTGGCGAGAGCCGTGCGGTCGAAGTCGTACTCGACTGGATGGATGTCTACACGGTGCGCCGTGTGCGTCTCGTCACTCGTGGCGTTCAGCGTGGCTCGGTCGTGGTTGAGTCCGAAACGGCACTCGTCTACTGCGACCAACTCGCCGAAGTCGTCTATTCCGCTTCCTGCTGGAAGTAATCCCATCCCCTAACCCGTCAGCCCTCCGCCCTCGTGGGTGGGGGGCTTTCGGCTTTGTGGGGGTCGGTTCCCTCATGCCCGACGGACTCGATGCGCTCGACGTGCTCGGTTCTTCCGCCACCGTCGCATTAGTACGGCTCGACCGTCCCGTGGGGCATCCCCGAAGGGGCGGGGCTTCTCTGTGAAAACTCGAAAAACCAGATGCGAAGACTGGCTCAGGCCCGACGAACGTTCGGAAAAAACCAGGAAAATCGAGAAATCAGGAAAAAAGATGCGAACTTCCGCGTTTTTTGAGCAACATAACACGAAAATCGAAAAAGTCAAGCGGGCGGAAGACACGTTCGACGTCTTCTTCTCGACTTGGGACTCGACAGCCCCGACTGAGATGTCCGCCCGACGGGACTATCCAGTCCAGAGATGTCTGGCGCAGCGGCAGCGAAGATGACGGCACGTCGCAGCGGCAGCGGGCGTCAGAAACTTTCAGATAAATCTTTCGGAAAGACTTGACAAAGACACACCGACTTGATAGGGTATGAAGTACAAATACGGGAAGTACCCGTCAGAAAGGCAGAGATGACCGTTTACCGAGTCAGTATCTGGGCGTCTTACGAAGTGGAAGCATCCACCGAGCAAGAAGCGTGCGACAAGGCACACGACGCAGTTCTCAACCAAGAACTGAAAATGCGTGAGTTTGAGTTCACCGCCGAGGAAACAGACCACGAAGTTCCGTCAAACTACTAAGTCCCAGCGAAGAAGTCCCCGTTCAGCCGAGCGGGGGCTTTTTTGTTGTCCCAGTTCGGGGATGGCACGTTCTCGCACGGGCGTTCTGGATGGGAACCCGCACGCCCCGCTGCTATCGCCGCAGGCGCGGGACTCTCGACACAGAACCAGAAGACAACCTGACATCTGGGCGGGCAACACCACTTACTGATACCGAGGTCGAGGAACTAGCCAACTTTGTGTTCAGACCGTCAGCCAAGACCGTTCTGACATTTGGGAACGCAATGTCCCTTCTACATAGATAAGCGACCTCTTAGAAAGTGAGGAGAAGAAATGCCTAACTACTACGGAAACACCGACCAACACCCCGACAACAAGTACGACCATGAGAAGCACATTGTTCAGGTCATGTACGACGAGATAGCAGACGGATACATCTGCGGTTACTGCCTTGACGACTACACGCACTCGCAACTACACGCCACTTACGGTGGCAACCTTTTGCCGTTGCGTTTGTCTCGCACACGCAAGACGATGAAGCACCTTCACGATGAGGACTGCCTCATCTGCGGGTTGAGTGTGGCAAGGTCTTTTGACTAGCCCCAGTTGGCTACGACATACGAAAGTAGTTCTTGACTCACATTGTCCTTGTAGAACGGGTCAAGCCGTGTGCCACGAATAGCATCTGCCAAGTCAGGTCGCACTTCGTACAGGCGGTTAAACCAATGCTGTCCGTAGCGAATGTCGCCATCGTTCGGGAACGACGAGGTGGCGTGGGCGAGGAATGATGCTAAGTCCATCAGAGAACTCGCCACAGACGACTAGGGCGACCCTTTGCGTCGTCGGGCGTAGTCGAACCGATGACCTGAACACGCCCTTCTTCGAGCAGGCGTTCGAGAGCCTTCGTACAGTTTGACCTGTCCATGCTGAGGTAGTTGGAAACATCGCTGGTGCGAACCCCCTCACGGGTCTGACAGAGAGTGCTTAGTGCGAGATACACACTTTCATCTTTGCGGAGACCTTCGTGGAGTGCGAGCATGAGTTCCACATACGCCTCTTTGTTTACGATGGTGGCAACCGTTCTGTCATTGACCTTGATGGCTGTGTCTGTGAGCGTGATGCTGTTATTCATAGGTTCACCCTACCTTTGTATTCGTGTTCTTGCTACTCGTACGGTTGCGCCAGCACGAGAAGCAGTAGATAAGTCCTCGTGACCACGCACCGTCGCCCTTCCATACCCACTCGTGGCAGGTGTGGCAATGTCCGTTGTGATAGTTGTAGTTTCTCAACATGAGGTTCACTCTACCCGAATAAAACGGTGCTGTCAAGTATTTCCTGACATTTTTTTCTGACGATTATTTCCTACTCGACGACCATCGCTCGACGACCATCACTCGACGAACTCGACTCGACGAACTGCGATGCTGGTGCTGGGTCTTCCGCCACCGTCGCATTAGTTGGTTCATCAGCCCCGCGTACACGGGGTAAGCGCAGCGGGACTACAATGCTTGACATGGGAAATGAACGCACTTATCAGGAAGATGAGTATTTCGATGTCGGCGAAGAACTCGCTCGCTCGTGGGCGGAGATAGAACGCTGGAAGTTGGAGACCTCACCGACGCAAGAGCCGACCGCTACCCGTGAGATACCCAACGCCTCGGACTGCCCACCGAACACCATCGGGCGCAGGTTCCCGACGGTCGGGGACATTATGGGCGCACACGGAAAGCCGACTATCGGGGGAGAATGAGTAAGTCCGTAGACAGCAAAAACCCCGTGACTCGGGGGGTGAGCCACGGGGTAGTGCTGGGGGACTGTGTTGGTGGGTTAGATACCCCACACGCCCTTCCACAGTCTGACGACTGCTTGGGCTTGGGACTCGTTCAGACACGGAATGTGATGTATGTAGGAGTCGCTACTGTCGCCAGTAGGAGAACTAATCCACACTTCCACGGTGCTACCGATGGACTGAACGAAGACGACCGAACCCTTCATGCGAAGGTCAGGTCTGTCTACGACGATGTCACTCATTTCTTCACCTCTTTCTTTGCTAGTAGGTATTGGTTTCTCAACCGATGACTTCACTCTATCCCCTACCTCTGTCAATGTCAAGTCCTTTCTACCAAAAGTTTCTATGCCGTTTGTCACACGCCACGCCACACCTTTCTACCGCACAACCGCACAAGCACCAACACCGACCATGACCACGAAACGCCTCTACCTCGACGACGACCACCTCGCACTCGACTTCCCGTACGACCCGAACGAAGTCGCCCGCATAAAAGCCATCGACGGCGCACGGTGGGACAAGATTGCCCGCATCTGGCGAGTTCCCATGACCTCGCTGGCAGAAACGCGGGACTTCGCACAGGAACTGGGCTTCACCATCGAGCCAGAGGTTCTCGTGTTCACGCTTCCCAAACCAGACAACGATGTCTTCGGGATAAAACTCGACGATAAATGGGTTCATCTTTCTTTCGCTTACGACCCAGTTCGGGTTCGTGCGGTCAAGCAGATACCTGGCGTGACTTGGGATGCGAAGACGAAGGCTTGGAAAGCCCCGCACACATCGGCGCGCGATGCCATCAGGTGGGCGGAGAACTTCCGCGTAACCGTACCGCAGCAACTTTTCGACTTGGCGGCGGAACTCGAAGGAAGACAGTCCGCCCTCGTGGATGCGTCGAAGGCTGTAGATGCTGACATCGAGGTAGCGGGGCTACCACTTCTTCCGTACCAACGGGCAGGCGTGCAGTACGCATCGAACGCCAGGCGCACGTTCATCGCCGACGACATGGGACTGGGCAAGACAATCCAAGCAATCGCAACCTTGGAATACGTTTATGACTCTTACCCCGCAGTTGTTGTTTGCCCCTCGACGCTCGTGCTGAACTGGGCGAAGGAGTACGCCAGATGGCTTCCAGACCGCAAGGTCGCCACGGTCACTAACCGACGGGACTTCCCAGCCGATGGCTTTGATGTCCTGATTGTCGGATGGAGCAACGTTGCTCACTGGGAGAAATCGTTGACTGGGTTCAGGTCGTACATCTTTGATGAAAGTCATTACGCCAAAACACCGACGGCGCAGCGAACCAAAGCAGCCGTCAAGATTGCGAAGACCGCCCCACCAGAAGGACTCGTGCTGTGTCTGACGGGTACGCCCGTGACCAACCGTCCCGCTGAGTACGCACCGCAACTCCAAATCCTCGGCAAACTCGACAAGTTCGGCGGCCTGTGGGGGTTTTACCGACGTTATTGCGCTGCGTTTCGAGACAAATGGGGTCAATGGCATCTGGAAGGTCACTCAAATCTGGATGAACTCAACGAAAAACTTCGAGCCGAGTGCTACATCCGTCGAACCAAAGACCAGGTGCTGAAGGAACTGCCCGCCGTGCGGCACGCCCCCGTGACGGTGGAGCCAAGTGATGCGGGGCTACGGGAATACCGCAAAGCAGAAGCAGACATCGTCGCTTACTTCGTCGAACGTGCGAAGGAACTTGCTCTCGAACTCGGAGTTTCTCCTAAATCTGCGGCAGTTCGAGCAAAAATGGCGGCGGAAGCCAACACGCATCTCATTCGCATCTCCATCCTGCGTCGACTTGCGGCGAAGGCGAAGATGGCGGCGGTGAAGGAGTGGGTGGAGTCCCGCATCGAAGCAGGACAGAAGGTGGTTATCGCGGCGCACCATCGAGAGATTGTCGACGAACTCTCCTCGATGTACGGAGGCCTGAAAATCCAAGGCGGAATGGAAGTAGAAACCGTTGAGGAAATGAAGGCAAAGTTCCAAGACGGCGATGTTTCCAAAGCGCCAGTCATCGTTTTGTCAATACAAGCAGCGAAAACTGGACACACGCTGACCTCGGCTCAGGATGTGCTGTTCGTCGAGTTGCCGTGGACGCCCGCCGATGTCGACCAGACTTACTCCAGATGCCATCGACTGGGGCAGCGGGGCTGTGTGACTGCGACGTACATGCTCGCAGCGGGAACAATCGACGAAGACATCTACAACATCATCGAGAAGAAACGTTCCGTCGTAACCGCAGCAACTGATGGTGGAGATGGCGATGACTCGAACATCGCATCAGAAATCATCAACTTGTTTACCAAAAAAGCGTTTGACTGAGTTTTTGTGAAAAAAATCTCGTCGATTAGCAAGCCCCGCAAAGCGTTATAAATCAAGGCTCAGAAGACGTCGATTCACCTTTGAGTAAAGTGATTCCGTAGTCGAGTTGCTAAACCGTTACTCCGACGGGGTAAAATAGATACATGCGTTACTGACATACCGCGTTCAGTGGGTGACTTACCCTTTCCGACCCACACGCTGACCTTATTCACCGAGCAAAGGACACGTACATTGAGGAAATCCATCGCAACCATAGGCATTCTTTTGTCGCTGATGAGTCCAGCGGGACTCGCAGCAAAGGCGGAAGCATCAGTCGTGCAGGCGCAGGTGCAGAAGACGACACAATGGAAATGCCCCCAGTGGCACTCGTTGATGAAGAAGTACAAACTTCCCATCAAAACCTTCGACCCGATTATGTATCGGGAAAGCAGGTGTCAGGCGAAGGTCATTGGTTGGAACTATCGCGCTGGTATGTCTCATAGGGATTGCAAACTAAGCCCCGCTGCTACTTACAAGAAGTGTAAAGCGGTTCGCTCGTACGACAGTGGTCTTCTGCAAATCAACAGCAGTTGGACAACGCTGACATCTCAGGTTTGCCGTTCCAAGTGGGGAGACATGACCGTGCTTCTCAACCCGCACTGCAATCTGAAGGTCGCAAGTTACCTCTACCACAAAGGCGGGGGAATGAGTAACTGGCGTGGAACCTCGGGTTCCGACTAACGGGGATACTGAACTATCGTCGTACGAGGTGGCTCTGTGCCACACGGGTAGTTCGCTGCGACATGCCAGTTCTTGCTGTCGCACACGCTACACACAACTGTGAACTCATCTTCTTGTACCCATGTATGGGAGTCAAAGTTTGATTGGGCGTCTTCCGCTGAGCCGTCAAAAGGCTTAGGGACATCCCATTCGATACCACCAGTTAGGTAACTCATAGCGCATCTCCAGTGTTGTGGGGTGTACGCCATCTCTGACGCACACCCCACTCTACGGGTGTTTTACCGCTCAACCTTCGGGTATGCGCCGTCTCGGGAGTACGGGCGGATAACCGTGATTTTCTTGTCGGCAAGGTAGTTGTTGTAGGCACGAATGAACGTTGCGATGTTGTCCTTCGTGGAGTTGCTGTGCCACTGGCGCTGACGAGCCAACCAGTTGCGAAGTGCGAGGCGAGGGTCGCCCGACACAAGACCGACGCCGTCGGCAATGCGGTTCAGGAACTCCTCCACTTCCTCGGTCGATGTGGCGACTGCGCCAAGGACTGCGAACACAGCCCACGAGGTGCGGATGCCATCGACTGCCTTGTCAATGCGCTGTCCAAGGTTCACTGCCCAACGCAACATGTCGAGGTTCGACTGCGTGTAGTCAAGAACATCCTGACGAGTCACAAGGCTCATCGCCTCAGTGTTGTAGATGTTCAGGTCACTCTCGATGCCGATGAGGATGCGTGCGACTGGCGAGATGTGGCTTGCCGAACCGATGCCAGCGAATGTCAAGGCATCCGCAGGTGTGCGACCCAGTCCGCTGTCGATGACGGAGAACACTTCGTCTTCGAGTCCCTCAATGATGAGGGTCTGAACTGGAATGTCCGCCTCGATGATGGCGTGGAGTCGGTGCTGACCGTCAAGTAGACGACCATTACGTGAGATGCGGATGGGGTCACCCGTCAGTTGCCACTGACCACGACGCATCTGTGTCGCATAGTTAGACACACGGTTCTTGCGAACTGTGCGATTGCCAATGTTGCTTTTGAGAAGACTGCTCGCCATCGCAGGAGTGACCTCTGCGATGCGGACAGTCGGTTGGCTGTGCTTATCCATGTCAGGTACTGTAACACTGGACTCTGAGAGATGACAACCTTTACCTGAGAGATTTCTCAGATTTCCCTTCTAGGGGCAGGAAACCCTTGCCAGAGTTGGCTTTGTGTTTCGGAAAAACTTAGCAGAAGTGTTGCCAAAGGCGTTCTGAGGGCGCTAACATTCCATCTAAATCCAAATAGAAGGGTATTAGAAATGGCACATGACCTAGAAATCAAGCGAGACGGAAAGGCGAAGTTCGCATACAACGGCGAGGGCGGTATCCCTTGGCATCGTCTCGGCACAAAGTTGGAAGGTCTCCAAACACTGGACACCATGTTGGAAGCATCAGAAGCCAACTATGAGGTGCGTCTACAAAAGGTCGCAGCGGTCGATGACGACGGCAACCTCATTCTCGACTCAGCAGGCAACCCAGTCATCATCGAAGACAGTCGAGCAACTATCCGTGTGAACAGCGACGGCACCATGGATGACCTATCAACCGTTGGCACACGCTATGAAGTTCGTCAGAACAGTGAAGTGGCAGTGCGAGCACTCGCAGTCGTCGGCGCGTCAGGTGGCGACGCAGTCATTGACACGGCAGGCGTACTCGCCGATGGTCGTCGGTTCTTTATGACCATCGACCTTGGCAGTCTCATCATCGACCCGATGGGCGTGAATGACAAAATCGCACGCTACCTCGTAGTCTCGACTGGACATGACGGCGTGTGGCCAATCCGTTACGCCAACACCGACATTCGTGCGGTGTGTAACAACACGGTCATCATGGGTCTGCGTCAGGCGGAGCGTGTGTTCACAGCACGCCATACACGCAACGTCGATACAGCGCTCGAAGATGCGAACGAAGTGTTGCGCATCTCGAACGAGTGGGCGAAAGAGTTTCAGCGCACTGCTGAGTCAATGCTCAGCATTCCTGTTCCTGCGTCAAGCGCAAACATCGACAAGGTGCTGAACAAGGTGTTCCCCGTCAAGGCAGGCGAAACCGACCGTCAGCGCAACAACCGTGAGGAAGTGAACGGTCTCATTCGTGGCATCTATGCCAACGAGCGCAATGCGGGTAACTACGGTTACAACGGTTGGTCAATGTACAACGCTGTTGTTGAGTACCTCGACCACTGGCGTAACGGCAAGCCCGAAGACCGCGCACTCGCCTCGATGGATGACAACTCGTGGGTTACTCGCACCAAGTTGGTGACACAGCAAGCAGTCCTCTCCCTCGCCTAATGAGGTCTACAATGGGGTGGTGGTGAGTGCCACCACCCCACAAAGGGGGCGCAATGTCAAATGACGACTATCTAGAAGGTTCTCCCGATGACGAACCAACATCACGGGATAGAGCAGAGGCGTTCTTTCGTCGCATCGCTAATGAGGGCGCATTACCTGAACTTGCTTTCAGGGCGCATTTTCTACACGCAGTAGTCAGCGGTATTCGTCAAATCATGGGTGACAACGGAATACTCGAACTGTTGTGCGCCATCGACGAACAGTGCGACTGGGTCGTCGAGATAATCGCCGAACGTTCAGACATCGACAACATTCTTTTGGAGAAGCACGGGGCTTTCGACGACGAGATGTTCGAGAAAGTTCAAGAGACGTTGGCGTGGACTGAGTATCAACGTGCCATCGTTCAGGCGGGCAAGAAGTGGTTGCCCCTAGCAGTCGAAGAAGTCATCAAGCATCACTAACTAAAATGTTTCCCAGTCGGGGGTAAGTGTGACACTAACCGACCCGTCGGTATTTACTGAAACAACCTCAAGGCGCAGGTCGTCGAACAGCACATCAGCAACTTCGATGAGGTTTTCCCGCATCTCCAACATGTCGTCACGGCTCAGGTTCTCCTCCCCTTCCGCCTCGATGGCGAACTCCAGTAGACAGTCCCGTAGGGTTTGGATGAGTTTGAGGCGTGCCTCGTTCTTTGATGCTTTACGTGCCATGAAGTCGAGTGTAGCGTTTTCTTCGGAAAGGTGCTAGTGTTACCCGTGCTGATAACGGAAACTACATGAGTCGAGGAGGCTAAGAAATGTCAGCATCAGAAATCACCCTCATTGGGAACTTGACGGCAGACCCAGAACTGACGTTCACGACAGGCGGGGCTGCTAAGGCAGCGTTCGGTCTTGCTGTGAACTACTTCTGGACAGACCAGTCTGGTGAGAAGCAGGAGAAGGCGTCGTACTTCAACATCGTGGCGTGGCGACAGTTGGCTGAGGACACAGCAAACGCACTCGTCAAGGGCAAGCGTGTTGTGGTCAAGGGGCGACTCGAACAGCGTTCGTACCAAGACAAAGACGGCAACAACCGTTCGGTCGTTGAGGTCATCGCAGAGGACATCGCAATTTCGGTGAAGAACATCGAAAGCGTTGAGTGGAAGGCTCGCCCAGCGAACGCTGAGGCAGGCGCACAGACGACACGCAAGGCACAGCCGAAGCAGAAGGTCGCAGTAAGCGACGAAGAGCCGTTCTAATTCGTCAAGGCACGACAGAGAGCGTGCTACGGGAACGCACGAAAGGGGCAGTCACCAACACGGCGACTGCCCCTTTTGCGTTGAGTGGACTAGCCGTGAATGTACGGGTCGAACCAGTCCCAGCGACCGTCATCATTGAGAACGATGTCGCTAGGCGCACGGCACTCGCTGAGTGCTACTGGCGTTCCGTTCCACTTCCAAGTGAAGTCACGATTGACGGTGACATCGCATACTGGGTCGGCGTTGCGGTACTGGAAGTAATCCAGCGTGACCATCAGACCGCTTAGTATGGCAGTCGCAACGGTTGTCCAAAACAGCCAGCGTACGCAGGTGCGGATGGTGTAGTAGACGGGCGGATGTTGTCTGTATGTGGTAGTAGCCATGTCCAGTAATCTACACCCAAAAGAAACAACAGTCAAGTAATTACGGAGATGTAATGGCGAACATCAGAGACGCAGTAGATGAGCAACTCGTGACCATGATTGTCATGAGCCAGCAACTATCAGGCAGGGAACTTGCCGAGGCGGAAGACGCACTTCCACCCAAGCACGTGCGAAATGCCATCCTGACCGACACGGACACCGATGATGCGGGGTTCTGGTACAACGAGCAGCGGGACTGGCAGCGGCGGCAGCGGCGTGTGCTGGAAGCCCTCGAACCACCCACACGTGAGATGGCGTTGGCGGGAGAACTTCCAATCTGGATGGCGGAAGAATGGGCAAAGTTCATTACTTTCGAGTGGAGTTATCGACTGGGATGGGCGGTCGAGCGGGCGGAAGAGTGGCTGGCGAAGACGAGCGGCTGAGCCGCAAAGCAGCCCCGCGACGGGCGATTGTCGAAATCGTGAAGACAGGCTCGTGGGGTCGTGTCGAGTACAGGCATCGACTCGAATGCGGGCACACCGAAGTACGCAAAAGAGCATCATCGGCACCAGCAATTTCGTGTTTATGGTGCGTTGTTGCGGAGAAAAAAGACGAAGAACTCCGAAATCTTGTTGTCCAAACACCCGTGCGAGATGTCATCGTCGAAGTCGGCGACCTTCTCGACGACGGGTTTGGGGCGGACACGCTCGCTGCCGAAGACGCAAGTCGCATGGTTGCGGGGCTTTCTAGTGCGTTGGGAGTGCCATCTGACTCGATTGACGTGGTGATGGAAGACGTTGATGGGGTTCTTCAGGTACAGTACGCAGTCGTTTTCCTCGATGTGCGTTCAGTCCGACGACTAAGTGGAATAGATAAATCAAACTGAGAGTTGCGCCTGACAGGGATAGGTGATAGGATGCGTGGCATGACGGTACTAACTAGCCAAGAAATCAAGACCGAATACGCAGAAGCCCACAGCGAACTACTTGCTGAGTTCGGCGACCCAACGAACATTCCTCGTGAGGACAGGTTCCTCATGGGCGAGCGCATGAGGGCAAGGTACTGCGTGATGACCAACCCTTCGTGGACACCAGAACAAATCGTGTCCTACTACTCAATCGACCGACGCATCGCAGAGGAACTGTTCGGCGTCGACAAAGAGGCTGTCGCCAAGAAAGCCAAGCGTGCTGACAAGTACGACAAAATCCGTGAGTGGTGTGCTAACAATGTGTATGCCGAGGTGACACCTATGGAGTTGACGGAAATCGGGGAAATCTCGTATCCGACATCACTCAAGTTCATCGCAGACAATCCACACACATTCAGGAAACTCGCCCGTGGGAAGTACGAGGTTCGTGACCCGAAAGCAGACAGAGAAGCAGGTAAGTAATGGACTTAGTGAACTTCATGTTCGGACTTTCATTCGGACTCATCATCTCGCTGTTCATCGTGGTGCTCTCTTTGTACAGTCTTCTCAACGCAACCATTCCACCTGATGAACTTCGTGCGTTTGTTCGAGAAGCAAGACTGGCGTTGCGCTCATTCACACGTCGGCGCAACCGCTCGACAAAAAAATAGTATTCATCTATTGACAAACCCTCGGTAGCCACCGATACACTTTGCCCCTTAGCGCAACACAAAGAGGGGGCATGAGTGCTAACAGCACCAAATCGTGATGAACTACCAGATTTCTCCAAAGCAAACTGCCGAGGCAACCCTGTCGAGTGGTGGCATCCATCTGAGAAGACAACGCGGGAACAGCGCATCAACGTTCGTGATGCGATAGCGATTTGTCGGGACTGTCGGATACGTTCCGAATGTCTGGCATACAGCCTGAAGTGGGAACCCGTCGGCATCTGGGGCGGGCACACCGAACAAGAGCGACACACGATGCGTAAGTCAAAGAACATTTCCTGTAACCGAGGAACTGGTGGTGTACGAACCATCAAGAACTGGAAAGGGCTGGATGTCGCATGGGAACTGTGAATGTATTTGACGGTTTTGTTCGCCTAGACAGCGCAATGGCAGACGACCGTTCGGTAGTAAACAGCGCACGGGTGTCATTTGCCAAGCAGTCTGAACTTCACGACGACCTGACTGGTGCGGATAAAGGACTCATCAAGTTCCTGATGAGGGAAAAGCACGGAACTCCGTTCGAACATAACGCATTTCGCTTCCATGTCAAGTGCCCAATCTTCGTCGCACGTGAGTGGTTTCGACATCGCATCGGTTCATTTAACGAGTTTTCCGCTCGCTACTCAGAAGTCCCGAATGAGTTTCACAGCCCGCAGCCAGAAGACGTTCGCACACAGGTGGGCAAGCCTGGCGCATACACGTTCGAGCAAATCGACGATGCGAAAGCATTGGTCGCCATCGAAATGATTAACGGTGTAAACGAACGGTCTTACGATGTTTACAAGTACCTGATTGACAGCGGTGTGGCTAAAGAGGTCGCACGCATGGTGTTGCCGATGTCTATGTACACACAGTTTTACTGGACAGTCAATGCTCGTGCTTTGATGAACTTCTTGTCGTTGAGGACAGATGCGAATGCCCAGTTCGAAATCAGGATGTACGCAGATGCGGTCGAGACGTTCTTCGCCGAGAAGATGCCCGTGACCCATGAGGCTTGGCGGGACTTCGGTAAGGTGTGTCCATGAGTTCCCAGTACGTCGAGAAATTCCTTGAAAACCTAAACGGCGTACGTGAGGTCGGCGACGGGTGGGCAGCACGATGTCCATGTCGCAATGACGACGACAATCCATCTCTGTCGGTGAAGGAAGGTGATGATGGTCGTGTACTCGCCATCTGCCACAGAGGTAGCCCATGTACGTTCCCAAAGATTTGCGAGTCAATGGGTATCAAAATTCAGGACACCATGCCACACAAAGAGGACTTCATAAAGCCTAAAGCAAAACTTTCACTTGTCAAGACCTATGACTTCCATGATGCTGACGGCACATTGCTGTTCCAAAAGTTGAGGTACATAGACGAAGACGGCAAGAAGACATTCCGCCAACGCAAACCCGACGGGAACGGTGGATGGGAATACTCACTCGGCTCAACGCCAAAGGTGCTGTACAACCTGCCCGCTGTGCTCGCTGCGAAGTCCCGTGGGTCACGCATCTTCGTGGTCGAGGGCGAGAAGGACGCAGATGCGCTCATCGAGAAAGGCGCAGTTGCGACAACAATGCCTGGCGGTGCGGGTAAATGGTTGCCAATTCACACCGAGGCTTTGGCTGGTGCGGAAGTTGATGTCATTGCTGATAATGACGAAGTTGGCTTGGAACACGCACGCAAGGTGGTTGCCGAACTCCGCCGTGCTGGATGTACGGTTCGAGGATGGCGGTCGAGCGTCGGCAAAGACGTGTACGACTTGTTGGCACAAGGCGGGACGTTCAAGGACTTGCTGGAACTGGAGGAAGACCAGCCCGCAGCGGCACCCGTCGTTGAGACCGAGGTCGAGGAAGAAGCCGAAGGTCCAGAAGAAGATGAGTCTGAACTTGACCAAGTGATGGCTGGTTTAGCCAAACTGTTTGAGCGAACTGACTTGTCGATGACGAGCAAGGTCAATCGAGCCAGCCTCCTCCTCAACTCGCTCACGTTGGATGCGCCCGTGGATGCGGGTCGGTTAGTCCCGTGGGGTGAGTTCATTCAGGAATCCGACGACGACTCGTACGACTGGGTGATACCTGGCGTGCTCGAACGGCAAGAACGCGTAATTGTTGTTGCTGCTGAAGGTGTTGGCAAAACCATGTTGGCGAGGCAGGTCGCAATCTGCTCTGCGGCTGGTATCCAACCTTTCACACGACAGCGAATGCCCGCAATTACTACTTTGACTATTGACTTGGAAAACCCAGAACGCATCATCCGACGCACATCGAGGACAATCTTCGAGAATGCGAAGAACCTCGGCTACTCGAAGGACGTCAACGCACACATCCTCATCAAGCCAGCGGGGCTTGACCTCTTGAAGTTGAGCGACAGGAAGATTGTCGAAGAAGCCATCGAGACAGTCAAACCAGACCTCGTGTTGATTGGTCCGTTGTACAAGTCGTTTATCGACCCAGGTGGTCGTACGCCCGAAGCCATTGCTGTCGAAATCGCAAAGTATTTGGACATGATTCGTGATGTTTACAACTGTGCGCTGTGGCTGGAACACCACGCACCATTGGGGAACTCGATGTCCTCACGTGACCTCCGCCCGTTTGGTAGCGCTGTGTGGTCCCGCTGGCCCGAGTTCGGTCTCGCACTTCAGCCAGACCCGACCAATCCAGAGGGCTACGTCTACGAGGTGAATCACTTCCGTGGTGCCCGAGACCAGCGTCATTTCCCCATCAAAATGAAGCGTGGGAAGTACTTCCCCTTTGAGAGCCTCGAATTCGCTAAAGTTGACTAAAACACAGGAGTTTGTTATTATGAGCAATGGAAAAGGGCTAACAAGAGAATTCCTTGCCGAAAGAGACCTCCGTATCTTCAAGATGCGTCAAGCAGGTGTCTCGCCTCAGGAAATCGCACGGCGGTTTCAGTTGACAACGACCGCTGTAAGTGCGGCTATCCGACGGCAGTTGGAAAAGATGAACCGAGAAGCCCTGATGGCTTACCCCGAGGTTCTCCGCCTCGAACTCGAACGTCTCGACGCCCTCCAGACCGCCATCTGGCCATTGACGCAGCATCGGAAGGTCACGATGGATGACGGGACTGAGGTGAGCGTGGAACCCGACCTCAAAGCCATCCAGCAGGTGCTGAGCATCATGGACAGACGCTCTCGACTTCTGGGCATGGAACAGACCAATATCAACCTCAATGTCGAGCAAAACGTGTCAGAACAGAGGGCTGTCCTTGCTGGTGCCATCACCCACTCGGTTGGAGACCAGTTCTCACCCGAAGCAGAAGCACGCAAGTTGTTGGAAATCATGGGCAAGACGGGTGTTTTGCCCGAAGCGACCGTGAATGAACTCCTCGGTGAGCCTACGAATGCCCTTCCTGCGGCTAGTGTCGTCGAGGAAACGGAGGAAACCCATGAGTGATGAGTTCGAAGTCCCGTCAGATGACGACAACCTAGAGGCGGCGATGGACAAAGTCGCAGAGAACCTGGACCCAACACGAGTCCCAGTTGGTTCGTCGAAAGCGGGTGAGCCAGCATCAAAGCAGGTTCTCCTCCGTGCGAGCGAGCGTGACCATCTGCGTTGGAAGGAAGCGGCTGACAAGATGGGTGTCTCGATGGCTGAGTTCATCAGGAACACTTGCAATGAGAAGGCGACCTCATTGTTGGACTGTCCGCACCCGACCAATCAACGGCGTTACTACCCGTGGGCTGTCACCTGCCTCGCTTGCGGTACCCGTCTGTCTGAAACGAAAGACAACTTTCAGACCAACAACCCCACTCCAAAGAAGAAGTTTCGTAAATAACAAACGCCCCCACCTCGGATAAGCCTAAGGTGAGGGCGTTTTGCTACTAGCCGTTACACATACTAACGGGCTAATACGAAAATGTCAACTGCGCTTAAACCAAGCAGTCATGCGCTTGCGAAGCGAACTGCTCTTTACGTCGTTCATCTGAACAACCGTTGATGTTGATGTTGATGTTGATGTCGACGATGGGGTTACAAGCACCGACTCCTGGGTCATCACGACGTCGTAATCGGCTGTTGTCGCCGACGTGTAAGTCCCGTTGGTGGTGCGGTTCGCGTTCACTGCCGCCTTCTTCGCCGAGGGCTTCTTCTCCGCCGCAACTTTCGGTGATGCTTTCTTCACAGCCTTCTTTGCTGGTGCCGCCTTTTTTGCGGTTTTCTTTGCGGCTGCTTTCTTGACTGGCTTCTTCTCCGCCGTCTTCTTCGCTGCCATCTTCTTCTGGGTGGTCTTCTTCGCTGCCATTCCCCAGACAATAGTCGGGGCTACTGGGGTCATGGCGGTAGTTGTCTGGCGGATACACCTGGTTTGACTACTCTGTTGGCGTGATGACCGATGCGTCGTATGACACCCCCATCGAGAAGGTCTGGCTTGCTGTCCGTTCGACCATGACGGCAAAGCAGTTTTCAGTAAAGGAAATGGGTATTGGCGAGGACTTGTCCATCAACCTGCTTGGTTGGAGAGACGGGCAGTTGGTGGTTTTGTCGCAACTTCACCAAAATCTGATGGGTATTGACCCGAATGAGCGGTTCCGTCGTGTGGCTGACTGCGCCGTGATACATCGCAAAGGTTTCGGAGTGGACTCGTTCACATTGGTCGCTGAGGGGTACGTATCGTCGAACCCTGAGTACACCCGTGGTCGACCGTTGGTTGAGTCGTTCGTCGAACTGGGAAGCCCCGTCAGGGAGTGCCTCACCTTCACGCACGTTGATGATGGGTCGATAATGCTGGTGACGGTTCCGTACACCTTGACCGTCGGTCGGAAAGTCCATTTCGACAAGCCACAGATACACGAGAACACGGTCGGATTGCGTGATGGGGCATACCCGATGATGCTGTCCGATGTGTTGGAGTCATCAACGCCAGTAGAGCCACCCACCGATGAAGTGGATGACTTCTACGAGACGCTTATCGCTGGTCTAGATGAGGTGGGCTTTTTCAGCCTCTATCAGTAGTGGATTACCACTCTCTCCATGACCTGCCCCATCGGGGGCTTGTGCTACGGAGATACTGAACCACCCGTACTGGGGCTACGCCTTCCATCAGTTCAGGGAGAACGATGTGTACCAAGATGTCAATGGTACGCACGAACCTACAAGGCGAACCGAAGCGGAACCTGCTACGAGCCTTGCGCTCTGTTGCTACCAACAGGGCAATGGTTTCCCGTAGTGTGAGTTCCGTATGAAGCATCTCCGCCATGTGGTACATACTACCCATAGTCAAGGTGTTTGTCAAGTCTTTCCAGAAAAAAGTTGAGAAAAAATGAGCCATCAGATTTGGTCATGGATACTGTCCATCATTGGGGTCACAGGACTGTTCCTTGTCGGGCGACGCAAGTGGTGGGCTTGGGGAGTGACCGCACTCAACGAGGTGTTGTGGATTGGGTATGCCATCGTCACCCGTCAGTACGGTTTCATCTTTGGCGCAGTCGCATACATCAGTGTCCATGCTCACAACGCACGACGCTGGCGGGCGGAACGGGTTGCCCCTACCAGAAGCCCTAGCGGGACTATTATGGTGCGTGGGCAAAAAGAAGAAGACCAGCAGTGACCGCACAGGACAGCGCACTCGCACTAACCCCCTGACGGGCGAAGTCGAGGTAGTGTCAGGTACACGGTCAGGCAAGCGCAAGGTACACCTACCCGTAGGTCACCCGTTGCGTACACACGACCTAAAGCCATTTGGTTCTCGCAAAAAGGCACACGAGGAACGCAAGCAAACCAAGGAGTAGACCATGAAGTTGATGAAACCAATCGACATCGCAGGTCGAGTCGCACTCGGAGTCATCGGCATCACGGGCATCACCTTCACCATCTTGCTGGCGTACCTGTTCGCACCAGACTGGGATGACGACGATACTGACAAGTCCCGCCATTGGGAATGAGCACCACGTACGACGGCAAGGTCGAAGGGGTCAAGGAAGCGTCACTCCTCGACATCGTGTACCAACTGGGGTTCGATGTTCAGGTGCGCTACACCACACGACTTGCTGTACCTGACACCACTGAACCGCTGTTCACGCAGGACAAGGCGTACGGCAAGACAGCAAAGCAGTTCGTCAATGACTGGTTGCTACACCACCCATGGCTCTCCGTAGAGGTAGTCGAGCGTAAGAACGGCGTCGCATTTGCCATCGTCAGAGGGGGAGACGAGTGCCTCAACCAACTCCTCATCGACGAGGGGTATCAGATGTTCGATGCCACTAAACGGTCATCAAAGGTCAGCATCTATGACAGGGAAGATGTTGATGTCAAGCAAGTCATCTCAGTAGATTGGGATGACGCAGAGATAGGTGAGAGACGACGTAAGTACCTATGACTCACCCGTGAGCACCCGTGTCGTCAGAGAAGCACCACGAATAGACACAGCACCTCTCCTCTATGGGTAGGTTGTCCTCATAGGCAGGGTGACCACCACTGAAGCGGTCACGCACCTCTTTCGGAAAGAAGTCGAGTAGCAAGACCATACAGTCATGGCACAGGTCGAGCACATACTTGCGTTGCCTCTCCTCTGACATGGGGTCAATGAACATGCCATACCCACCCTCAAAGATGAGCGTTATTCCATCGGACATCTGGTGAAGTGAGATAGGGAATGACGACACCATCTCGTCGTCGTACACGAACTCCTTCTCACCTCTGCGCCTAGTCCAGAACTCGGGTGGCATTGGCTTGTCGCAACGAACACACTTCAGCCAGTCAGCCTTTGTGTAGTGATGCGTCTTGTTGCTCTCAACCTTCATGTCCTGAACTCTACAGGTCACAGGGCAGGTTGTCAAGTGTTTATGTACATTTTTTGGACACGCCCCCAAGCCCACACCGACACACGACCAGTGGCACTCACCCCTCGATGCGAGTCACGCCTCGGCACGTGAGCGCGACCCCATGCCCCAGAACGAAGGCTGCGGGACTTTCGAGCACGCCACGCGCGGTGGGGGGAGACATACACCAGCCCTATGAGTCCCATTCCATTTAGATTTAACTGATGTTGCTGCTGCTCAGTGTGCTGAGTGGTCGCAGGTGCTCTTTCGGCATGCTGTGTGCTGGTCGCCAGTTGTGCGGGTTGTAGTAGTACTCGTCTTTGATTGCTTCGTGTCCGTATGCCCAGCCGTAGAACCAGTAGGTGGTGCCTTTAAGGATGGCGAAGACGTATTTGCGGTCTGGTGGGTCGTTGTCGCGGATGATTAAGCCTGCGTTGGAGCGTTTGGATGAGCGGATTTCGTGTGTTCCGTCGTCTGGGATGTTGTGGAACTCGTTGATGGGTTTTCGCCATGGCGTGTTGTTGATGCGTGCCCATGCAAGTTCGGCTCCGAAGCCTGTGTAGTGCTGGTCGATGATTTGCTGTGTGGTTCGCACGTACGTTGTCGCTGCGTTGAGACCTCGGAGGGTGGATTCACAATATATGCGCGCGACATGTCCGCAAATTTCGTTGTGGTCGTCGATTGTCAGGCGATATTTGATGATGTCGCTGTTTTGTATCATTCGCAGACGATGTCGGTCCACTGGGTGGGGTCTGCGTCGTAGCAGCCGTCGTAGTAGCCACTGTCGTCGCTTGCGAAGCCGCCACTGAGCCAGATGAGGAGAAGAATGAAGCCGATTATCCACCAGAATGGGGAGATGTCATCTTTGTCAGCCATGATGTTCTTTCTGTAGTAGTTACTAGTCGATTGAAATTCCAAAAATTTCGACGCCTGCGGCGTCCAAGAACTTTTGTATGTCTTGCCATTGAGTATACGAGTTATCTTGTTTGTACACAAGTCTGGATATTCCGCTGCTGGCGATGAGTTTTGCACACCCCATGCAGGGTGGTCCGTTGACGATGATGGTGGCTCCTGTGCGTTGTGCTGGGTCTGACCAGAGGAGTGCGCCTGCTTCTGCGTGTTGAGCGATGCAGTTGTCATACTGGCTTCCGCTGGGGCTGTTCTCATGGAGTCGGGGGCAGTAGCCGTCTTTGCAGTGTCCCATGCCTGATGGCGAGCCGTTGTAACCGAATCCGATAACACGCTTGTTGGGGGCGAGCACGATGGCGGCGTATTGGCGTTTGGCGCATGTGGAGAATGCCTGTGCGAGCGTATCGAGGACTCCTAGCCAGCGGAGTTCGTGACCTTTGATTATTGTCATGCCGCTTTTTTATCACATTTATGTTTTGCGTACCAGCGTTCGACGTTTTTCCACTCGTACCATCTGTAGGAACGGCGTCCGCATATTGTGCATTTGCCGCGACGTTGTGGTGTGCCTATTTCAATTTCCTCTAATGACATAGTGGGTCTGGTGGGACTCGAACCCACAACTAATCGGTTAAAAGCCGAGTACTCTGCCAGTTGAGTTACAGACCCTGAGTGAGCGCAGTGGGACTCGAACCCACACTGAAGGGATTTTAAGTCCCCTGCCTCTGCCGATTGGGCTATGCGCCCTCTATGTCGATGTCTTCGAGTCTGCGTGCTCTTGTCGCGAGTCCTGCGGCGTGGTCGTACGCTTTGACTGCGTCGTAGGCTCTGTTCCAGTTCTTGATGCGCATTGGCTCTTCTTCGAGACGCTTGAGCGCAAAGGCGAGGTTGGCGGCGATGGATTCCCAGTTGATGTTCATAGTTCGTCTTCTTCTTGTGCGATAAATGCTTGGATGAGTTCTTCACGTTCTTGGTCGGTCATGTGTTTGCACGCCTCGCTGACGGAATACACCCACACGCCATCTTCTCTCATGTTGATTTCAAGGAGACCTGCACGAACCATTAATCCAAGGTCATTATCAAGGTCTTCCCTAGAATATCTATCAGTCACGTTGCCTCACTTTAATTTATCTAGAGTCAAATCGCATGCGTTCACGAATGCTCGCGCTTCGTCTGGTGAGACGAAGATAGCGGCTTGAAAGAAAGAACCATCACGGCGACGTAGTAGAAGCCATTCGTCTTTCTCATGAACTTTCACAACATGGTAGGAATCCCCACCTTTGATTTGGATTCCTGTCGAACCAAAATCGTATTCAGCCATTGATGCTCTCCTCTTGGGTATGTGTATCTGTTGCTTCTATCCATACACGCGCACCACAGGAGTCTGGTGTATCGCTTTGTATGACAGTTGCTGCCACCGACTGACACGATGGACAAATTATCTCCAGCGTGCGGTGGTGTGTCGAGCCTTTGTATGTCCTGTCGATGATTGCGTCAAGACCTTTTCGGATTTTCTGTTGATGTATGTGGATAATATGTTTCATATTGTGGGCTTGGAGGGACTCGAACCCTCACTCCGTAGAACTGGTACCTAAAACCAGCGCGTCTGCCAATTCCGCCACAAGCCCGTTATCAAAGTCACATCATATTTGTGCGTCGTTTCACAAAGTGTGCTTTAGTATTAAATGCATGGAAATCTTGTTAGTTCAAGCATATTTGTTCTCCCCTTCGTCCTTTCGCCGATTCTTCCAGTGGCGCTAATTATTTTCGCTATTGCTGGCTTAGCGGCTAAGTCCTTCCGCCGCTAAAGATACAGATGACCAGCAAATAAATAAAAACAAGCATTCTGGCGGTTAAATTTAACTGGATTCTTCTTCTGCACACCCTTCGCAGTCGAGGTCGCCACATTCGGCGCATTTCTCGTCGCACCGACAGTCGCATGCAAGTTCGCCACACCCATCTGGGCATTCGTATTCGCCGTTGCAGTAGTCGCAAGGACCGTTTTCCCAGTTAAACCCCACATTGCAGGTGCAACCACGCGTGTACACGCGTCCCTCGCGAGGGTCGTAGTCGCGGTCATAGTCATCATCGTAGTAAGGCATGCCTTGAATCTACCTGAAAAACTCACGTTTGCCTAGTGGGAAAAAGCCCAATAAATAATTCCCGATGCCCATACAGGTATCTGGGGTATGAAGTTGAGAAGTACTGGACCAGCCTTCTTTTTCACACCGACGTAAGTCCATAGCACCGCACCGACAAGGTGAATCATTGGACCAACTGGATAGAGGTCGAAAGCGTGGCAAATAATCGCCACAAAAACAAAAGAGGGCGCAGCCCATTCGATAATGCGAAAAAACTTTGTGTTCATAGTTCGTAGATTAGTCCATCTTGGCTGGGGAACTAGGACTCGAACCTAGAACGGCAGATTCAAAGTCTGCTGAGTTGCCAATTACTCCATTCCCCACTGGTGTTACTTGAACTTACTTGAACCCAACCATACGCCGCA
>JACCDW010858723.1_pt1 | contig 50487 bp, 50 predicted proteins | sample 7449781 | NCBI WGS metagenome assembly JACCDW01 (sample SAMN15323449, study PRJNA562643) | freshwater metagenome | isolation source: river surface water | place: USA:Blue River Watershed | collected 2017-08-18
AAGCAATGAAAGTTCCGTATAAATCAGAAGCTTCTTTTTCTGTCATGGCAAATCCTTTTTCTACATCTTTTAGATAGAGTGTAAAAATGCCAATCATGAGGTAATAACCGAATCTTTCCCACATTTCTGAGAAAAACAAAAAGGTTAAGGCTTTTGGGTGTTTGATTTTTTCCATAAAAAAAGAGGCTGTAAAAATACAGCCTCTTCTATAGATTCTAAAATAAAGTTTAATTTATCTTACTCCGTGCATCATCTTCAACAATTTTGAAGACAAGAAGAATAAGATTACGGATGCTATTCCCGCCATATAAACGAACAACATAAAGAAGTCATACAATGTACTAATTTGCATTCCTGCAAAAGATGGTTTTTGTGGCTTTAAATTCCAAACTTGCAACTTTTCAAATTCAGCTAATTTTCCTGTTTTAGGATCTTTTTGTTCCACAATTTCATGAGTTAATAAAGTTGTATCGCTCAATAAAACGGCTCTGTCTATTTTGTCATTGCTAGATTTGATAACTTTCAAATGAAACACAGAAACCATTGAATGTTTTGAACTAGAATCAAATGTCAATTCAGTGATACTATCCTTTTTATCAATTTTCACCGTTTTATAAGTTGCTACAGGCAATTGATATTGTCCTTTTGGATCAGCTTTCCAAACCATGGTATCTAGTTTATTGCCTTCCAATGTTTTCATAACTTTGGTATTTGCATTTTTGATAAATGCTTTTTCCATTTTAACTTCTTCAGGATAATAAGTAGCCAAAGTTCCTGCAAATTTGTTGGCTGCAGCAGTAGACAAGAACCAAACACCCATTAAAAGTGAAGCCAATTTTATTGGAGACAATTTATTCACCATAGAAAGTCCAATTGGCGACAAACATAATTCACCGAATGTATGAATGGTGTAAAGACTCAACAACCAAACCATACTTACTTTAGCAGATGGATCTAATCCTTTTACACCAAATGCAATTACTAAATATCCAATTGCCAATAAAAACAATCCAATTGCTTGTTTGAAAGGAGAAGCTGGTTCCATATTTTTCTTGCCCAACCATCCCCACAACCAAACAAATAAAGGAGCGAAAATAACAATTGCAACTGCATTTACACTTTGGAAATATGAAGCTGGGATGGTTTTGCCTAGCAAAGTTCTGTCGGTTTGCTCTTCAGCAAAATACGTTAATGATGCGCCAGCTTGCTCGAACGCAGACCAGAAGAATATCACAAAAAAGGCCGCAATGTAAATCACCCAAATTCTTTGCTTTTCTACTTTAGATAAAGTTGGATCTGAAACAATAAAATAAGGAGCAGCTATGGTTAATGAGAAAATGAAGGAACCAATTAAATCCAATTCATAGTAATATTTGAATGCAACAAAAGTACCAATGAGAATCGCCAAAGTTGAAATTATCCTGAAAGGACTCATAGGGATTTTTTCAGTTGAAATTTCTTGTCTAGCGCTGTTTGGTTTCTCACCAATTTGTTGGCCATCTGGCGTAACAATATATTTGTTTTTGAGGGTAATAAACAGAATTAAACTTAAAATCATACCGATACAAGCCGCAAGGAAACCCCATCTGAAATCTGCTGCATTTTTAGTATCACCAAGATATCCGCACAACAAAGGAGCTACGAACGCACCCAAATTAATTCCCATGTAGAAAATGGTAAAAGCTGAATCTACCCTTTTGTCCCCTTCAGGATACAACTGACCTACCATTGTACTGATATTGGGTTTAAAGAAACCATTACCAATAATCAAGAAAGTCAAACCTATGAACATGTAGTTTGTAGCCAAATCAACATCTTGAAAATATGTACCAGCCAAGAACATTAAAAATTGACCAATTGCCATTAAAACACCACCAACAATAATTGATTTTCTGTTTCCCCAAAAGCGGTCGGCCATATATCCACCCAATAAAGGTGTTAAATATACCAAACCTGTGTAACTACCGTATATTTCAGACGCATAAGCTTTATCAAAAAGCAAAGCCTTGGTCATAAAAAGAATAAATAATGCACGCATTCCATAATAACTGAAACGCTCCCACATTTCGGTTACAAACAAAACATAAAGTCCTTTTGGATGGCCTTTCTGTTGTGTTTCTAAGTTGTTGTTTGAATCCATAGTTCTATTTTAGTTTTAATATTTTTGGGCTAAAATAGATAGAATTTTTCAATCCCACAGCGTTTGTTTAAAAAATAGGCCTAAAAATTATAGATAATGCGCTTTTTGTATTATTTTGCGCTGCAATGATGGAATTAAAAGCCTCACAAATTGCTCAAGAAACAGGCGGAATTTTAGATTCTACCGAAGATATTGTTATACATTCTGTTGCAAAATTGGAAGAAGGAACTGAAGGTTCACTTGGTTTTTTTGCAAATGCTAAATACGAAAAAGCGCTTTACAGCTCTCATTGTTCAGTGGTATTCGTGCCGGCAGATTTCCAACCTTCTCAAGACGTTTCTGCCAAACTCATCAAACATGCAAATCCTTATTTTGCTTTTTGTACCATCTTGGCGAAATACTTTGATCCAAACGAATCTAAAAATGGTATTGAATCTACAGCTGCGATTCACCATACTGCAACGATTGGTGAACAAACCTATATCGGTCATCATGTTACTATTGAAGAAAACGTTACTTTAGGTAAAAATGTTCACATTGAAGCGGGTTCTTATATTGGTAAAAATGTTAAAATTGGTGACAATTCTAAGATTTTTGCCAATGTGACACTCTATTCCGGTACCATTGTTGGCAAAAATTGTATTTTTCATTCAGGGACAGTAATTGGAAGCGATGGATTTGGATTTGCGCCAATTGGTGGTAAATATGTTAAAATCCCTCAAGTAGGTATTGTAACCATTGAAGATGACGTTGAAATTGGTGCGAATTGCGCCATCGACAGGGCTACAATGGGTTCTACCCTTATCAAAAGAGGCACAAAATTGGATAATTTGGTTCAAATTGCACACAACGTGGAATTGGGTTCGGATATCGTAATTGCCTCTCAAACTGGAATTGCTGGCAGTACCAAAGTTGGTGATCATAGTGTTTTTGGGGGACAGGTTGGCGTTGTAGGACATATTTCAATTGCAGCGAATACTTCTGTAGGTGCACAAGCAGGTATTACTCAAAGTGTAGTTTCTGAAGGACAAAAAATCAGTGGAACCCCAGCAACCGATGTAAATTCGTATCTTCGTGGCGTAATTGGCGCTCGAAAAGTGACCGATTTGATCAAAGATATTCAACAGTTAAAAAAAGAAATTGAAATTTTAAAGAGTAAATGAACAATTTAAATCCAAAACAAACTACACTAAACGAGTCTATAAGTTTTACAGGCGTTGGATTGCACACCGGTGCACATGTTACTGTAACATTGTGTCCCGCTCCAGACAACTTTGGATACAAGTTTCAAAGAACGGATTTACCCGATCAACCGATTATTGAAGCTGATTGCGACTTGGTAACCGATACCAGCAGAGGTACAACATTAGAGAAAAACGGTGCCAGTGTTTCTACTGTGGAGCACGTTTTAGCTTCTTTGGTAGGTATGGAAGTGGACAACGCATTGATTTGTGTTGACGGACCTGAAATGCCAATTATGGATGGAAGTTCAATATTTTTTGTTGAAGGCATTAAAAAAATCGGAACAAAAGAACTTGAAGCTGAAAGAGAATATTTTGAAATACCTTACAATATCCATTATACTGATGCCGATAATCAAGTTGAGATTGTTGCCATGCCTGTAAATGAATATAGACTGACCGTTATGGTGGATTATAATTCTCCAGTTTTGGGAACCCAGCACGCTTCATTAACTCATATCAATGAATTTCAAACAGAAATCGCTTCTTGTAGAACATTTTGCTTCCTTCATGAATTGGAATTTTTGTTGAAGAATAATTTGATTAAAGGTGGTGACCTAAACAATGCCATTGTGGTGGTTGATAGAGCTGTAGATCAAGAAGAATTAAACCGTTTGGCTGTTGTTTTTGGTAAAGAATCTGTTGAAGTTAAAAAAGATGGTATTCTAAACAATTTGGAACTTCGCTTCCAAAATGAACCAGCTAGACACAAACTCCTTGATATGGTGGGTGATTTAGCGCTTGCTGGTATGCCATTGAAAGGACAAATTATGGCAGCAAGACCAGGACATGCAAGCAATGTTGCCTTCGCCAAGAAAATCAAACAAGTGATTAAAAAAGAACAAAGAAGAAAATTAGATGGCCGTCCTCAATACGACCCTAATAATAAACCTTTGTTTGCTACAAAAGATATTATCAAAATTTTACCTCACGCCCATCCTTTTTTATTGGTAGATAAAATTGTTGAAATGGATAAAACATCCATCGTTGGTGTGAAGAATATCACATATGATCAACCATTTTTCAGTGGGCATTTCCCTGGAGATCCTATTATGCCGGGTGTTTTGCAATTAGAAGCAATGGCACAAGCTGGTGGAATATTGGTATTGAGCACCGTTGAAGATCCTGAAAACTATGGCACTTACTTCTTGAAAATTGACAATGCGAAATTCAAGGATAAGGTAGTACCAGGTGACACATTGGTCATGAAATTAGAATTAACTGAACCTATCCGTCGCGGAATTTGTGTAATGAAAGGTCGTGCTTGGGTAGGTGATAAATTGGTGTGTGAATCAGAAATGATGGCACAAATAATTAAAATTAACAACAACTAAGATGATTCAACCTTTAGCATACGTTCACCCAACAGCAAAAATTGCAGACAATGTGGTGATTGATCCTTTTGTAACCATTCACGCAGATGTGGAGATTGAAGAAGGTACACATGTAATGTCTGGCGCGGTAATTTTTAAAGGAGCGAGAATTGGTAAAAACTGTAGGATTTTCCCTGGAGCATCCATTGGTGCAATACCTCAAGATTTGAAGTTTGATGGTGAAGAAACGCTCACCATCATCGGCGATAACACCACCGTAAGAGAATATGTAACCATCAACAAGGGCACAAAAGCACTCGGATATACCAAAGTAGGTAAAAATTGCCTTTTAATGGCTTATGTGCATTTGGCACATGACTGTGTGGTTGGTGATAATTGCATTTTAGCCAACAGTGTTCAAGTTGCAGGTCACGTTACCGTGGGTGATTGGACAATCTTAGGAGGAGCTGCTTTGGTTCACCAATTTGTAAAAATTGGCAAACATGCCATGATCAGCGGAGGTTCTTTGGTAAGAAAAGATGTCCCTCCTTACACAAAAGCAGCAAGAGAACCTCTTAGTTATGAAGGAGTTAATAGCATCGGTTTGAGAAGACGTGGTTTTTCAAATGAGAAAATATCTGAAATTCAAGATATCTATAGAACCTTATTTGTTAAAAGTTCTAATACTTCAAAAGCCATCAAAATTATTGAAACTGAATTTGCACCAACTCCCGAAAGAGATGAGATTATGTCGTTTATCAACGATTCTGATCGCGGTGTAATGAAAGGCTATACAGCGAAATAAATGTTCAAGATTTCTCTAAAAAATTGCGGTAAAAATTACCACCGAACCTGGTTATACCGCAATATTGATTTAGAAATCCCTATTGAAAAAGGAAAATCGTATGCCATTCTTGGCCCAAATGGTGCTGGAAAGTCGACTTTTACCTTAATGCTTTGTGGACAGGTTTTTCCTACTGAGGGACAATTAACTTGGACCAAAGAAGAAACCGTAATTCCCGATAATCAGTGGAATCAATTTTATAACCTTTCCTCTCCTGCTATGGAAATTCCTGAGGAATTTACCATTGAAGAATGGTTTGATTATCACCGTAAATTGAAACCTTTTGTTTCTAATTTTACCTTGAATGAACTTATAGACATTTGTGAGTTTCCTCAAAAAATCAGGAATAAACCCATCATGCATTATTCTAGCGGCATGAAACAACGTATTAAACTTTGTTTATCGTTTTTCGGCGATCAAGGCATATCAATCCTTGATGAGCCACTCACAAACTTAGACAAAAAGGGAGTTGAATTATATAACAACCTTGTTGATAGATTCAAAAATGATAAGTGTTTTATCATTGCCTCAAACAGAGAAGACGAATATTATTTCTGTTCTGAAAAATTATTGATTTCAAAAGAACAAAAATTAGTCGTTGCTCAATAATATCTTTTGAGTCACTGTTCCTCCAAATTTATTGCTAAGCTTAACTAAATAAACACCAGTTGGAGCATTCAATTTTACTTGAACGGCGCTCTCCCATTTATTCATCCTAGATTTCGCAATTTCAGTCCCCTGAATATCAAATACCGAAATTTGCCATTCATACTGATTGGATGGTATTTGAATTGTAAAATTATTTTTTGCTGGATTGGGATAAATTTTCATCAGAATTTGGTTCAATGCAGTATTATCCAATCCAGTTTTAACTTTTGAATAATCGCTTTTCGCAAATTCAAGTCCACCTCTTAGCAAACCAAACATCATTTCTGGAATAGAGTCACCATCCAAGTCTGCTATAGCCGGAACTGATCTATAACTCATGTAAGGAACAAATGTATCTTTGTTGAAATCCTGATATAACATGGTTTCATCGGCAATTAGACTATCCGTAAATGGGTGCTCGTGAATGTGGTAAAGCCTAACGCCACCAAAGAAAGTTCCAAGCACTAACTCTTTAATGCCATCGTTGTTTAAATCGGCTACACGAGGTGTTGCATATCCATATGATTCGAATCCTGTAGGACTTACATCTTCGCGCCAGAGATTGGCCTTAGCACCCCAAGCATTTGAAGTTTTCCAGTTGAATGAAGGCGTGCCACTTGCATTTTGTCCCTCAAAAAGCGCCAATTTACCATTGTACATACCAACGATCAAATCGTTGATGCCATCATTGTTATAATCGTAAACCTCTGGAGAAAAAGAAGTTTCGGATGGCATATTCTCATATTTTAACAAATTGTCTGTATTGTATACAAATGTTGGCTTACTACCTTTTGTAGCCGTGTTTTCAAACCATATAACACGTCCTTTAGAATTGCCCAAAAGCAAATCTACATCTCCGTCGTTATCAATATCTCCGGTACATGGTATCAACTGTTGCCACATAGAATCAGTTTTCAAAAAATCAGAAGTAGTTAACTCATATTTCGGAATGTTTTTAGTTCCAACATTTGTAAAAAGTGCAACAACGTCTTTTTGACCTTGCGTTTTATCAAAATCACCGTTGCTAGCAACCAATAAATCTTGGTCTCCATCTAAATCAATATCGATAAATGCCGGAGCAGATTTGGCACCAAAATCCAAGGATTTATCGGCTATATAGGTCTTTTTAACCAAGGTATACTCCGGTTTTGTAGGAGTACCAATATTTTTATAGTACCAAACTTGATCGGTTTCTTTGGAATCAGAAAGTGAATTTGGCGCAAGAATTAAATCTGTTAAAGTGTCATCATTTAGTAAAGTTGGATAGCCTGCAGGAAAAATAAAACCGTTAAACGATTGATTTTTTTCTGGATACATGGTATCAACATGAATCATTGTATCATATTCATGTTTTGAGTCATTTTTTCCATTTACAAGTCTGGTAATTTTCTTGGCGCCAATATTTCCGAGATACATTTCATAATCTCCATCTCGGTCTTCGTCCATGAACCAACAACTTGCGCCTCCCAAATGTCGTGGACGTAATTTGGGTTTAAAGTTACTGCCACTTCCTTGCAAAAAGCACATATTCAATCGAATGTTGTTATCAAACCCTTCCCAAAAATAGCCATAGCAATAATCCATATTTTGAAATTCAAAAGTGTCTTTGCTCCATCCTTTTTCAGCCCTTACATCTTTAAACATGGTATACGTCAAATACATAGCATCATAAACCACTATGTCTACATCCCCATCATTGTCTAAATCCTTGATTTCTGGAAGATCCGTTTTCATATTTCCGAAGCTCAAAGAATTGTACAAAATCCAAAAAGAAGTATCGTGTTGATTTCTATAAACTTGAGGACCTAAGTTCTTAAATTTCAATTTTCCTGCTTGAGTGGTTTGGTTTAGATAAATGATCAATTCTCCTGTTTCTTGGCAGGTAAAAACATCTTGTTTGCCATCGCTATTTAAATCGGCCAATTTAAAAACATACTTAATTTGAGGGAATAAATGCTCGTATTCAGGAGTATATTTAAAATAATCGCCTGAAATTTTGGTAAACGTCAACAATTTATTGTCGGTACGATCAAATACCATCAAATCCAATTTCCCATCACCATTCAAATCCATTTGTTGAAATTGAGGAGAATTTAAACCTCCCAAGAATGGATTTTCAGCAATGTTGCCTCCTACCTTGAATTCAATGTACCCACTTTTATTGTACTTAAATTGTGCCCAAGTTTGGGTTGAACTAAAAAAAAGTCCAAAAATTAAGAGTATAGATTTGAAAAACTGACGTTTATGCATGTTACGGATTTATCCAAATATACGAAATAGAAAGAAAATTTACAAAGAACCCTTAAATTTGAAGTTAATATGACGGTTGATTCAATTTCTGAGATTTACAATAAGTTTATCGAATGCAATTATCAGGTTTCCACGGATTCTCGCAACATTCCTCAAAATTCACTCTTTATTTGTTTGAAGGGACAAAAATTTGATGGGAATGAATTTGCAGCTGAGGCCATTGAAAACGGGGCTTTGTATGTTGTTACTGAAAATGTTGAAGTGAAACATCCTAACGCTTTGATTGTGAAAGATTCCAACTCTATTTTACCTGATTTAGCAAAATTTCATGCTCAGCAAATAAGCACCAAGTTAATTGCAATTGGCGGAAGTAACGGAAAAACTACTACGAAAGAGATTTGTCAACGTGTATTAGAGGGATATTTTAATACTAAATGTACCCAAGCAAATTTCAACAATCACATTGGCGTGCCCCTAACTATTTTATCGTTAAAACCAGATACATTTATTGGTATCATAGAGTTAGGTACAAACCATCCTGGCGAAATGAAGTTTTTATGTGATTTGTTTGAACCTCATTCAGGTGTAATTACGAATATTGGAAAAGAACATCTTGAGGGCTTTGGCGATATTGAAGCTGTTGCCAAAGAAGAGAGTGAAGTTTATCTTCAACTGCATCGATCTAACGGATTGGCATTTATAAACTTAGATGATCATTGGCTTGTAAATATGTCGAACCGTTTGAGAAACAAACTCACTTACTCATTGGTTGCGAAATCTGCAAATCTTTTCGCAGAAATTATTTGCGAAATGCCATATTTAGAGTTCAACTTGTATCACAATCAATCATTGATTGGTGAATTTGAAGCCCAAATTGGCGGAAAACACAATTTATATAATTTATTGGTCGGCATTTTGATGGGTATCAACCATGGAATTGACGCAAAAATTGCTGCGGAAGCTGCTTGTGAGTACAAACCCACAAACAATAGAAGCGAATGGATAGAATACAAAAATTACACTGTTTTATTGGATGCTTACAACGCAAATCCTAGCAGTGTTGAAGCTGGATTGAGAAGTTTTTCTACTCTTGAGGGACAAAAGGCTGTTCTTCTCGGAGATATGTTAGAATTGGGAGAATCGGCATTTACTGAGCATCAAGCTATTTTTAACTTGTGTGAGGAATTAAATTTTTCAGAAATATTTGTTTGCGGTGAGCACTTTTATGAAGCTGTAGGACAATTTCCCATGAAATTCAAAAATGTAGATTCTTTATTGGCTTGGCTAGACACCCATCCCTTACAATCAAAATATGTTTATATCAAAGGAAGTCGCGGTATAAAAATGGAAAAAGCTTTGGATCATTTTAAGGATAAATAAATAAATAAATTAAACCCAAACGACAAAAAAAAAGCGCGATTCTAATCGCGCTTTTTTTATTTTATTGAATGTATTAAAAATACTTTAATCCTGTTACAATACCTGTAATCAAAAGGTTTACGATTGCCAATGGAATCATTGATTTCCATCCTAAGTGCATTAATTGGTCGTATCTGAATCTTGGAAGCGTCCAACGAATCCACATAAATACAAATACAAAGAACAATATTTTAGCAAACATTACACCTACTTGAGCCAAACCCAACCAAGTTGGATCGGTGATAAGGTGCATTCCTGGGAAGTTATATCCCCCAAAATAAACACAAGAGATTACGGCACAAGAAACGAACATATTGATATATTCAGAAAACAGATAGAAACCTAATTTCATACTCGAATATTCAGTGTGATAACCACCAATTAATTCCGTTTCACATTCAGCCATATCAAATGGTGCACGGTTACACTCAGCAAGTGCAGAAACGAAGAAAAGTAAAAAACCTAAAGGCTGATAAAATATATTCCAGTTCATTCCACTTTGTTGAGAAACGATTTCATTTAAACTCAAAGTACCACTCATCATTACAACGGCAATCAGCGATAAACCCATACTGAGTTCATAGCTAATCATTTGTGCGCTTGCGCGAATGGCACCATAAAGTGAATATTTGTTATTTGAAGCCCATCCACCAATCATGATTCCATAGACACCCACACTTACAATACCCACGATATATAAAATACCAATGTTGATATCTGCCACTTGCAACGCAATATCTCTATCAAATAAGCGAATACTTTGTCCCCAAGGAATAACTGCACTTGTAATGGTGGCAACAATCATGGCTACACCTGGGCCTAGGATAAATAACCATTTTTCAGCATTTTTAGGGATAATTTCTTCTTTAAAAAGGAGTTTACCACCATCGGCAAATGGTTGGAACAATCCGAAAGGACCTACTCTATTTGGACCTAAACGGTCTTGGAAAAAAGCTGCAATTTTTCTCTCACCAAAAGTTAAGTATAAAGCCACAACCAATGTAATCATCAAAATGACAACAATGAGGATCAATTTTTCTAATATCAATGCACTGTCCATAATTAAGCTTTATTTAATAAGGTGGTGTGAGCAGGTGCTGCTTTTTCGTAATGGTTGGTTGAGATAACAGAATGACGGTTGATTTTTCTTGGTCCTTCAACATTCCAATCTTTCAAATCTTTTTTATTGAAACGGCAATCGTTGCAAATAAATTCTTCAACTTCACCATATTGGTCTTTTCGGGCAGTTACACGTGCCACTTCATTTCCAATCATCCAAAGAACTACTTTCCCACTGCATTTATCGCAAGAACACGATGCATCCATTGGTTTGGTGTACCAAACACGACTTCTGAATCTAAATGTTTTGTCGGTAAGTGCACCAACCGGACAAACATCAATTACATTTCCAATGAATTCATTGTCAAGGCTATTTTGAATATGAGTTCCAATTTCTGCCGCATCACCACGTTTAAGCACCCCGTGTTCTCTGTTTGAAGTTAATTGATTGGCCGTATAAACACAACGGTAGCACAAAATACAACGTGTCATGTGTAATTTGATGTATTCTCCAATATCAATTTTATCAAATTCTCTTCTTTTAAATTCGTATCTAGAGGTATCAGCACCGTGTTCAAAAGCCAAATCTTGAAGACTGCACTCACCTGCTTGGTCACAAACTGGGCAATCAAGGGGATGGTTAATCAACAGGAACTCAACGACACCTTTTCTTGCGTCGACAACTCTTTCGCTGGTAATATTTTTAACTTCCATGCCATCCATGACAGTTGTAGAGCAACTTGCCACCAATTTTGGCATTGGACGAGGGTCTTTTTCACTACCTTTAGATACTTCTACCAAACAGGTTCTGCATTTTCCACCGCTACCTTTCAAAGGTTTGTAGTAGCACATAGCAGGAGGAACAATATTTCCACCAATTTGACGGGCTGCATTTAAGATGGTTGTTCCTGGATCAACTTCAACTGTTTTTCCGTCGATCGTTACTGTTATTTTCTGAATTTGTTCAGACATTTTTATGCGTTTACTTTTTCAAAAACTTTTTCTTTCACTAAACCATAATTACTTGTTAGACAAGCTTTAGGTTCATTAACATGCCATTCAAACTCTTCTCTGAAGTGTCTGATTGCCGCAGCCACGGGCCAAGCAGCAGCATCACCGAGAGGACAAATGGTATTTCCTTCTATTTTACGTTGAATATCCCACAATAGATCGATATCTTCCATTTTACCATGGCCATATTCCATGCGGTGTAATACTTTTTCCATCCAACCGGTACCTTCTCTACAAGGAGAACATTGCCCACAGCTTTCATGGTGGTAAAATCTTGAAAAATTCCAAGTATTTCTTACAATACATTGATCTTCATCATAGACAATAAATCCGCCTGAACCTAACATACTGCCGGTAGCAAAACCTCCTTCAGAAAGACTTTCGTAAGACATTAATCTGTCGGTACCTTCTGCGGTTTTACAAACCAAATAATGGGGTAAAATAGGAACTGATGAACCACCTGGGACACAAGCTTTCAATTTTTTACCATTTTTAATACCACCACAATAGGTATCGCTGTAAATAAACTCTTCAACAGATACTCCAAGTTCTATCTCATAAACTCCTGGTTTATTGATATTTCCACTTGCGGAAATAAGTTTTGTTCCGGTACTTCTACCAATACCAATTTGAGCATAAGCGTCACCACCTTCGTTTACAATTGGCACAACGGCACAAATTGTTTCTACGTTATTTACAACGGTTGGTCTTTGCCACAATCCTTGAATTGCAGGGAAAGGTGGTTTCATTCTTGGATTTCCACGTTTTCCTTCCAAACTTTCAATCAACGCAGTTTCTTCACCGCAGATATAGGCACCTGCACCTGGAGAAACGGCCAAATCGAGACTAAATCCGGAACCTTTGATATTTTTACCCAACCAACCATTTTGGTAGGCTTCGGCAATGGCTTTTTCCAATATTCTCAATACATACATGTATTCACCACGTATGTAAATATAAGATTGCTCACATCCTAAGGCAAAAGATGATAAAATCATCCCTTCAATCAATAAATGAGGGATTTTCTCCATCAAATATCGGTCTTTGAATGTACCTGGCTCTGATTCATCGGCATTACACAATAAATGTCGTGGAACACCTTCTGGTTTTGCAATGAAACTCCATTTCATTCCAGTAGGGAATCCTGCTCCACCTCTTCCGCGTAAACCTGATTTTTTCACTTCTTCCACCACATCGTCTGGCGACATTGATTTCAAAGCTTTTTCAACAGCCGCGTATCCACCATTTTTACGATAAACATCGTATGTGTTTATACCTTCAATGTGAACGTTGTTTAATAATAACTTTCTAGACATCTTATTCTTGTCCCATATAATTTGCAACTGGCTTTGATCGGTATTGTTCGATTAAAGCATCAACTTTCTCTTCAGTTAGGTGTTCGTGGAATTTTTCACCAGCTTGTAACATTGGAGCATATCCACAAGCACCCAAACATTCAACAGATTTTAAGGTAAATATTCCATCTGCGGTTGTTTCACCATCCTTTATGCCTAATTTTTGTTCAATGTAAGAAATGATTCGTTCAGCACCTTCAATCATACAAGGTCCTGTTCTACAAACTTCTAACTTCACTTTACCCACAGGAGTTGTGTCGTACATTGAATAAAACGTAGCAACTTCATAAACTTCAATGGGTTGAATATGTAACAAACGTGCAACATAATCCATCACTGGCGTAGATAAATATCCGAAATGTGCTTGAGCGATGTGCAAAGTTCTTATCAAAGCACTTTTTTGTTTTCCCTCAGGAAATAAAGAAATTACCCTTTGAACTTCATCGAGTAATTCTTTTGGAAACTGAATGTTTTCTATATTTTGATTTTCCACAAGATTCAATTTTAAGCGTCTAACTCACCAGCAATTACATTCATGCTACTCATAGTTAAAATAGCATCACTCAATACAGATCCTTTGATCATTTCTGGATAAGCTTGATAGTAAATAAAACAAGGTCTTCTGAAGTGCAATCTGTAAGGAGTACGACCACCATCAGAAACCAGGTAAAAACCCAATTCACCATTACCACCTTCTACCGCATGATATACCTCACCAGCAGGAACAGGAGTTTCACCCATAGTAATTTTAAAATGGTAAATTAATGCTTCCATACTTCTGTATACTTCTTCTTTTGGAGGAAGATAAAAAGATGGAACATCGCCATGATATTTACCCTCTGGTAAATTATTCAAAGCTTGATGAATGATTTTTAAACTTTGTTTGATCTCTTCTTGTCTCACCATGAAACGATCATAAGTATCACCATCCTTACCCACTGGCACAATAAAGTCGAAATCTTGGTATGAGCTGTAAGGATTCATCACCCTCACATCATAATCTACACCCGCTGCTCTCAAATTTGGCCCTGTGAAACCATAACTCAAAGCGCGTTCTGCAGAAATTGGACCAGCGCCAATAACGCGATCCATAAATATTCTATTTCTTTCCAATAAATTGGTAAATTCTTCAAATACTTTTGGGAATTCCTTTAGGAATTTATTGATTTTTGCAAAAACTGCAGGACTAAAATCACGGTCAAAACCACCAATTCTACCCACGTTTGTTGTCAAACGAGCGCCACAGATTTCTTCAAAAATATCGTATATTTTCTCTCTTTCCTGGAAAACATAGGTAAATCCAGTTAGAGCACCAGTGTCTACCCCTATTACAGAATTACACACCAAATGGTCTGCAATTCTAGATAGTTCCATCACAATAACACGCATGTAATCAACTCTTTTCGGCATTTCTGCGCCAATGAGTTTTTCAACGGTCATGTGCCAACCCATATTGTTAATTGGAGAGGAACAATAATTTAAACGGTCCGTAATTGGGGTAACTTGTTGGAAAGATCTACGTTCAGCCAATTTTTCAAAGGCTCTATGAATGTATCCAACGGTTGGTTCAGCGCTTAAAATCCTCTCACCATCAACTTTTAATATATTTTGGAATATACCATGTGTTGCAGGATGCGTAGGACCTAGGTTAAGCGTTGCAATTTCACCATCAACCGTTTCTAAACTAGAAAGTTGTCCTTGTTGATTTAATTTAATTTCGCTCATCTTCCAAAAAAACTATCATTTTTATCTTCTCTGGTTTCATCTTCCAAAGCGTATTCTTTGCGCATTGGATGATAATCCATATCGTCCATATTTAAAATTCTTCTAAGGTCAGGATGTCCCTCAAAAACAATTCCATAAAAATCAAAGGTTTCTCTTTCCATCCAATTTGCACCGGCAAAAAGTGGTACCATTGAAGGTATGCTTAAATCTTCTAAACTGAGATTCACTTTAAATCTCATTCGGATATTTTTCACCAAATTGTGCATGTGATAAATCACCTGAAATTCAGCACCAGTTAAATGTGGATAATGTGCACCACAAATATCTGTTAGGAAAATAAAACCATGATTTTGTTTCAAAGATTCAACAACTGCATAGATGTTTTGTTTTTCAACCAAAACATTGGTCATACCAAATTCATCTGTGGTTACTGTAACTGAAGGATATTGGGTATTTAGAGAATCTAATACCCCTTGTAAGAAAGGATTTTCCATTATTTTCCAGTTTCAATATTATAGCTTTCCAACATTTTGCGATATTCGTCGCTATTTCTTCTTCTTAAACTTTCGTTAGAAGCCAATTCTTGAATTTTCATCAGACCTTCAATGATTTGTTCAGGACGTGGAGGGCAGCCAGGAACGTAAACGTCTACTGGAATTACCTTGTCTATTCCTTGCAACACCGAATAAGTATCAAAGATTCCTCCACTTGAAGCACATGCACCAACGGACAAAACCCATTTAGGTTCAGCCATTTGATCGTATACTTGCTTTAAAACTGGAGCTAATTTCTTTGAAATGGTTCCCATCACCATCAACAAATCGCACTGACGTGGTGTAAAACTCAATCTCTCAGAACCGAATCGAGCCAAATCGTAATTGGCACCCATGGTTGCCATAAACTCAATTCCACAACAAGAAGTAGCGAATGGTAAGGGCCACAATGAGTTTGCACGTGCCAAACCAATTGCTTTGTCTAATGAGGTAGCGAAGAATCCTTGTCCTTCGTGCCCCTCTGGTTTTTCAACAATATTCACCATAACTTATTTTTCCCACTCAAGGGCTCCTTTTTTCCAAACATAAATAAATCCTAATAGGAAAAATCCGATAAAAGAAACAACTGCGGCAAAACCTGCCCAACCCATTTCTTTAAAATTCACCGCATAAGGATAAAAGAATATCACTTCAACATCAAAAAGAACAAATAAGATAGCCGATAAGAAATATTTCACAGAAACCGGAAATCTTGCGTTTCCTTGACTTTCAATTCCACATTCAAAGTTCTCTTCACGTTTTTTTGTTTTTCTGTTGGGACCTAACAAATGTGAAATTCCCAAAGTAAGGGCAACAAATCCAACAGCAACCCCTATTTGGAGCAAAATTGGAATATAGCTTTCTGGCGAGTTCATAGTTTGCAACAAAAATAATAAAACACACTGTTATAAGTACACTATTCAAAAAAATATTGAAAAAAAATAAACAAACCATTTTAATATATTTGCCGTCTGTATAAACAATATGAAAAAAATCTTATTATCGACTTTGGTAATTGCAAGTGTATTTACCTTAGGATTAACCCTTTCTAGCAATGCAAATGGACCTGGTGGAAATAGAACGGGATCACCTGGAAGCTCTGGAAATTGTGGAAGTTGCCATAGTGGAGGCAATTTCTCTGGACAGTTAAAAGTAGGAATAGTAGAAATTGGCGATACAATCTATATTACTAGCTACACTCCTGGCAAAGCTTATGAAATGTTTGTTAAAATAAACGGAACTTCCTCTAAAATGGGATTTCAAGCTACCGCAGTCAATGCAAGTGGCTCAGCTTTAGGCACATACGCTACTGCTCCTACTGGAACTAACACTTACAATAGCGGAACAAAGGTAATTTGGGGACATACTTCTCCGAGTTCAACAGGTGCTTGGAGAATTGGATGGACTGCTCCAGCAGCTGGCGCTGGCACTGTAACCGTTTATTCAAGTTGTATTTTGGCAAATGGCAACAATGGAGACAATGGAGACCAGGTTGTTGTTGGCTCAAAATCAATTTCTGAAGCAACTTCCTCTAACACCAAAGAAATTTCTAAAAATGAAATTATCGTTTTGGGAAATCCCACAAAAGATATCGTGCGATTAAACCAATCAGTTTTAAGTATGTCTATTTGGAATCAATCTGGACAAATGGTTGCTAAATCAAACAACAGTAGCGAATGTAACATCCAACATTTGCCAACAGGTAACTATTATTTACAAATTCTAAAAAACAACCACAAACACGAACTTATCCAATTATCAGTGAAATAACAATTGATGATTTATAAATAAAAAGGGACTCATTTTTTAGAGTCCCTTTTTTTTTCTTCTCGGTCCAATGCCGAAGTAAACAAACTGGCATTTTTTCGGTGTTTTTGATAATCTTTCTCAAATAAGTGATACCCTGAAAAATCACTTTTTGCACAGAAATATAAATAGTCATGTTTTTTGTAATTCAAAACAGCATCAATTGCTTCTTCAGATGGAATGCAAATTGGTCCGGGAGGCAAACCTTTGTGTAAATACGTATTATAAGGTGATTCAATTTTCGTATTTGTAACCCTCTCGTCTATTCCTTTTGCAAAGTTCACTGTTGGATCAGCCTGTAATTTCATACCTATCCTAAATCGATTGATGTAAACCCCAGCAATTTGTTGGTATTCAGATTTTTTATTGCTTTCCTTATTTACAATTGAGGCTATTGTTAATACTTGATTTTTTGTGAGTTTCTGTATTTCTAACTGAGCTTTCCTTTGGGAATTCCAGAATTTTTCAGATTCAATTTGCATTTTTGCGAGAAACTCAAAAAAATCAACGCTCATTGAAACATTGTATGTATTGGGAATAATGAGAGTATACCAAGTGGTGTCGTTTACCCCAAATTTCGCCAACATACCAACATCCATCAAGCCATTTTGCATTTCCATTGGGGTAATGTCTAATTTGTTCGTAACAATATCAACAAATTTCTCTCTGGAAATCCCGGGTAAAATAACAACATCAACCGCTTGTTTTCTGTTTTTCCTCAATTTTTTTATGAGAGACCATGCTGAAACATCTGACTCTAAATAAAGTATACAGGGTTTTACTTTAGAATATCCCATCATTTTGCACCATGTAGAGAATCCAAATGGCATCGTTAATCCCAATTGACGATTTACCTGATGTTCTAAACTATCTAATGTCCATTGCTTTCTCACACGAAATGTAACTGCTTGCTTATTTGAAGTATGTGCCGATAAAATAGAGGCAATTAATACAAACAAAATAACCAGTACACCAACGAATATATATTTTAGTTTTATTTTTTTCTTTGCCATAAATACATTGCAAATTTGGGAAAAAACCTTGAAACTACTCATTGATGTAGTTAAATACCTGAGAATATTTACCTTTGTAAATGTGAAAATAGCATTAATTGGTTATGGAAAAATGGGCAAAACCATTGAAAGATTGTCAGTTGAGAGAGGTCATACCATCTCAGAGAAATTTTCCACGAGTCATCCATTTTTGAAATCTGAGGCAGTAAACGCAGACGTTGCCATTGAATTTACCGAGCCAAATTTGGTTGTGGAACATATTAAACACAGTGTAAAAATTGGCTTGCCAATAGTGGTTGGAACTACAGCATGGTACAAAGATTTTGATAATGTGGAACAATTTGTGAAACAAAATAAGGGTTCTTTATTTTATGCCACAAATTTTAGTCTTGGGGTAAATTTATACTTTATGGCCAATCAATATTTAGCCAAATTAATGGGGCAATATCCTGAATATCAATGCAAAATTGAAGAAATTCATCACACTGAAAAAAAGGATGCTCCCAGTGGCACAGCCATCACCACTGCTGAAGGAATTATTCAAAATCATGCCGAATATCAAAATTGGCATCTTAAAAATGAGGGACAATTACCTGAGAATTCCATTGAAATTGAGGCTTTGAGATTGCCAAATGTGCCGGGAACTCATCACGTTTTTTATGAAAACAATATTGATAAAATAACCTTATCGCACGAAGCTAAAAGTCGCGATGGATTTGCTTTAGGCTCCATTGTTGCAGCAGAATGGCTTTTTTCTAAAAAAGGTGTTTATAATATGAAAGACTTACTTAATTTTGACAAATAGAATAAAATCAAATGGAAAGCTATAATATTGGTCTATTTTTAACCCTTTGGGTTGCTGCATTTTTGCTCACACGATTGGGGTTATCTAAGATGTTTAAACTTGCTGGTAAAAACCCTTTACTTGCATGGGTGCCAATTCTCAATTGGTGGTATTGGATTCAAATTGTTGGAAGACCAAAATGGTATATGATAGGAATGATCATTCCTGGATTGAATATTTTGTTCAGTTTCAATATCAAACTTGATATTTTGAGAAGTTTCGGCAAGCATAAATTCTGGGAACATTTTGTTGGTATTGTATTTACGTTTGCCTATTTCCCAATGATGTTTTTTGACAAAAACTTAAAATATTTTGGAGAAGGTGGTAACAAAGATTGGAGAGTGAAATATGTTCCTGTGGGTAATGGTGCGAGAGAATGGGCCGACGCATTGTTGTTTGCAGCCTATGTTGCCGGTGGAATGAGAGCTTTGTATTTTGATTTGTATCAAATCCCTACTCCTTCTATGGAATCAAATTTGATGGTTGGTGATTATTTGGTGGTTTCTAGAGCTAAGGTGGGAATGCGTATTCCTTTAACTCCTATTACGGTTCCAGTAGTTGCACCTAAAGAAATTATGGGGATCAAAGCATATTCAGACCTAATTGAATTGCCTTATATGAGATTACCCGGTTGGTATACCATCAAAAATAATGATGTAATTGTTTTTAACTGGCCAGCGGACGAAGGTTTTCCAACAGATAAAAAAGACAATTTTGTAAAACGTTGTGTAGGTATTCCTGGTGACAAACTTCAAGTGATAAAAGGTCAGGTTTATATTAACGACAAAAAATTACCCATTGTTGGTAAACAACAAAAAAGATATTTGATGTTGTTAAAAGAAGGTATCACTCAAGAGTTTATGCTTAAAAATAACTTGGGTGATTTCAATATCCCGGATCATTTAGCCCCAGATATTTTAACAATGACAGAAAAAGCAGGTGGTAGATTGATTCCTTATTGGATTTATACTTGGCCCGCAAATGCTGATCAAATTCGTAAAGATGAAATGGTGAGCATGATTATTGATGATTCTCATGATGAAGGTGATATGATGACCGATGAAAATGGCAAACCTAAATTGATTAGAAGAAAATACTTCCCTAACATCGATAATAATGCATACTTAAAACATGATTGGGATTTGAATAATTATGGTCCTGTTTATCTTCCAAAAAGAGGTGAAACAATTACACTTACTACCCAAAATTGGGATATTTTGAAAACTGCAATTAATGTTTATGAAGGTGCAGGTATTGTAACTCAAGGTGGTAAATTCTATTCCCAAAATGGAAGTGGTCCAGAAATCAAATCTTATACATTTAAATTAGGATACTACTGGATGATGGGCGACAACCGATATAACAGTTTAGATTCTAGAGCTTGGGGATATGTTCCTGAAGACCATATCATTGGGAAGCCTGTTTTTACATTCTTTGGTCTTAAGAAAGTAATTGCAATGGATGAAATTGGTCGTCCGTTGATCCAAGACCAAACCATGATTTATGATTCAAAAGGAATCAGATGGAATAAGATTTTCAGTTGGATTGAATAAAAATCCAATCTATTTAACAAAAAAGGGTTACTTTTGCAACCCTTTTTTGTTTTAAAATAATTGTTGATTTCGGTTTTGAGTGAAATTGAATTTTAATGAAACCATCAAATAATTGTCTTTCTGCTGAAAATTACCCGTTTGGTTTCTAAATTGCTGCGTGAACTGCAGCATAAGGTTAGGCATTAAAAAATAGGTGGCTTCATTGGTGATATTGAAAATATAACCTTTATCACCTTGTCCAATTTCTGCATATTTTTTATCTTGTGCTCTGTAATAGTTTTTACGAATATCAGCGCCATAATTCAAACCATTCATGTCAAATCCTTTCATCACAAATGAGGTAACATTTCTGAATGTCCATCTTTGATATTTTTTAGGTTGAACAAAAAATCTGAATAAAACTTCTCTAAAATTACTTTCCATTGGATGTGCCAATGATTGGTTGTAAGAAGAATAATAATTGCCAGACCAATGGGAGTATGTGTAAGGTCTAACTTGGTTAAACTCTAAATTCAAGTAACTACACTCAAGGAATTCAAATTCAGGCTTATAATACAATCCAATCTGAAATCCAAATTTATTCAAATATGAATTTGTTTTCAGTGCGCTTCCAAAACTAAACTCATCCAAAACAAACTGAGTGTAAAGTGATAATTTACGATTGTTATATTTAGCATCCAATGCAATTAAAGCATTGTCGCCAGATCCTAAATCTCTTTCAATAGCCCTATAAAAAATGATTGGATTGAAATAATTGGCATCAAAGCTATTTCCCGCTCTGCTCTGCACAATCATTTCTGTAAGTCCCAACTCTAGGCCTATTTTTTTAAACTCCAAGGAACCTCTGTGAAGTGCTAAAAATTTCTTATTGAGTATTTTATTGGAATCAACAGACAAATCTCCAATGAGTTCTTTGAATAGATTTTGATATTTAAATGGACCTAATTTGTATTGAACATTTAAGAATAAGGATGGTGGCGCAAAATCAGACAAAATCAAGCTTCTCATACCATTTCCAATAAATTGCTTGTCGTGCCCAAAAGTTGCCACAATTTGATAAATCGTTTCTTTCTTCGAGGAATCAAGCTTTTCTAACAACTTTCCACTTACATAACCCGTAGCATAGAAATAATCTACAAAGTTGAAGGAATTCCTGTAAAACTTACCAATTCCTGGGTAAACCCTCAAAGTGTCTTTGTAATTGTCTATACTTCTTCGATAATCTGCTTGATAATCCAACACCGTGGTGTAAAACGTAAATTTATCACCGAATTGACCATAAAACTCAGCCCCTCTCCCATTAAATAACATTGAATCGGAAAAGGCCGATTTACGACTGTACGAAAAATCAATTACCGGATTTATCACAAAATAATCCTTCTTATCTGAACTTTCCCAGCTAAAAAATCGGTTTGGATTGGTGAGAAATGAGTTCTCTCCTATTTTCTTAATCCAAGTTAAATTGGTGAATGACAATCGTCTAGCTCCAAAATACTCTGGGTTATTCCACGAAAAAAAAGAAAAATTTCGATTCGAAAATTCTGATTTTTGCGAATCAAATGTTACATTTTGAAGAGATTGAGGGACAAATCTATTGGTAGAAATAGATTGAATGTCTTTGGCCGTTCTAAAATCATCTTCAAGTGTATTGACTTGTATCAGTCTGTACTGACCAAACAAAGAATTGGATATTAAATGTCCAATAAAAAAAGCCATTGATATTTTATTGAACTTTTTCATAGTTTTACAATTGAGGGATATTCACGGCAACACTTTTTCCAACTATGTTTCCTGCGAAATTTTTAATTTCGCATTCATTGTATGGATTAAGTTGTTGATACTCTTCTTGTGAAATGAGGTTCAAATTTAAAAGCAATTCTTGTGCCACTTGATACTGTGGACCCATTTTACCATCGTCTATTTTAATGGCTATTCCCCAATTTTTCTCCGGAATAGATAAGCAATAGATTCCATCAGCTCCAGTTTTACCGATGATTCTACCTTTGGTAACTTTCATTAAATCAGTACAATACCTTTGAGTTCCTGCAACCAATTCAGGATATGTGGTTACAGCTTCTACTATCATGGAGCAGGCTTTATTGATATCTTCATTGCCAAAATGATTGCAAATCAGATTTTTGTATGCAATTGCTTGCTTGTAAATACTCATTCCATAAATTGGCGCACTGCAACCATCAACACCCAAATGAAGTTCTTCTTCAGGAGTTTCGTAAAAAAGGGATACGATTTTTTTAATTTCAACTTGTAATGGATGATTGGGTGACAAATAATTTTGTGTCTCCCAACCTCTTGATTTGCAATAAGCCAAAAATCCGGCGTGCTTACCACTACAATTGTTATGTAACTGGGTTGGTTCTTTATCGCCTTTTATCAATAGATGTAGATCTTTCTTCAAGGTTGGAGCTTGAGCACCACACTTTAAATCATATTCGCGCAGTTCAAGTCCCTCAAGAATTTCCAAAACCAAACTTTCATGCATTTGTTCACCATTGTGTGAGCCACACATTATGGCAAGATTTTTTAAGGATAAATTTAACTTTTCGAAGGCTCCTGAAATAAGCAATGGAATGTGTTGAAAATATTTCATGGCCGATCTAGGATATGCAATTTGATGTATATCACCATTTTGCAAAACTACTTGTCCGTCTTGGTCAACTACACAAATCACGCCACGGTGAAAGCTTTCAACCACATCACCCCTTCTAACTTCTACTAAAATTGGATTCATTTTATAATTGATGTTGAGCCAATAAAAATAAAACGGCCATTCTTACGGCCACCCCATTTTCAACTTGCTCTAAAATAATACTTTGATGACTATCTGCAACTTCACTGGTAATTTCAACGCCGCGGTTGATAGGACCTGGATGCATCACAATAATTTCTTTGTCAAGGCTGTTCAAACGCTGCATATCAAGTCCAAACAATCTAGAATATTCTTTAATTGACGGGAAAAACCGTTGATCTTGACGTTCTAATTGAATTCTAAGCATGTTCGCAACGTCGCACCATTTCAATGCTTCATCTAAATTGTGCGATATTTTAACACCCAATTTTTCAATATGCTTAGGAATCAAAGTTGCAGGCCCACAAACCATCACTTCAGCACCCAACAATTGAAGACAATAAATATTACTCAGGGCAACACGTGAATGTTTGATATCACCAACAATAACTACTTTTTTACCCCTTAAATCGCCCAGTTTGCTGCGAATAGAAAAGGCATCTAACAAGGCTTGTGTTGGATGTTCGTGGGTTCCATCGCCTGCATTTACAATTTGTGATTTGACATTTTTAGCCAAAAACATACAAGCACCTGGCGCAGGATGACGCATTACCACCATGTCGACTTTCATGCTGAGAATATTGTTCACAGTATCGATCAATGTTTCTCCTTTTTTCACACTTGAGGAAGATGAAGAAAAATTAATCACATCGGCCCCCAATCTTTTTTCGGCTAATTCAAATGAAACTCTGGTTCTTGTTGAATTTTCAAAAAACAAATTGGCGATGGTAATATCTCTTAAGGCAGGTGTTTTTTTCACTGGTGCCTGAAGTAAATTTAAAAAATTGTCTGCCGTTTCAAAAATGGTATGAATTTGACTTTCATGCAGTCCTTTTATTCCTAATAAATGATTCAATTCGCCTTTTTTCATTTTTTATCATCTAATAACCAAACCTGAACAGATTGGTTGTTCCATTCAACTTTTACAAAATCGTTAGTATTTCGAGAATCAATAGTAACTCCGGTATAATCTGGCTTTATTGGTAATTCCCTTTGAAACCTTCTATCAACGAGAACCATCAATTCAATACGATTGGGTCTACCAAAGCTCATGATGGCATCAATTGCGGCCCTTACACTTCTACCAGTAAACAAAACATCATCAACAATGATGATATTTTTATTTTCTGTAGAAAAATTCATATTGGAAGGTTTTGGCAAATGAAATCCTCCACGACGAATATCGTCTCTAAAGAAAGTATGATCTACCTCACCGTATAACAAATTTGGATATCCCAAAGAATCAATATGTTGTTTGATTGCTTGAGCCAATTGAATGCCTCTGGGTTGAAGACCAATGATGGCAGTATTAGACAAGTCTTTGTGATTTTCAATCACTTGCAAAGCAAATCGTTGAATAATCAGATTCGCTTTGTGGGTATCTAACAATATTTTAGGTTCAGATTGATTTGTCATTCGAAAGTTGCAAAATTATATTGTACTCATCTTCTGTTAGTGCAATTACAGAAAGTCTAGGTTGTCGGAGCAAACCCATTTGATTCAATCTAGGATCGGCTTTCATTTTTTGGAGGGACACTGGGTTTGGCAAAGATTCCAAAGGTTTAACATCTACAACCACCCAAGCAGTTTCATCGGTGGTTGGATCTTGGTATGCAGTTTTAATCACTTCGGCAATACCAACCACTTCTTTTCCTTCGTTAGAATGATAAAACAGGCATTTATCGCCAATTGACATTGCTTGGAGGTTGTTTCGGGCCTGATAGTTGCGCACACCGTCCCAAAATGTTTGCTGATCTTTCAAAAATTGAGTCCACGAATATTTAAAAGGTTCGGACTTAATCAGCCAAAATTTCATAATGGCAAAGTAAAAATAAAAACGGGAAAAGAAAAAATTTATCTTTTTTCTTGCACTAATTTGGAATTAATCAAAAAACATTGTTAATTTACATATCAATTGCTTGTCAAATAAATTATCAATTATGTTTTTAAAGGAAAATATCAAGTTATTAAGGAAGCGTAGAAAGCGCAGTCAAGAGGATGTTTCAGCCACCATTGGCATTACAAGATCGGCCTATAATTCTTATGAAAATGGCGTTGCAGAACCGGGCATACAGGTACTGCTTAAAATTTCCGATTTTTTCCAAGTGAATATTGATAAATTATTGCGGGTTGATTTATCGACAATTGCCGATAGTCAATTAGAGCAAATGGAGCGAGGATACGACATTGATATTACTGGAACAAGACTTAGAATTTTGGCCACTACTGTAAATTCAGATAATGAAGAAAATATAGAATTGGTTCCTGTAAAGGCAAAAGCAGGTTATACAACGGGGTACGCTGACCCAAATTACATCAAAGTTCTTCCAGCTTTCAACCTTCCATTTTTGTCCCCCAATAAAAAATACAGAAGTTTCCCAATTTCAGGTGATAGTATGCCGCCCGTAGTAGATGGTGCTTACGTAACAGGTGAATTTCTTCAAGATTGGAACATGGTAAAAAATGGTAGTCCTTACATAGTTATTACCCAAGACGAAGGGATAGTTTTCAAGATATTGTATAATAGAATTGAAGAAGACGGGTCGTTTTTATTGTGTAGTACCAACACCAACTACAAGCCATATTCCGTGAAAGTGCAAGATATTCTGGAGATTTGGAAGTTTGTTCATTACATCAATCCAAAGTTTGAGGAGCCTAAAACATCTGAGGAAAATGATCTTGCGCCTACCTTGAGAATCATCCAAAGAGAAATAGGTTTAATTAAGGATAAGGTTAAGAACATTGAGGATAAAATTTAGACAATTTAAATTTCTTTGCGAACGAGGTTTTTAAATATTATCTTCGCGCTCACATCGAAATTCTGAAACGAATGAAATTCACAAAAGAACAATATTTAACATGGTACCGCACCATGATGTTGGTAAGAAGATTTGAAGAAAAATCTGCACAATTATATGGGCAGCAAAAAATCAAAGGTTTTTGTCATTTATACATTGGTCAAGAAGCATTGGTAGCTGGCATGATTACAGCAACCACCAAAGATGATAAAGTTATCACTGCATACAGAGATCACGGACATGCTTTGGCAATGGGTGTGAGTTCAAATGCTGTAATGGCTGAATTATATGGCAAAGCTACTGGCTGTTCTGGTGGTAAAGGTGGCAGTATGCACATGTTTTCAAAGGAGCATAATTTCTTTGGGGGACATGGTATAGTTGGGGCACAAATTCCAATGGGTGCTGGACTTGCATTTGCTGAAAAATACAATGGTACAAAGAATGTAAGTTTAACGTTTTTTGGCGATGGAGCTGCTCGACAAGGAGCTTTACACGAAGCTTTCAATATGGCAATGTTGTGGAAATTACCTGTAATATTCATTTGTGAAAACAATGAATATGCAATGGGTACAAGCGTTGAAAGAACAACAAACTTGTTGGATATTTACAAGATTGGATCAGGTTACGACATGCCAAGCAAACAAGTAGACGGTATGAAGTGTGAAACCGTTCACGAAGCAATTGCAGAGGCTGCTGAATTTGCCAGAAATGGTGGAGGTCCTACTTTCTTAGAAATCAAAACATATCGTTACAGAGGACATTCAATGAGTGATCCAGCGAGTTACAGAACCAAAGAGGAACTTGCCGCTTATAAAGAGAAAGATCCTATTGAAACAACCAAAGCGACTATTTTAGCGAAGAAATATGCTACTGAAGCTGAACTTGAAAAAATGGAAGATGAAATTATTGAAGAGGTGAATGCAAGTGTTGAATTTGCTGAGAATTCTCCTTATCCTGATGCATCTGAACTTTTCAAAGATGTATACGTTGAAGATAACTATCCATATATTATGGACTAATATTATTGAAAATAAATAGATTTTATTATATTCGCCCCCTTTAAAGAAATGAACGTACAAGAAATTTGGAATCAAAAGAGAGAATCTTTCTCTAATTATTATTCTCAAAACAGCAAGAAAGTTAACTATATCGCAATTGGTGTATTGGCCATTGTGGGTTTAGGAATTTATTATACTAGTTTTTACAAGCCTGCACAAGAAAAGGCTGCATCTGAAAAATTGGCTAAGTTGCATTACTATTTCAAAAACGACTCAATGCAAGTTGTTATTAACGGTTACAAACCATTAAAAGTTGTTTCAGCACCATCAATTGCCGATGACTATTCATCTACTAGAGCAGGAAAAGAAGCTGCATTAATGGCTGGTATTGCTTACTTAAAAACTGGCAAATTCAAAGATGCAATTGAGTATCTTGATAAAACTGCTGCCAAAGATCAATTATTGTCTGCTGGTGTAATTGCATTAAAAGCAAGTTGCAAATCAGAAATGGGAGAAATGGATGATGCGGCTGAATTATTTGAGCAAGCTGCTGCAGTTGCCGATAATGAATTTGCTGCTACCTACCTTAAAAAAGCAGGAATTCATCATGAATTGAACAAAGATTATAAATCTGCGTTAAAATGCTACGAAACCATTCACATGAAATATGTTTCAACACCAGAAGGTTCTGATATTGAAAAATATATCTTCAAAATGAAAGCACAATTGGGTGAATTCAACCCATAATCTGTTCGATTTTGTCTAACTCGGGTTTTCGTCTCAACTCCTTTCCTACTTCTTTTATCAGTAAAATCAAAGTAGGAATTGTTGTTTCTACATGGAATGACTATATAACTTCGGAATTGCTAAAAGGTGCTATTTCAGAGTTAAAAACATATGGAATAAGCGATTCTCAAATAAAAACTTACGAAGTTCCAGGTGCATTTGAATTACCATTGGGTGCACAATGGCTGTTTCATCAAGAAATGGATGCTGTTATCTGCCTTGGATGTGTGATTAAAGGCGATACTCCACATTTTGATTTTGTTTGTTTGGGTGCTACTAACGGCATTATGGAAGTTGGATTAAAATTTAACAAACCTTGTATTTATGGTGTAATTACTACAAATACAGAGCAACAAGCTATCGATAGAATAGGTGGTCCAAACGGACACAAAGGAAAAGAGGCAGCACAAACCGCCCTTCAATTATTAGCATTACAATATTAAACTCTCAACATATTTATTTCAGTATTATGGATCAGTTTTCAGAGAACTACAATGATCAGTTAAGCGAAGCAGAAAAATTGATTCTTCAAAATGAGGAAGACACACAGCTTAAAGAAAATTTTGCATCTTTATCAAAAGAACAGCTGGTAGAACATGCTCAGTCTTTGTTGCACACAACCAATGTAAAACAAGCTTATGCTACTTTACAGGAAATTAGAAAAGCATTTGATTTGATTCTTGATCAAGAAAGACCAATTCAAATTAAAGAATGGGTAAATGCTGGTAATGAAGCGAAAGATTTTGTAGCTCCTCAAGATGAATTGAAAATTAAATTGTTTGAAGTTGTTCAGAAATTTAAAGAATTAAGAGAAATTGAACGCAAACGTGCAGAAGAAGAAAAAGTTCTGAATCTCAATAAAAAACAAGCCATCTTAGATAAAATAGTTTCCCTTGTTGATTCTGAAGAAAATGAAAATAGTTTAAACAATCTCCGCGATTTAATGCGTCAATGGAGAGAAATTAGACAAATTCCAAAAGAACACCAAGAAGAACTATATACCAAATACAAATTCTATTTGGACAAATTTTACGACAATCTTTCTAAATTCAATGAATTGAAAGATTTGGATAGAGAAAAGAATCTTGAAATTAAAATTGAATTAATTAAAAAAGCTGAGTCGCTAAAAGATGAATCTAACATCAGAAAAGCGATGATCAGTTTGAATAAAATTCATGACGATTGGAAAAATACTGGTCCAGTTAGAAAAGAAATTTCGGATGAAATTTGGGCGAGATTTAAAAGCGCTAGCGACCATGTAATTGATGTGCAAAAAACACATCAGGCAGAAATTGAAACCCAAAGAAATCAAAATCTTGATAAGAAAATTTTGCTTATCGAAAAAGCAGAAACAGCCATCACAGCCCTTCCGTCTTCTAACAAAGAATGGAATGTAATGGCGCAAGAAATTGACCAACTATTAGAAGATTGGAAAAAAATTGGACCTGTTCCTTCAGATAAAAATGAGGAAGTTTGGACAAGGTTTCAAACAGCGAGAAATACATTTTACGCTGAAAGAAAGAACTTTTTCAAAAAAATTCAATCCGATAGAAAAGATAACTTAGCGAAGAAAATTCAACTTTGTGAGCAAGCCGAAGTGCTAAAAGATGCTCAAGAGTTTATGAAAACTACTGAACAATTTCAACAGCTTCAGGAAAAATGGAAAACCATTGGACCTGTTCCTGAAGATCAAAATGAAATTATTTGGAAACGATTCCGAGCTGCCTTTGACCATTTTTATGAGCGCAAAAATAAATGGTTCAATGAAAGAAAAAGTCAAGAATCTGGTGCAGTTTTAGCAAAAGAAGGACTTATTGCAGAAATTGAATCTCTTGCAAAATCTGAAAATGCCAAATTTACTTTCAACGATTTAAAAGCTTTACAACAAAGATGGAATGACTCCGGATTTGTTTCTGGTAAAAAGTTCCAATCGTTAAACAAACAATATCAAGGTTTAATGGACGCTCTTTATCAGTCGTTAAGAAACGTAAGCAATGCTGTAAGAGAATCTGCAGTAAAAGAAAATTTGAATGCAATTTCTTCTTCTCCTGATGCTAAATACAAACTTCAATCGGAAGAAAAACGTTTGCGTGAACTCATTAAAAAAATTGAGGATGAAAAAAGCACCATTGAAAATAATAAAGGATTTTTTCAGCATTCCAAAAATGCAGATGCCATTCTCAAACAATTTGATGACAAATTGAAAAAGTCTAATGAGCAAATCGATAAACTCAAAAAAGAACTTCAATTGGTGATTCAAGCTAAAAAAGCAAATGCTTAATGCCTTTGTTGAAATTGTAGACTACTTTTCTTATTACATGTCTGGTACTACCCGACATGGATTGCACTCTCCTTTTGTATATAATTTTGCCGATTTTGTGTTATATCAAAATTCAAACTTGAATTTTGAGCTGATTGAAAATCAACGACTCAGCATGATTCAAAGCAAGTCTAAATTCAATGGAATTTCCTTGTCTCATTTTGCTGCTAACAATACATTGAAAGCAAAATACGGAAGACTTTTACAAAGAATTACAGACTTCTATCCTATTCATTCTGTTTTGGAAATTGGAAATAACAGTGGAATTGAATCAAATTACCTGTTGTCTAATGTCATTATGAACCAAAAAACGATGGAATTTTATAAGGCTTTAGAAGTAGATGAATATTTCCAAAAAGTAAAATCTGAAACATTGCAGGCTTTTGATCAATTTTATCAAGCCAATTTTATAGAATCGCACAACAATAACCAATTGACTAACAACCAATTGTTTGATTTGGTGGTTTTTCATGGCCAATCCAATGATGCCAATAAATTCTGGGAATTTTACGATCAATATAAATTTCATTTGGGCACTCAATCTATGCTGATTTTAACCAATATTAGGCTTTCCAATGACCACTATATGGTGTGGAATCAGATGACACATTTAAATGAAGTTACAGCTTCAATTGAATTGTTTAACATGGGAATTTTATTTTTTAGAACGGAACAACTACAACAAAAGTTTATATTGCGATATTAAATGATACATTCTCATCAAATTAGGGTTAGATATGCTGAATGTGATCGCATGGGATTCGTGCATCATTCAGTTTATGCTTTATACTTTGAAGAAGCAAGAACTGAAATTCTCAGAGTAAAAGGTATTACTTACAAAGATTTTGAAGATGCAGGTATCATCATGCCGGTTAGAAGCATGAAATTGGACTTTAAAAAAGCCGGACGGTATGATGATTTAATAACCATTGAGGTAGAAATTATTGGTGTTCCTGAAATTCGTTGTTTATTCGCATACAAAACCATAAACCAACATGGGGAATTGTTAAATACCGGAGAAACCGAATTGTTTTTCGTGCGTAAAGAAGATTTAAGGCCAATTAAATTACCTGAAGCCTATAAACAGTTTCTTGTTGATTAATTTTATGGGACATTTTTACAAATCGAAACACAATCAACCCCCTCAATCTTCAGAGAAAGACGACTTGGAGAAGATTTCGCTTGTAGAAACCCAAAATAATAGTTCAGACCCACCCATTCATCCATTTATCGCTTACCTTAAAACCAAAACAATAAAGGGTTTGAGCGGACATAGTATTTATGATGTGGGTCGATATTTTTTCCGGTCTATGTTCATGGAAAATTTAAACATTAGGGCTTCAAGTCTTAGTTTCAACTTTTTCACTGCACTTTTTCCAGCATTAATATTTCTTCTGACCCTCATTGCGTACTTGCCCATAAAAGGCATTAAATCTCAATTCATCAAGCAATTAGGGCTTATTTTACCAACCAAAACTTATCAAGAAATTTCAAGTACCATTCTCGAAATATTGCACAAACAAAATTCCAGTTTATTGTCTTTTGGTTTTATTTTGACCATCTATTTTGCATCAAACTCGTTTCATTTGATGATCAATACATTCAACAGCAATATTGCCATCCCTCAAAAGAAAAATTGGTTTCATATAAGAGGGAAAGCCATATTTCTAACATTCTGGATGAGTATCTTGATTATTGTATTTTTACTTTTGGTTACTTGGAGTTTCCAAATAGAATCATATATGATTAAAAATGATTGGCCACTGCTTTCAGTAGCGGGAATATTGTTTGCCATTTTAAAATATGTGTTGATTGTGGCACTATTTTTATTTGCAATATCCAGTATATACTATTTTGCTCCGTCCAATCACCAACGTTGGAGATTCTTTTCGGTTGGAGCAATTTTCACAACAGCGCTTTCATTAATCTCCACTTTTGGATTCAGTTTGTACGTGAATAACTTCGATAGCTATAACAAAGTTTATGGATCAATTGGTGCTATTTTGGCTTTGATGGTATTGATTTATATCAACATTCTCATCATTCTCATCGGTTTTGAATTAAATGCGAGTATTGATAAGGTAGAGATTTCAAAAAAGCGAAAAATGAACCAAGCGGCCAATTCTAGCCTATAAATATCTTTTCAATAATGGGTGCTTGAAACGTTTCATTGATGCGTTTTAGCAAAAGTTCTTTTTGTAGGAACATTTCGTTTTTCAACGGCGCATTATCAAATTTAACATACAAAGTTTTGTTCAGCATTTTTAATTCTGTTGTATGCTTAAACACTAAGTGGCCTACAATTTCTTCCCAACGATTCACAATATCCAACTCTGTCATTTTAGGTTGAAGCCTGTAACGCTTCATCATGGCTTCAATTACGTGTCCAATGGGCTTTTCTTTGTTACTCTTATCGTCCATGTGCTTTTGCTAAATTACTTTTTCTATAACCGTAAGCGAAATACAAAATTAAGCCTATTACAAACCAACCTGCAAACCAAATCCAATTTTCTTTTTTCATGCCTGTTAACAAATATGTGCAAGTAGACAAACCCAGAATTGGAATCAGCGACCATCTATAAATATACGTAAAAATAGCCAATATTCCAAATAACACCCACATGATTCTATGAGATATGTGAAACATGGAATTCAAATCAAAATTGATTAACTCAGTGAAATATCCCTCAATATTGAATTGAATTAACGCTATACTAAACAACAATAACAGCGGGAAAATATATTGCGCATTGATGTATTTTAATTTGAAGGAGGCCTCTTCGGAATCTTGTCGTTTCGGCAATAATAAAACACCACCACAAACCAAAATAAAGGCGAAAATGGTTCCAATTGAGGTGAAATCCAATACAAAATTCTCATCCGTGAATAATATTGGAACACCCACTACAAAACCTGTGACAATTGTTGAAAATCCCGGAGTTTTGTATTTTGGATGAATTTTTGAAAATGACTTGGGCAATAAACCGTCGCGACTCATGGACATCCAAATTCTCGGTTGTCCCATTTGAAACACAAGTAAAACGCTCGCCATTGCAACAACAGCACTTACACTCACAACATATTCCAACCATTTGATATTTTTATATCCTAAAACAAAGGCCAAAGGATCATCAACACCCAGTAAATTAAAGGGAGCCATACCTGTTAAAACCAGCGAAATCAGTACATAAAGTACACTACAAATTATCAATGAGTAAAACATGCCTCGAGGCAAATCTCTTTTGGGATTTTTACTTTCCTCGGCAAGGGTACTCACCGCATCGAAACCAATATATGTAAAAAAGACAGCCGAAACGCCTCCCATTATCCCTTTAAAACCATTTGGCACGAAGGGTTTATAATTTTCAAAATCAATATAAAAAGCACCAACTACAATGATCAATACAATAATGGCCAATTTCAAAACAACCATTGCATTAGATGTATTTCTAGATTCTTGTATACCACGGTAAACCAACAATGTAATAAGAATATTGATAAGCAATGCTGGTGCGTCAAAAATGATTTTGAGGGACCCTATCTGCGGAGCCGTTATCCAAGCTTGTAATGCTTCAAATTCTGCTGAGGTCAAATTCATTTTCTTCCAAAATTCACCAAATTGATCAATAGATGGAAGTTGATTTGTTAAAAGTTCTGGGTGAAGTAATGCAATTGAACTCGCTGTTTTATAGTCTGTTACTATCCATCTTGGCATATATAAATGCATGGCATCGAGCAAATGAGTAAAATAACCACTCCATGAAAACGCGATATAAATGTTGCCAATAGAATATTCCATCAATAAGGCCCAACCAATAATCCACGCGAATAATTCCCCAAAAGAAGCATAAGCATAAGTATATGCGCTACCAGAAACCGGTATTCTACTTGAAAACTCTGCATAGCACAATGCGGCAAAACCACAAGCCACTGCACAAATTAAAAATAGAAAAATTACCCCAGGACCACCTTCAGCACAAGCTTTTCCAACGGAGCTAAAAATTCCCCCACCAATAATTGCTGCAATTCCAAAAAATGTCAAATCTCTAACAGACAATACCTTATTTAACTGATGATGGTCTTCAGAAATAAAATTAGTTTTTCGACGAAAGAGTGATTTTAGCATGTTGTATTCATCTACGATATTACGTCTGTTCTAGTTTGAAATCAAATCTTTTTATTATATTTGTTAAAGTGAAGCGATTTTTGGTTTTCATAGTGCTCATTTTCACCTTGTTAAGCAGTGGCATGTTTCACACTGTTTTCCATGTGTGTACCTCTGAAACTATTGAAAAACAATCGTCTATGCAATGTTGTCAGCCAGGAAAAGAAATTCCTCAATGCTGTAAATCAGAAAATAAAGTAGACATTGAACCCTCTTTTTGTTGTGAAAATATTCCATTTTATTATTTTACACCAAAATTCAATGATGGATCTAAGAAAAAAATAAGCATTCCTGTTCAACCTTTTCAAACGTTGTTGAACTACGCTAGTACATTCACCATTGAAAACTTACGTTCAAATACAATTGAACGCGTTCAAATTAACGAATATCCACCACCCTCGAGTTTTCCAATTCTAGAGAAAAATTGCGTTTGGATCATTTAAAATCTCATTTTTTGTTGCCCTAACAAGAATTACACTTGTTATTTTTTATCAATTTATTAAATTTCAATCAATTAATAACACAAAAATGAGAACTTTAAAAAACACAATATTTGCAGTATTTGCAATTTTTTGCACTTATTTAACTATGGGAATGACAGTTGTCAATCCCCCGAAAAAAACAACCATCTCTTTCAAAGTCCACGGTGTATGTGGCGATTGCAAAGAACGCATTGAAGCAGCCCTAGACAGAAAAGGGATTTACAAAGCTGTATACAATTTCAAAACCCAAATGGTTACCATCACTTACAAGACTGGCTCCTTTAAAGAAGAACAGTTTCACAACATGGTGGCCATGGTTGGGCATGATACAGAATTGGTAAAGGCAGACAATGTTGTATACAGCAATTTGCCAGAATGTTGCAAATATAGAGATGGTGCAAAATGCAGCGACGAAGAAAAAGAATAACCATTTCTATTTTCACTTGTATTTCAACTTCATTATTCGCCCAAACCGATAGTGCGCAAATCGATACCATTAAAACGGTAAAGGTTGGTGTTGAACAAGCAGGTGTGCTTTATGATGCAAATGGAGCCATGATGAAACAAGTCATGACACAAAATGAGTTTAAAAAGGCCGCTTGCTGCACATTGTCGGAAAGTTTTGAATTGAGCAATACAGTGGAAATTTCAAATGCCGACGGTGTATCTGGAATTCGCCAAATTGAAATGATGGGTTTAAATGGCAAATATGCATTGTTAACCCGCGACAATGTTCCACAAATGGGCAGTTTGGCCCTACTCAATGGATTAAACAATATACCTGGACCCATGGTTTCAGACGTTCGATTGGCAAAAGGCGTTGGATCTGTTACACTAGGTTATGAAGGTATCACCGGTGGAATTGATTACGGGTTGAAATCATCTGAAACTGCTCCTAAACTTGAATTGAATGCCTATCAAAACAATCAAGGAAGAAGTGAATTGAATTTAATTCATAGTAAATTTTTCAAAAACCATACGCAACATCACACCTATCTTCATCTGGGTAGTCAATATTTCACCACAGACATGAATATGGACATGTTTGCCGACATGCCTTTGGCCAACAGAATTTTTGCTGGAAATCATTTGAGTTTTCACAAGAAAAAAATAGAAGGTCAATTTGGTCTGAGCTTTTGGAATGAACGCAAACAGAATGGAGAAGTATCTGCGACCAATCCTAATGAACTTTCAAATCTGGATAACACTTTCAAATTCAATCAAAATGAAAGTAAATTCGATGTTTTTGGGAAATTGGGATTTATCCTGAATGAAAAAAATGAAAGTAGTTTTGGAAATATTGTAAATATTTCGACCCATCAGAATAGAACTTTGCTTAATTCATTGATTCAAAGAGAATATGAGGGACAAGAAATAAAGTTTTCATATTCAGGTATGTACCAATCTAATTTAACTAAAAAATGGATGATTAAAACTGGGGTATCAACCATGTTCAATCAGATCAATGAAAAGTTACACGATACCATTGGAACTCATATTGAATCAAAACTCGCTGAAAATCAAATTGGTGGATTTGCTGAATTTGTTTTCAAATCCAAAATGGTGTCAACTGTTGTAGGTTTGAGAGGTGACTATCACAATTTATACGGTTTCTTTTTTACACCCAGAATTCATTCTAAAATAGAATTCAATAAGAATAATAAGTTGTTTGTTCAAGCGGGCCTTGGTAGACGAACCCCTTATACTTTGATTGAAAACTTGCCTTTCTTTATCAATAACCGTAAAATTGTTTTAACTGGTTATCCAGGTGAAATGCCATACGGTTTACCACAGGAAATTGGATTCAATGCTGGTTTGAGTTTTATGAGAAATTTCTTTTTCATGGATTATCCTAGCACATTAACATTCGATATTTTTACAACACAATTTCAAAACCAAGTGGTAGTTGATAGAGATCAATCCCTTAATCAATTAGAAATTGCATCAAGAAACAATGCATTCGCAGGTTCTGTAAAAAGTGTTCATGTTGAATGGACCATTCACCCAATTCGCAGAATGGAAATTAAATTTGCTTACCGGTTTGTTGAGAATTTACAGTATTTGAACCAAAAAATGCAAATTGCACCTTTTCAGAGCATTCACCGAGGTTTGGTTGTGTTGTCGTATAAAACTAGAAATAAATGGTATTTCGATGGAGTAGCTCAGATTAATGGTCCTAAACGAATAGCCTACTTTTCAGAAACAGAAAATAGATACAGTGAATCTTATATCATTGGAAATTTCCAAGTAAGAAAAACGTTTGAATCCGGTTTTGAATGCTATGTAGGAGTTGAAAATATTGGCAATGTGAGACAGAAAGATCCAATTTTGATGATGCATTCAAGCCAAAATCACATTTTCGATGCAGGTTATAGTTGGGCACCCGCAAATGGTACCAATTATTACGCGGGTATTCGGTTTACTTTATTTTAAAGGCTTTAAGATTTTTTCAAATGGAACTTCCTTTTTATATACATAGAAGTCTATCCAAAATTTGATAATCTCAGTTAAATTAAAGTCAATCATTTTAATGAAATTCTCTCGATCTTTTCCTTCAAGTGATTGAAATCCATCGATTGAGAGAATTTCAATATGACTATAAATCCCATCCTGCAGGTGAATCACTATTTTCGACACTTGGTTGTGCGCGCGACCATAAAACACTAAGGGTTGAGAGTCATTTATGTCTAAGTATATTTCCAAACCGAAATATTCGAAAATCGGTTTCTCTGAGGGTAAAATTGATTGAACAACCATTTGTAAAGATGTGTGGCTGTATCAAATATACAAAATTTGTTTAACTTTTACAAGTTATTTTTGAATTTTTGTTGAATATACGTAGAAATATTTTCGTACAACATAAGCTCATCTGGATGATTTTTGAGGGACAATAAATGCTTCTGCAGGGTGATTTGATCGTTTCGTTTTGCAGGCCCTGTTTGATTTTCAATGGCTCTTTTAATTTTTACCTTATCAATGGTTTGTTCAATGATGGGCAACAAATCAGCAAAAATCACTTCCGAATTTTGGACATCTAACACTTCTGAACTGGCAATCAAACAAGCATTTACAAAATTATTTGCAAATACAGCGGCAACATGCAGGTTCCCTCTTTGTTGTGAATTTAAAAACCTATTTTCAATGTTTAGCTTTTCATTTAACTGAGATAAAGCGGATGCCACAGCAGGATTGTAGTATTCAACGAAAATGGGAATGTTATGCCAATTTACTTCAACGTCTTTTGAAAAACTATAAAGTGGATACCAAACCCCTGTTTCTTCTTCGTTAAAATCCGATAGAGCCAATCCACCACTGCAAATAACTTTTATTACACCATTAACAATAATAGCTTGAATGGAATTTTTTAAATCATCATCTTTGGTGGTTACAAAAACCAAATCATTCGGTTTTAAAATCGAATTAATTTGAGATTTATCAAAAACTCTTACAGATAAATTTATATTTTGATTTGAGAATACCGCAGAAACATTTATCCCTCGTGATAAAAACAATTTTAACAAATGCTGGCCCAAATTCCCATATCCCAATATGTAAATGTTAGGCAACATGTTAAGCACTGAGTTTTTGTTGGATTTTTACGCGATTTACTACAGCCAAGATAAACCCAATGAGCATTATAATTGTTCCGGCCCAAACCAAATTGATCCACGGGAAAGAAATCACCTTTAAAACAATGTAATCTTTTACTGGTGTCTTCTCGCCTGTTTGAATTTCAAATTGTATGTTTTGTTTGGTAGGATCTGGATCCAAAATTTTAATATTTTGAATCAACAACATCAATCCCATCTCTTGATTTTCAGCAGGATTTGCTTCAAATGACCCGCTCGCTTCATTGATTCTAAATTCTGGATACATCATCAAAGAGTCATTCAATCTCTTCGCCAAAACATTCAAGCGCAACACAATTCCTTCATTAGTGGAAAATCTATCCAAACTTTTCACAATCATCTGACATTTGCCAGATTCAGTTGTAAACCATTGATTTATATTTACATTAGAAACCTTAAAACCACTAAAAGGCTCTACTTTATCCATGCCGCTTTCGTAATTTACATGGGTGAAAACATCCTTCGAAATATAATGTTTCGTGGATGGTTCAGCCAACAATCCCATTTTAGGATTGTTTTGAGTTTTAGGCTTTAACCAGAAAGAATCTTTGCTTTTTTTGTCTACAAATAATATGTGGAAATACTTATCAATTGAATCTTTACCTGATCCCACCTCTTTCTTTGAAAAATTGGCATAATAATCACCAATTTCAATTTTGTTATTTTTATATAATATTCTATTTTCTCTGTTGAAGGCAATCCCTTTTTTATCCAATTGACCTTTTTCGTTCACTTCTGGCGCCATATCAATTCCTGATTGAGTTGAAGTAAGTACTTTTTGATTTACAGATGAAACCAAAACACCCACTAGCAAGACTCCAAAACCAACATGAGAAATACTGGCACCCCATCCTAAGAAAGTTATTTTTTTACCCAAAAAGAAATAATATGCATTTGCAGCCACCAACCAAACTCCAAAAAATAAGAACACCACATTTTTACCTTCAGAAATCTGAAAATTCAAATTCACCAAAATTGTAAGCATCCCTGCAATGGCCAATGACCATCCCAAATTCTTCATCAAAGACTTACGAGATGATTCTCTATACTGAAAGAATTGTCCTATCGCCATTAATACCATAATTGGCATTGCCATCCATAATTGAACTCGGTTATAATCTTCAGCCACGGGGGTTGCTGTTTTAAATCCAAACAATTTGTTAAAAACCGGAATACTGGTTCCGCTAAACACTTGAATCAAACTCAATATCAAGAACATAGAACCAAGGAACATCCAAAACTCTCGTGAACTTAAATGCTCATCTTTCATGCTTGTTTTGGTTCTTTTGTATAAATTAATGATAAACAAAGATATAACTGCAAAAAAGCCCACAATGCCACCATATTTTACAACTGATTTAAATCCATTGCTCAGTGAAGTTTGAGATTCAGGAATTACATAAGACAATATGATTACCAAAGCAAACAAACCAAAAACACCCATTAGAACGGCGTTTTGCGATTTAACTTTTTTATAGGTAGAAACCAAACTTATTACAATAAACGCTAACAAGAATATAAGCAATTGTCCCGACAATCCCAAATCCGTGAAAGAATGCACGCTGGCTTCACCCAAAATACCACTTCTGGTTAGGAATGTAGCATATAGTACCAACCAAAATGAAAGTTGAGTGAGCAAATGTGATGTAAAAATATGTCGGCCCGTATTTTTAGAAACCAATAACAAATGCACCGCGGCTGCCATGATTAACCAAGGTAATAAAGAAGCATTTTCAACCGGATCCCAAGCCCAATAACCACCGAACGACAGTGATTCATAAGCCCAAAAGCCACCCATAATGATTCCTGTTCCCAATATCCCTACGCAAATCAATCCCCAAATCAACGCGGGATCAATCCAACTTCTATCTTCTTTGCGCCACAATCCTGCAATTGAATACGCAAAAGGCACAATCGCCACCGCAAAGCCAAAAAACAAAGTTGGAGGATGAATAACCATCCAATAGTTCTGCAATAGCTGATTTAATCCGTTTCCATCGGTAAAAACCTGTAAATAGTTTCCTACCCCAATCTGACCCAAAATTGGAATTTCTAGGAAATCAGGACGTTGTTCCCTCAATAAATCAAAAGGACTGCTTCCGAATTTAAAATCTCCAAAATGAAACCCAACCAACATTGAACTGAGTGCTATTTGAGCAAACGACACTACTGTCATTGTGCTACTCTCCCATTTTTTCGATTTTTTGATTAAAATAAGTCCTATTACCGCATTCCAAAATAACCACAAAAGAAAACTTCCCTCTTGTCCTTCCCAAAAACATGAAATCATGTAATATACTGGCAATGATTTACTTGAATGCCTCCAAGCATAGTAATATTCAAATCGATGATTGAAAATAATGGCAAACAATATCACGAAAATTGCCACCACTGAAAATGCATGGATGTAAAAATTCCGACGGGCAAACACATTCAAAGCTAACGATTGTTGTCGTTCGGCTCTAAAATAAAAAATCGTTGATAATATTGCAGTTACAAACATTACCACAGTGAAAATATGACCTAGATTTCCTAGCCATAGCCATTCACCATTGAATGTTATTAGATCAGTTTTGGGTTGCATTTCGATTTACCTTACTTTTTAATTGGAGTGTCTTCGTATTTTGAAGGACATTTACTGAAAATGGTTTCTGCATGAAAATATTGACCTTCACTTTTTCCAATAATCAAGATCTTTTCAGAACGCTCTAAATCTTGTGGCTTTGGCTTCAAATATTTCACAAGCTTCTCTGTCCCCAATGAATCAACTGCCGAAAATATAAGCAAATTGGGATCTTTTTGAGGATCGTATTGAATTTCCTTGGCTTTGTTTAATTTACAATAAACATGGTATTCTTTGTTCGGATTTTCAACGGCCAACGAATCAGCTCCTTTGAAAGATACAATTTGAGTTGTATTTCCATAAAGGCTCACAACTGCGGCCACTCCGATACTGGCCACTATCAACAATGCAATGTGTAATGGTTTCATTTTTGTTTCATTTGTTTTTCCAACTTACTCATTTTCCTATCTAATCTAAAAAGATAAAAAACGATTCCTAAAAAGATCAATACCAAAATGGTGGCAACCACATTGAATTTTGCATTTCCACGCAACACTTCTTTGGCTGCATCAGAAACATTCATGCTGCTATTTGATGAACCTTCGCCGGCATATAAAAAAGATTGCATACTTAAAGCAATCATTGAAATGATTATTTTTAACTTATTCATTTTCTTCACTTTCTTCAATTGTATTTTTTAATGAAACATATCGGTAACGCAGAATGGTGATCCATGTAAAAATCAATATCCATCCTATAACCGCAGGATAAAAGAACAACCTCAAGGTATTGTCTAAATCGTATTTATTGAACCCTACAGTTCCACCAGAACCCGGGTGCAATGAATCTTCTGATAATTTTGGCATAATGGCAATCAACGCCATAAACACTGGAAAAATCAGTACTGCATACACCGATGAAATTCTAGCCCTTTGGTAAGGATCTTTTAATGTATTTCTCAAAATCAAATATGCCAAGTACATGAACATTCCAATTGCCACACCATTTAACTTCGGATCATCTACTGGCCACCAACTTTGCCAAGTAATACTGGCCCATGATGAACCTGTTACGCAGCCTAAAATACCCGTTAAGATTCCTACTTTTATGAAACTTTCTGACCACAAATCGTTTGAAAGCTGTTGCTTACTCAAATACTTTATGGCGTAAATTACAGACATAAACATAAGAAACATCATAGCAAACCACATAGGCACATGGTACAGCAAGTTGCGTATACTCTCATTGAGTATGGGTCTATTGGGAAATCCCAATTGAACATCTTGTTCATCAAATTTATTGTTTGCTGCAAAAACCTCGGATGAAATTGCGTTTGACTTTAATGAATCAGAGGTCGACTTTTCAATCCAAACTGCATCCGGAAAATACATCCAAATAGTTTTTCCATCATCAAGTTTTGATTGTGCAAACAAATCAAACAAAGCAGACGGTTGCGTATCCCCCAGTAAAACCTTAATGTTTCCCTTTATTAAACCATTTCCATCATGTTGAATTTCTGATGATTGGAAAATTCTATCTCCTTTTTTCAATAGAAACTTCGTGGCATTTAATGATTCTCCTGGATTGTAAACATCAAAAGTAACCGACTGAAGTGAATCCGAAAGGATTTTCGGAGTATTTACTCCGGTAATTCCAGTTTTCAAAGGCAAAAACAGTCCACCAATTAGCACATAAAGCACTAAAACAACGCCTACATACTTGAGAACTAGATATTTTTTAGAATTAGGATTCATTGCTCCTGCGCTTAATTTCAGCATCAATCAATTGTAATTCTCTCCCCATTTGTCCAGCAACACTGCTATTTTCTTGAGCACGGCGGGTTAAATAAGGAATAACAGCCGTCACTGGTCCGTAAGGAACATATTTCGCTACATTGTATTTGGAATGAGAAAGGTTGAAGCTAATATGATCACTCATGCCCAATAATTGTGAAAAATACACGCGTTTATCGCTTTTTTCCAATCCATTTTCTGTCATCAATTGCACTCCCAACATTGAACTCTGTTCATTGTGTGTTCCGGCACAAATACTCACTTTTTGTGCATGTTGTATGCAGAAAGTTAACGCTTCATTGTAATCATTGTCGGTACTTTCTTTGTTAGGTTGAATTGGGTCATTGTACCCCATTTCTTTGGCTCTGGCTCTTTCTTTCTCCATGTAGGCACCCCTCACCAATTTAAATCCTAAAAATCCAGTTTTTTCTTGAACTTGCTTTTTCAAATAAGCCAAACGATCGTGCCTATATAATTGAATTGTATTGTAAATCAATGCTTTATTGGTATTAATTTGACTCATTGCCAATTCAGCCAATTCATCAATTGCGTCTTGAATCCAAGATTCTTCGGCGTCAATAAACAATCTCACATCATGCTTTTGCGCATGTCCACAGATTTCAAAAAATCGCTTTTTACCAGCTTCCCAGAATTCATTTTCTTTGGGGGACAAATCCTTCTTCGCGGAAACTTTTTCCAAAACTTCCGAGTGAATGATGCCAGTAACTTTAAAAACTGAAAAAGGAATATTGGCATTGCCACTAGCCTTTTCAATGGTTTTCTTAATTTCAGTAGCCGTTTGTTCAAAAACCAATTCGCTTTCTTCACCTTCTACTGAATAATCGAGAATGGTGCCAATTCCCGAATTCGACAATTGTTGAATCGCGTTGGTGCATTCTTGAATATTTTCGCCCCCACAAAATTGCTTGAAAATGGTGTCTTTGATAACAAACTTAAAACCAAGAGAAACTGCTACCTTGGCGAGTCCTGGACCCCATTTCAATAAAATGGGATAATCAAATGAACGAAAAAGTAAACGAGCTTTACGCAAATCCTTATCGGTTTTGTGTGCGAAAGCTGTTGCAGTATCTTGAAAAGAGACAATTGAATTCACCTGCATAATCTATATACAAATGTAACATTAAAAGCCCAACTGCCGAAAGAAAATTCTGCGAAATCTGCGAAAAATAAAGAATGTTTTTTTTGCAAAGTTGCGTTATAGCAATCGTAAATGAAGTTTTTCAATTACCTCATTCAATTCGCTGTGTTTTTTTAAGAAATAATCGAGTTTTTCTTTGTCGGTGTAAGGACGTTTTTCTGTCTCTTCCACTTCCCCTAAAACGGTAATCACATTATTGATAGTATTTCTAGATTTTTTCAACAAAAACTGCAGCAACGGAATTCGAATGTCTTCCATGGCTAATTCTTGAGCTTTGCTGGAAACTGTAACAACCACCTGTGAACCATCTAAGGCATATAAAACACTTTTTATCAATCCGCCAACCCTCGAAGATTGTGTTGCCGAAAACTCAGACATCATTTGATTCAATGTAGGTATTGGTCCGTCGTTGTATTCAATAACAGTTTCAACCAAAGCAGCCGTATGATTATCGGCATTTTCCGATGCCTTTTCATTGTCCTTTTCGAGCTTTTTCTGTTTGAACGAATTTCTATCTAACTTGCCTAAACGGGTTGATGACAATTTTTCCTCAACATGCTCTTTTATGGTAGGAACTGCCCTGTCTTTCACAACATTTACTGGAGTTCCAGCCGTTGTTGCGGAAGCAGGTTGCAAAGTAGGATTAGCTAATTTTTTTTTTATATCCTCCAAAGTGGGGATTTCAGCGATAAATTGAGAAAGATGAGCCAGTTTAATGAGCATGAGCTCAATGAGTAACCGCGGATTTCGACTAAACTTGTATTTCTCATCTGTTTCGTTGGTTAAATTCAATGCATTGATGATAAATCCAAGGTCCAATTGCTTGGCTTGCTCCAAATATTTCATTTTAAAGGCTTGAGATACATCGAGTAATTTCAATGTTGATTCATCTTTACAAACCATTAAATTTCTATAGTGTTGGGCCATTCCAGAAACAAACAATGAACCATCAAAACCTTGATTTAGAATATCATCGAATATCAGCAAAGCTTCTGCAATATTTTGCTTGATTAATTTATCTGTTACTCCGAAGAAAGTATCAACATCAAGAATATTGAGAATTTCAACCGCTTTTTCATAGGTAACTTCACCTTGAGAAAAACTCACCAATTGGTCAAATAAACTCAACGCATCACGCAAACCACCATCGGCTTTCCTAGCAACCAAGTGAAGTGCGTCTTCTGATGCCACAATGTTTTCATTTTTGGCAATCATTTTAAGATGCTCTACCATGTCTGATGCTTCAATTCTATTAAAATTGAATACTTGACAACGACTCAAAATGGTTGGCAGAATTTTATGTTTCTCGGTAGTTGCTAAAATAAAAATGGCATAAGATGGAGGTTCTTCAAGCGTTTTTAGAAAAGCATTGAAAGCGGCAGCTGAAAGCATGTGTACCTCGTCAATGATATACACTTTGTACTTTCCAACTTGCGGCGGTATTCTCACCTGATCTATCAAATGCCTAATATCTTCAACTGAGTTGTTTGAAGCTGCATCTAATTCGAAAATATTGAAAGCAAAATCCTGATTAGGATCGGCATTTTCCGATTGAGTATTGATAACTTTGGCTAAAATTCTGGCACAAGTGGTTTTACCAACACCTCTAGGACCCGTAAACAAAAAGGCTTGAGCCAGTTTATTTCCAGTAATTTCATGCATCAATGTTTCAGCAACGTGCTTTTGTCCTACCACATCTGAAAAAGTAGTTGGACGATATTTACGGGCCGAAACAATGAATTGTTGCATACTGCAAAATAACTCTAATAATTTGAGCTTGGCAACAGAACTTTTCAACTCTTTGCAACTTTAATCAACATTTTTCCCATTTATTTTCCGAAAAGGCATTATTTTGCAGTAGTTATGAATATTGGAGATATTTTAAAACCGTTTCAATTAAAAAGCACCGACAATCAAATCGTGAATACCTACGATTTTTCTGACAAATACGCATTCCTTGTATTGGTAACCTGCAATCATTGTCCTTACGCTCAAGCTTATTGGCAACGTATGATCAAATTGGCCCATACCTACGAAGAAGATAACCTAGGTTTTATTGCAATTTGCGCAAATGATGCAACAAAACAACCGCAAGACAGTTTTGAAAACATGCAACAACTTGCCAAACAAATGAGATTGCCTTTCCCTTATTTACATGATGAAAACCAAGAAGTTGTAAAACAATTGGGTGCAGAAAGAACTCCTGAAGTTTTCCTTTTTAACAACAAAAGAGAATTGGTTTACAAAGGCGCAATCGACGATAGCTGGGAAAACGAAGCAACTATTATGAGTGTATATCTTGAAGATGCAATTGAGTATACTTTAGATGGTATCGATATCGATTATCCAGAAGTAGAAGCTGTAGGTTGCAGCATTAAGTGGAAGTAAACATGAGAAAAGTAGCCATCATCACCGGAGCAAGCAGCGGAATTGGTCGCTCTTTGGCCCTCAAAGGTGCTGAACTTGGCTACAATCTTTCCTTGTTTGCCCGCAATTACGATGCTCTTTTGTCCCTAAAAAATGAAATAGCCCAATTTTCAAAGGTAGAAGTATTATTGGTAAAAGGCGATGTAAGCATTGAAAATGATTGTGTGGAACTCATCAAACAAACAGTTGACACATTCAAGCACATTGATATTTTGATCAACAACGCTGGAATTAGCATGCGATCTTTGTTTAAAGATGTTGATTTGAATGTGATTGATTCTTTGATGAAAACAAATTTTTGGGGGACAGTTTACTGTACGAAATATGCATTGCCCTATTTACTGAGCAAAAAAGGCACTGTGGTTGGGGTTTCGTCTATCGCGGGATTCAAAGGATTGCCGGCAAGAACCGGATATTCAGCGAGCAAGTTTGCTATGCAAGGTTTTTTAGAAAGTTTGAGGGTTGAAAACCTTAAAACTGGACTTCATGTACTCATTGCTTGTCCTGGTTATACTGCATCGAATATCCGCAATACAGCTCTTAACGAAAAAGGTGAAGCTCAAGGTGATACGCCATTGAATGAAAGCAAGTTAATGTCGTCTGAAAAAGTTGCCCAAGAGATTTGGAATGCAATTGAAAAACACAAACGTTATCTCATTTTAACGCTACAAGGAAAAATGGCCGTTTGGTTGAACAAGATTTCGAGCAAACTCACTGATATTTTGACTTACAATGTAATTAAAAAGGAACCCAATTCACCGTTTAATTGAGTTTAAAGTTGAAAGTTTAAAGTTTATCGATTATCGTTGTAAATCATTGATACAAAATTTAATTTAAAGTTGAAAGTTTATGGTTTAAATCAATTAATCTAAACTACAAACCCTAAACTATAAACCCTAAACTATAAACCCTAAACTATAAACTATAAACCCTAAACCTTAAACCCTAAACCCTATAAAATGAACATCAACGAAATAATCACCGTTTTCTTTACCCTTTTTGCGGTAATCGATATGTTGGGATCTATTCCCATTTTGGTTTCATTGAAGGAAAAAATTCCAGATATCCACCCAGGGAAAGTCACGATAGCTTCAGCGGCCTTAATGATTGGTTTTCTGTATGTTGGCGATTATTTTTTGAAGTATTTGGGTATCGACATTAAATCATTTGCATTAGCAGGTAGTATTGTGATGTTTATTTTGGCGTTGGAAATGGTTTTAGGTGTTGATATTTTCAGAACCGATCCTGATACCCCAAGCGGAAGTATTGTACCTGTTGCCTTTCCCATTATAGCTGGATCAGGAACATTAACCACCATTTTGTCTTTAAAGGCCATTTACGATAAAGGCACTATTTTAATGGGTATTTTGCCAAATATTCTTTTGATTTTCATTGTACTTCATACCACTGGATTTATTGAAAAGAAAATAGGAAAAGCCGGAATGATCACCATTCGTAAATTCTTCGGAGTGATATTGCTTGCAATTGCTGTAAAATTATTCAAAGGGAATATTTAACTACAATAAATTCCCATCAATTGATTCACAATGTTCTGAGAATCAATTTTTGCAAGCAAAGATTTGCGAGAATTTAACTGAGCAATCCTCACTTCATCTGTAGTAAGGGCAATCATTTGAGCGGCCATCTCTCTTTCATCGTTGGGATGAAAGTACAGCGCTGAATCTTCTGCCAATTCAGTAAAAATTGCAGTTTTAGAAACCGCCATTGGCAATCCAATAGCTGCTGCTTCTGCCAATGGTATTCCAAATCCCTCAAACAAACTAGGATATATAAAGGCCGATGCGTTCTCCATACGTTTCAAAACTTCATTATGAGGCAAATCGACCAAAACCTCAACCCTTTTTTGAATTCCTAAGTCGTTGATTGTTTTAACAATAAAATCCGTCATTTCACCATTTAATCCAATCAATTTCAGGTTCCAATCATGCTGTTTTTGCGACAATGCAAATGCCTGCAACAAGGTTAGATGATTCTTTCTTTTGGTGAAACTCGAAACGTAAATGAAGTATTTTTCAGGATTTAAAAACTTGGCAGCATGTTGATAATACGTGGAGTCAACACCTTGATATACCACTTCAATTTTATTTTCAGGAACATCATAGAATTTCAAAATTTGCGCTTTGGTTGCATGGCTTGTGGCAATCACCACATCGGCCTTATTCAAGGCAAACTTCGTTTTTAAATGATAAATATTGCGATCTATGAACGGATAATAATTTGGAAACTGCCTGAATATCACATCGTGAATGGTGACAACTTTTTTTACTTTCTTTGGGACATCAAAGGGCAATTCATTGGACAATCCATGGAACACATCGATTCCCGATTCCAACATGGATTTACCCATACCCCATGTCCTCCAAAATTTAGAAAAACCTTGAGGGTAAACAATTGATTCATTTGTATTTTCAACCTTCTTTTCAACAAATAGTTGAAGATCGAGTTGGGGTTGAAATTGATGCAAATCGGCAATTAGTTTCCTAGAATAGTTTCCCAAACCGGAAGCATTTTTATAAAACCGTTTTGCATCAAACCCAATGCGCATTATACTGCTACGTTAAAGTCCCTCAAAGCCTGATTCAACGACGTTTTTGTGTCGGTGCTTTCTTTTCTTTGACCAATGATGAGTGCTGCAGGAACATAAAATTCACCACCAGCAAATTCCTTTTTGATACTTCCAGGAATCACAACACTTCTTGGAGGAATATAGCCTCGTGGCAATTCTTCGCCGGTATTCACATCAAAAACCTTTGTACTCATTGTGAGGGTTAAACCAGCGCCCAACACTGCTTCTTTTCCAACATGAACACCTTCAACCACAATGCATCTACTTCCCACAAAACAATCATCTTCAATGATCACAGGAGCTGCTTGAACTGGCTCTAATACCCCGCCAATACCAACGCCGCCACTCAAATGAACGTTTTTACCAATTTGTGCGCAGCTTCCAACTGTAGCCCAAGTATCAACCATGGTTCCAGCATCCACAAACGCCCCAATATTTACATACGATGGCATTAATACCACACCTGGAGAAATATACGCACCATGTCGCGCCACTGCATGAGGTACTACACGGATTCCCAATTCTTTGTAATTTTTCTTCAATGGCATTTTATCGTAAAATTCCATTGGACCAGCATGAGATACAGACATTTCGCGGGTTGGGAAATATAGAATTACGGCTTTTTTCACCCAATCATTCACTGTCCAACTTCCATCTTCATTGGGCTGAGCCACTCTCAATCGGCCTTTATCGAGCTCTTCTATAATGTCTTCAATGATTTTAACATTTTCAACATTTTTCAACAATTCACGATTATTCCAAATTTCTTCAATAATTTGCTGATGTTTTTGCATGGTCTTATATTTCATGCAAATTTGCAAAAGAAAATTGGTAAACCCTCAATGAAAACATACAAATTATTCTCAGCCTTGGCAATTTTTAGCGTTTTACAGCCTGTAATGTCGCAAAACAACCAAGAAGTAGCTCCGGTTTTAATGGTGAGTAAAGCACCAGATAAGAAATTTGAGATCACAGACTGCTTTAATCCAAAATATTATCCGGAATCTCCAAAAATGTTTCAATGGATTCCTGAAACTCAATATTATACCTTATTGGAGGACAATGTATTGAATGTGTATGATGCCAAAAGTAAAACAAAAGCAAACTTTAACGTTGGCAGCAAAACAGAACTAGTTGAGATGTTCAACAACCTTGTAAAAACAAATCCAACTTCAGAATTCAAAGATGCCAAATTAGGTGGAATTCCAATGTTGAAATGG
>JACCDW010388317.1_pt1 | contig 50452 bp, 50 predicted proteins | sample 7449781 | NCBI WGS metagenome assembly JACCDW01 (sample SAMN15323449, study PRJNA562643) | freshwater metagenome | isolation source: river surface water | place: USA:Blue River Watershed | collected 2017-08-18
CAATCAATTTTTATTTGGTGTTACCCTACGGAGCAAGGTGTTATAGTTTCTGAAATAGGCCAAGCTACTATAAATACAAATTGGCACGATTCAAACATTGAAATCTTGAGTACAGGAGTTGTTTGTTTTAGTGTGTGGCATGGGTCGCTTACGAATAAGGTTTCTAGTACTGCAAAATCTTTCAATACTTGGTATTACATAGGTTGGACTTATTCTGGAACTACACTTACAGCATATATAAACGGGGTATCAGTTGGAACAGCAACCTTGACAAGACAAGCTCCTTTTAATAATGGATTTAATTTACATTATGCTTTAGGAGCTATTGATGGCACAAACATGGGTGACGGAAGCTATTGTGCTATGAGAGTAGGTAGTTTTCAAGTATATAATAGAGGATTGACAGCTGCAGAAGTAGCAAGGAATTATAATAGTAATAAATCAAGGTATGGACTATAATTTAAATGGCAAATATTGATTTCCCACCAGGTGCTATAAATGGCACAACATATTCGCAGAATGGAAAGACTTGGGTCTTTGATGGTACTTCATGGTCTATAGTAGCCAATATAATACCGGATGCAAGTACAACAACAAGTGGATTAGTAAACACCTCTACACAAGTATTTGGTGGTGATAAAAATTTTGCTAATAATTTAGATGTAGTTGGTGGTTTAGGTATTACTGGGTCTGTTGTGTTTAGGTCGACAGTTGATATTCGTGGTGCTTTGAGTATCAACAATAATACTAATTCAACATCTTCAACTACTGGAGCTATAATTTTAGCTGGCGGCTTAGGCGTTTCTGGAAATGTCAATGTTGGAACTGGATTAACTGTACTCGGCTTGATACATTCAGCCTCAAATACTAATTCAACATCCTCTACATCAGGTGCTGTTGTAATCACAGGAGGGCTTGGAGTAAGTGGTAGGATATTTGGCGGCACTGGACTAAGTATATCAGGACCATCGACATTAGACTCGACAATAACAGTCAATGGCGCGTCTATTTTGAATTCTACCCTTTTTGTTAATAGTACAACAATAATTCAGTCAGGCGGTTTAGGGGTTACAGGTCAAGCAGTATTTAGAAATAATGTTGAAATTCAATCAGGTGGGCTTGGCATTACTGGACTTGTGGTTGCAGGTTCGGGGATAAGTGTTAATAATGGTTTAACAGTCACAGGGACAATTAATTCAGATGCAATTTCTATTAGATCAGGTGGGCTTGGTGTTACTGGTCAGTCAGTATTCAGAAACAATGTTGAAATTCAATCAGGTGGTTTGGGTGTTACAGGCCAAGCGGTATTTAGAGATAATGTTTCTATTCAGTCAGGCGGAATTGGTGTTACTGGGCAATCAGTATTTAGAAACAATGTCGAGATTCAATCAGGTGGATTAGGCGTTACTGGGCTTGTCGTGGCAGGTTCAGGAATAAGTGTCAATAATGGTGTCACAGTAACAGGAACTATAAATTCAGATTCAATTTCAATTAGATCAGGTGGCTTAGGTGTAACTGGACAATTAGTATTTAGAAATAATGTTGAAATTCAATCAGGCGGATTAGGAGTTACTGGACTTGTAACAGCTGGATCGGGATTAAGTGTAAACAATGGCTTGACGCTTACAGGCACTATCAATTCAGACGGTATTGCAATTAGGTCTGGTGGTATTGGAGTAACAGGAACTTCAATTTTTAGAAATAACTTGGTTATCCAATCAGGCGGTTTGGGCGTTACTGGGCAATCTGTATTCAGAAACAATGTTGAAATTCAATCAGGTGGATTAGGTGTTACTGGAGGTATTGCTTCAGCTGGAGCAGTGTCAATACATTCGGGTGGACTTGGCGTAACCGGACCAGCAGTATTTAATTCTTCTATATCTGCTGGTTCTTTATCTTTATCAACGGCCTTACCAATATCTAGTGGTGGAACTGGACTGGGATCTACATCATTAGCTAATTATATTTTAGGTATGAATAGCAGCAGTTTAGGCTTAGAATACAAACAATTAGTTGAAGGTAGTAATATCACTATTACACATAATACTAATTCGATAACTATAGCAGCAGCAAGTTCTTCTGCAAGTCCAGGTGGGCCAACTAATTCGATACAATACAATGGATCAGGAACACTGGCAGGCACATCTGCATTTTTATGGGATAATGCGAGCCAAAGAATTGATATAAAAAATACTACTGCCATAGGCACTGGAACTACAACAGGATTTATATTGCAAAATTCCACTGCATCAACAGTTGGTGCGCAATTGCAATTTTCACCAGGTTTGGAAATGATAGGCAGAGCCTGGAAAACATCAGGCTCGCCTGCAACTGATACTTTAGTTCGTTATCATCAAATGGTTGAAGTTACAAGTGGAGGAACACCTACAGGTGCAATCACTTGGAAGTCTGCTATACACAATGCTTCTAACCAAGGACCTACTTACATCAAAAGGGCTGAAATAAGCACAAATTATGGATTAGGTATTTATGACACCAATGGAGTTTATAAGAGTTCAATAATAAATTCTGCTTCAGCTACAACAGATATTTATTATACTTTGCCAGCATCAATACCATCATTGAATCAGGCACTTACCGTTTCAGGCATTTCTGTATCAAGTGTAACTCTTTCATGGGTATCTAATGGAACCGTAGCTTCTGGAGCTTCTGGAGCTTTGGCTTATTATGCTGGAACAGGTACAACAGTAGATGATGCTACAGGGTTAGCATACACATCTTCTGGTACACATTTAGTTGTTACTAGCCAAACTGCTACAGATGTGCCGCTTAGAGTTGATGGACATGCTTCATCTTCTGTAAACCTTTTCCAAGTTAGAAAAGGAACTAACAGCCAGGTATTAATAAATAGCTCTGGAGAACTCATTTTTTCATCTTCTATGAGAGGCGGAACCAATACTTTCACTAAGACTTTGGGAACTGGTGATATCGGATTAGACAATGGTACTACTGATACCCCTGCTGTTTTATTTTATCTAGAGAATAATAAAAATTTTGGCATAGATGCCTTTGCCGGATCTGGTGTTACAAGATTTAGAATTGTTAAAGAATTAAATGAAAGTGGCGGGACTGAACTATGGAGTATAGATCAAAGAGGTGTTGTATATAGATCAGGCTATGCTGCTGGAGAAACAATTAAAACTCAAACATATAACTATACTGATTTGGGAATGAGTGGTGGTGGTGATCCTGTAAGTGTCACCTCGGCTTCTTATCAAACAATTGCAACGGCAACTTACACACCTACAAGTTCATCTTCATATCTTTGGATAGAGTTTTCTGCCACATATGATTATAACAATGGTTCTACAGCAGATGAATTTGCTGCTAACATAGAGGTTGGTGGATCAGAAATTGTTAACGTTTTTCAGAAATTTGTTAACGCTTCGGGTGGTGGCACTAGATCAGGAGTTTTATTTCCACTTGCAGGCCGTTATACAAATTCAGTTACTTCTGCATTAACTATCACTGTAAGAGTCAAGAGGAATTCTGGAGATGACCCAGTCAGAATTTATGGTAATGCAGGATCTGGTTACATGAGAATTCAAGAAATTGGAAGATAATTTACAATGGGAATAAATTATTATATAGATTGGGAAGTAAGACCAACTGGGAATAAGTTAACAGGATCTGGCTTCAATACTTTAAATCCAAATGCTGGAGAGAATTATTCCTATAATAGTACATATCAGACAATTAATTATAACGATTTAGTGTATGATGTTTATGATGCTCCAAACGAACAAGTTATAACTGTGTCACCAGGGTTGGGAAATTTCACGGCAGGATCTTATTATGTTGGAGTAAGATATGTTGGTTTAGGATCAAGCAATCAAGTATTAGTAACATCTCAAATATCTGAAACTTTAGTAAATACCAGTGCAAATGATAGAATTGATATAAATAATTTATTTGTAACTGAATTTCATCCGTTCACACATATTCAATTTACAATTAGAGAATCAAGTGCTACCAATGCTTATTTTGTAACTAGTGGGGCTTTCAGTGTTTTTGCATTAGATTCAAACTTTAATATAAATGAATATTCTCCATCTGGCATAGGCATTTCATTGCCAAATTCTGGCAATATATATAAATTATCAAGTGCTGCTAGACCTTTTATATCTGATGATATCGGTAATTTTATTTTAATTCAAAATAACCATGTGGGATTTAGGAGCATAGCTGGAACTGGCATGAGTGCCACTCCAATTACCGAATTAGCACGAACGACAGTTGATCCTTTGGCGGCTTGGTTCGATATTGTTGATTCTACTAAAAATGTCAAAAGAATTTCTATGGTAATGTGGTCAGTAGGTTCACCAACTGGAGATTTAATTCTTGAATTAAGACCAGATAATGCTGGAGTACCATCAAATATAGTCCTCGCCTTTGGAGGAGTGGCTGCATCATCTTTGACATCAACTCCGCAATGGATAGACATAAGTGTAAATGTATTTTGCACAGTTGGTAGGTATTGGATTGTAACATATTTAGATGGGGTAGCAGATAATTCCAATTATATAAGAATTGGCAGAAAGTCTGGCCAGTTTGGTATAAATGATGAGCACCTGTATTCTTATAATTCAGGAACTTCTACTTGGACTAGTGCCAATGATGGGATTGCAGTTGCCATAGATGCATCTTGGAATTCTGAAGATTGGTGGACTGAGGCAAACCTGACTACTTACGTTGCCAATGAAGGCAATTTGCGTTTTGAAATATTAAATATAAATGCTTCTAATGAAGCTGTGATTTTCAACCCAAATGCAACATTAACCAATTTGGGTTCTGCTGGAGGAGTTGGTATTTTAGGAGGAGCTGATAATTCTATTTATAGGCTTGTAGAAACTGCAGATAAACAAAACTTATCTGGAACTATAAATATCAAAGGTGGAACTTATACAATTGATACCCCCTTACTTCTAACAAATGTCTCTCTCAGGGGTTATGATACAAATCATGATGATTATTTAAACACCAGGGCATTGCTTCAAGTTGATACTGGAAGTGATGCAACCCAATTTGAATCCTCTTCGGATGGTATGATAAATATATCTGCTGAACATTGCACTCTAAGTAGTTTGGAAATTGATGGGCAAGATTTTGCAGAAAAATTAATTCAAATTGGCGATAGTCATGTTTTTATTACTGACTGTTATTTACATAATGCACTGAACAATGGCGTAATTATAGATGCTGGCCCAACCCGAACTATTATGTTCGATAACAGTTATTTTTATAATATAAGTGATTCTTCAGTTAATCCCAGTGCTATTCTTTGCAACACTGCAAACAATATCGATCTTATGCATTGTTATTTCGATACAATTACTGGTACTGGTATTTATTCAAATCAAGTTTCTTTTAGCGCCCAATTCTGTATTTTTAATAATATAAATGGATCCGGATCTCAAAAAGGCAAGGGAATTTACATCAACAATACCGAGAGCGCACATATTCACTACTGTACTTTTAATGACACAAATAAAAATGCATTACACTTAAACGGTGATGGTCATTTTTTTATAACTAATAGTCTTTTCACCAATATTAATGAATATGCAATTTTAGTTGACCCAAGTTATCCTGCAGCTTTTGGCTTGATGAGAATTGATGGCAATGGTTTTTATAACAATTTAGGAAATGTTATTAATAATCAAACATTTGATTCTGGAATAAGATCATTGTTATTTACAAGCGATCCATACACTGATGCACTTAATGGTGATTTTAGACTGAACTCAAATTTTGGAGGTGGATATTCAGCTATTGGAGCTGCTTACCCACAAAAATTCACACATACTACACTAAGTCAAAAATTAGACTTAGGAGCTGTGCAAACATATGGGAATTCACCCATACCAAGAAGAAACCCAACAATTTCATATTTATAAAAGGAGAGTCAAAATGGAAAAAATAAAAGTTGCAGCTGTTCAAATGAATATGGTACAATGCTGGAGTGAAAAACAGTTTTATCATTTGATTGACAATTTAACCAAAAAAGCAGTTCAAAGCGAGGCTAAAATAGTAGTTTTTCCTGAGGATTTAGGCTTTTGCTTGGCGTGGGCTAAAGAATCATATAGAGTCAACCAAATTCGTAATGGGAATGAAATAAGTGTACAGCCATTGGCTGTAAAAAATTTTTTAGAAAAGTTTTCTGATTGGTTATTTTCTAAAATCAAATTGAATAAAATGGGTGAATGGGTTTCTCAATATAGAATAGCTTCAATCATAAGAAGAGTATTTTCAAAAGTCGCGTTACAAAATAATGTCATAATAGTTTCTGGAAGCGTTTATGAAAGAAGAGTCAGTGGTATCTATAACATTTGTTATGTCTTTGACTCAGACGGGTCAAAATGTGGTGAATATGCAAAGCATGAACTCGTTCCTTTAGAAAAATCATGGGGCGTTAAACCTGGCAACTCTTTTGACCCAATCAAGACTAAATTATGTGATATTGGTGTATGCATTTGTTATGATTTAGATGATCCAACATTTATCAAAAACATGTGTGACAATGGAGCTCAGTTTTTAGTTGCTCCATCTGGTGGATGGCGCCCATATCCTGATTATCCCTTTGATAAAATAGCAGAATCACCTCAGTTGCAAAGATCAGTTGAAAATAATATATCAATAGTAAGACCGTATTGCTGTGGTTGGTTATTTCCTGCACTTTATTTTCAGGGTCATACACAAATAGTAGGACCCCAAGGAGAGGTTTTAGCTGAGTCTGTAGACTGGGGTAAAGAAAAAATATTTTGTGTAGATTTGCCAATCAAGCCAAGAAAAATTATATAAAAATTTAATATAATTTGATAGGTTTTTATTGTCCAATTATTGTAAAATACTTAGGTACTGAAACCTAATTCTTGAATTCAAAATAGTTTGTATTAAGCGCAAATTATGTGCTTGTTTAGTCACACCTAAACAATTTAGGTGGTGACTTTTTTTGTCGCCAAAATGTGTCTTTATTGGGCAACTGGCACCATAATTTAATACAGATAGAGACCTGATTAGTATGTCAGGCAAAAAGAATTTATTTTAATTTATTAAAACTTACGAACCGTAGAAAGAGTATACAAATGGAAAAGATTTTGACAGAAAATAAGAATCGCTTTGTTCTGTTCCCATTGCAGCATCATGATATCTGGGCATATTACAAGAAAGCAGAAGCTTCTTTCTGGACAGCTGAAGAGATTGATCTTTCAGCTGATTTAGCAGACTGGGAAAAACTTAATGAAGGCGAGAAGCATTTTGTTAAGCATGTGTTAGCATTTTTTGCAGCATCCGATGGTATTGTTAACGAGAATCTTGCCGAGAATTTTGTTTCTGAAGTTCAATATACTGAAGCTAAATTTTTCTACGGTTTCCAAATCATGATGGAAAATATCCATTCAGAAACTTATTCTTTGCTTATTGATACTTATATCAAGGACAAGGAAGAGCAGAATCATTTATTCAATGCGATTGACACTGTTCCTGCTGTCCAGAAGAAGGCAGAGTGGGCGTTAAAGTGGATTGGTTCCGAGTCCTTTGTCGAGCGCCTAATCGCTTTTGCTGCTGTAGAAGGCATTTTCTTCTCCGGCTCTTTCTGTTCAATCTTCTGGCTGAAGAAGCGCGGCCTTATGCCTGGTCTTTCATTCTCTAATGAACTTATTTCTCGTGATGAAGGTATGCATACTGACTTTGCGGTTCATCTTTATAACAACCATATTGAAAATAAGTTGTCTAAGGATCGAATCATCGAAATTATTGACTCAGCTTTGACAATCGAAAAGGAATTTATTACTGAAGCACTACCTGTAAGTCTTATTGGCATGAATTCTGACCTTATGAAGCAATATCTTGAATATGTTTCTGATAGATTGCTAATGGATCTTGGTGTTGGTAAGATTTATAATTCTGAGAATCCTTTTGATTTTATGAAGAATATCGCCATGGAAAATAAAACAAATTTCTTCGAGAAGCGCGTATCTGAATATTCAAAGAGTGGTGTTGGTGTTGAAGAAGATAATTCATTTTCTACTGATGTAGATTTCTAGGTGATAAAATATGAATGTAACAAAGAGAAACGGTTCTGTTGAACAGGTAAAATTCGATAAGATTTCATCCCGAATTAGGAAGCAAACCTATGGGCTTAATGAAGATTATATCGATTATTTCGAAGTAGCCAAGAAAGTAATTTCTGGACTTTATGACGGTGTAAGCAGTTCTGAGCTTGATAAACTGAGCGCAGAAACTGCTGCTTCTATGGTAACAACTCACCCAGATTATGGTAAGTTGGCATCAAGGATTGTTATTACCTCTCTTTATAAAGAGGTACCTAAAGAATTTAGTGTTGTTGCTAAGAAGCTTTATGAATATATCAATCCTGCAACAAATGAACCAGCTGGTTTAATTTCTGATGAAACATATGCTGTAATTGAAAAGTATTCAACTGAATTGAATGCAATGATTGTTCACGATCGTGATTTCAATTTTGATTACTTTGGATTCAAGACTCTTGAGAAATCATATCTTCTTAAGATGTATGGTAGACCTGCAGAGACTCCTCAGCACATGTATATGCGTGTCAGTGTTGGAATTTGGGGTGATAATTTGCCAATGGTTCAAAAGACCTATGATATGTTATCGCAAGGACTCTTCACCCATGCAACTCCTACATTATTCAATGCAGGAACAAAGCGCCCACAGCTTTCTTCATGTTTCTTAATTGATGTTGATGATGATAGTATTCCAGGTATCTATAAGTCTTTATCTGACTGTGCAAAGATTTCCCAGAATGCTGGTGGAATTGGTATCAATATCCATAAGATCCGTGCAAAAGGTGCTTATATCAAGGGTACTAATGGCACTTCAAATGGTATTGTTCCTATGCTGCGCGTTTTTAACGAAACTGCAAGATACGTTGACCAGGGTGGTGGTAAGCGCAAAGGTTCAATTGCAGTATATCTTGAGCCTTGGCATGCAGACATCTTTGATTTTCTTGACCTCCGAAAGAATCATGGTAAGGAAGAACTTCGTGCTAGAGACTTATTCTTAGCTCTCTGGATCCCTGATCTCTTCATGCAGAGAGTTGAAGCAAACGGTACTTGGAGCCTTTTCTCTCCTGATTCTACACCTGGGCTTATCGATGCCTATGATTCGCCCGACAATAAAGCATTTACAGCCTTATATGAGAAGTATGAAGCAGAAGGTAAGGCACTAAAGACAATCAAGGCTCGTGAGCTTTGGGAAAAGATTCTTGACTCTCAAGTAGAAACAGGCACTCCATATATGCTTTATAAGGATGCTGCAAATTACAAGAGTAATCAAAAAAATCTTGGCACAATCAAATCTTCAAATCTCTGTACAGAAATTCTTGAGTACACAGACAAAGATGAGACTGCAGTTTGTAACTTGGCTTCAATTGCATTGCCAAAATATGTAGTAATACCAACTGGCAAGGTAAGAGAAAAAGATAAGAAACTGCGTAAATTTGATTTTCAAAAGCTTTATGAAGTAACATATCAGGCAACTGTAAATCTTAATCAAGTTATTGATGTTAATTATTATCCTACTCCTGAAACTGCTAAGTCGAATTTCAGACATCGTCCAATCGGGCTTGGTGTTCAAGGTCTTGCAGATACATTTGCAATGATGGGTATGCCATTCGAATCTGATGAAGCAAGAAAGTTAAATAAAGATATATTTGAAACTATTTACTTTGCTGCCCTTACTGCTTCTAAGGATCTTGCAATCAAAGAAGGCCCATATGAAACATTCCAGGGTTCGCCAGCATCAGAAGGACAATTACAATATGACCTTTGGGGTTTGACAGAGTCTGATTTGTCAGGTCTTTGGGATTTTACAGCACTTAAAGAAGAAATTAAGGCACATGGGCTTAGAAACTCTCTTCTTGTTGCTCCAATGCCAACAGCTTCAACAGCTCAGATTTTGGGCAATAATGAATGTTTTGAACCATTTACAGCAAATCTTTATAAGAGAAATACTTTGAGTGGTGAATACGCAATCATGAACAAGCATCTCGTAGAAGACCTTGTTAACAATGGTCTTTGGACAGATAATATCAGAATGAAATTATTTTTGAATAATGGTTCTGTTCAAGATATTGAGGAGATTCCAGCAGATCTCAGAGAGCTTTATAAAACTGTTTGGGAGATGAAGGGTAAATCTATTCTTGAAATGGCAAGAGATCGAAATTATTTTATCGATCAGAGCCAATCATTGAATATGTTTATGGCTGAGCCTAGCATGTCTAAGTTATCATCAGCTCACTTCTATGGGTGGAAGCTTGGTTTGAAAACAGGTATGTATTACCTTAGAACTAAGCCAAAGGCATCTGCTATCAAGGGTCTTGGGATTGATACATCTGGAATGCAATCATTGGACAAAGCAATTGCTCCAGAAACTCCGAAGCCTGAAGTTACCAAGGAATTCAATCCTGATGAATTCAATGCACAGGTTTGTTCTCTGGATAATCCAGATTGCGAGGCATGTGGAGCATAAAAAGGAGGGAGAAATCCCTCTTTTTTCAAATTTTTAAGCAGGAATTTCAAAATAAATTAATAAATAATTTTATTGTATTCTACTAAAAGTATTGCATAGAGTAGTAATGTTTACACTTAAGAGTAGAACAAATTTTCTGCGTGATTTCATCACTTGCCCCCAATGAAGTGGGCGAAGGTTGAACAGCAATGATTTTTGAGATTAGCGATGAAGCTGTTGCTCAAATACTCACTGCAAGTGGCAAGTAATGACAAAATCCCCTGTATATATAAATACAGGGGATTTTGAGTCAAGGATAATTCAAATGAAAAATAAAATTTTATTTTATTCAGTATTCATCATAGCAATGGTGCTATTATTTGTTGTACAAGGTTATCTCACTTATAATCTTGCAAAATGTCTTCATGAAAAAGAATTATCAAAAATAATAACAAAAATTCTTTTTATTGTACTCAACTCTACCGTGATCGTAAAACTGTATTCCAGATTTTTAGAAAAATCAAAAATAATTGTTGTAGAATAATATTAAAGATCACATAATATATGTATCTACTCTTATTATTGTATAATGAGAAATAAGATTTAAATGATCAAAAATAAATCATAAAAATCAAAAAAAGGATTATTTATATGGAAGAAACAGTTGACAATCGCCCAGCAATTACGCCTGAGGAATTTACCGAGCTTAGAAGCCTTCAGGCACAGCAAACATTCCTTCAAGCGCAGGGTTATCAAGTATATAATTTTATCGCAAACTTAGATGCTCAGTATGCTGAGGTTCAGCAGAATTACGAAGCTCGAGTAGCACAGGCTAAGGAGCAATTGGCTACTCTCGAGAACGAACTTTCTACTTTGAACGAAGGTTTCAGAACTAGATTCCAAGAGATCGTTACAGCTCATGGCTTTGAGAATGTAGATTCAGTCTCAATCGCAGATACAGAGCCACATTATATTACTCCTGTCGATTTGACAGCTCCAGCAGAAGTCCCAGCTGAAGGCTAATATTAATTAGTGTGATAATAAAAAACCCTTTCTTCGAAAGGGTTTTTTATTTTATAGAGCAAACTCACATTTAATATATAATTCTTTACCGATTCCATCCGGTTCTTCAAAAAGTTCGTGAGAAATGATATTAGCATTTTGCAGGATAAATACTGGATCGCTTTCGCTCTTAATTAAAAATGGAACCATCGCTCTTGCTTTTTCAGAATAAATTAAGAAATCAAATCCCAAAGAAAAATCCAACTCTTGCTTAGGCGCACCTTCAGGCTGTATGTATTTGATAAAGCATTCACATTCAAAGCCATTTTTGTTATCATAATGAGGCCAGAATTCTATTTTCATATCATAGATATAATTACGCAAACCAAACGCGTTGATATATGCATTTTTGCCTTTTGAGGCTTTAGGAAATGTGTAGTTACCAACTTCCAAACCGTTTTCTATCGCTGCTATCCATTCACTTTCATTTGGCTCAGATATTTGATCTGGTGAGCAACTAAGCATAAGGCCAACCTCAAAAACATCTGGCTCTGAAGATAAAGATATCATTCCTCTGAGAAAACCAATAGCCTTTGCTGCTCCGCTGTTGAATTGCTGAAAAATTACTCTTTGCATTAAGCTTCTGCCATCTGTGGCATTCAGTCTTGTGTTAGTTAAGATAATTGGGGCGGTAACAGACCAAACTGTTTCATTTAATTTATTTACATTATTTACAAAGCATAATTCGTGCTTAATTTTATGTAAAAAATATGTGAGCTGCATTTCGTTATCAGCAATATCCATGGTATTCTCCAAAATAAGATTTAATTTTAATTGTACATTTTTTATTTTAAATTATTAAGATCTACTGGATAAATAGATTTTTCACAAATTAAAATTGGTTTTATGCTAGTTACATCAAGGCTGGTATCTAAAAATTTTAATTGAAGTAAAGTTTCTCTTGAACTTATGTTCCAAAACTTACTGATAGAATTTAAGAAAGGATCAGTAAGTTTCCATACAAGAGGGCTGTCGTGAAAATTTCTGGCAAAACACATTATTGCCCAAAGCTGCTCGATATACTCATCGCTATCGCCGTTACCTTGATTAAATTTCACAACTACTATTGACATTTATTTAATTCATTGTTATTACTTCATTAGGAATATTTAAATTATTAAATGTTTTACTATTTTTTACTTCTATTGTCAAATCTGGATAATTATTATTTATTTGAACAATGTTAATTAAAAAATATTCCAAATCTTCTTTATTATCAATTTCTGTATGCAATGATAATATTTTTTGTGAATCTTTTACATAAAACTCTGCTTTTGCTTCACATGGTAAAAATAAAATTAAATGTTCATCAGATGATTTTGATTCGTATTCTTTTATTTTATCTAATATTTCAGATTCATTTAAATTATTTATATTGATTGCTTCAACTGTTTTAAAATTATTCATCATCTCCACCAAAGAGTTTTTCATCATCTTCGGCTTCAGATTCTTGATGCATTTGAATTAACATGTCGCGCATTTCTTCATTTTTAGCAAAGAAAGCTTGTGTAAAGTTATAATCTTCATCAGTCTCTTCTGCTTCTTTAATCGAAAGTGCTAAAGTGACTTTTACTTGCAAGTTCTTATGATTTTTCTCTAAGTGAAAAGCAAATTTTCTAAGATCGTCAGCATCTTGCAAGGTAGCCCATTTTTCTCTTTGCATATAACCTGTGAGATGTAAGTACTGCCCAAATTCAGTTCTTCCAAGATCATATTCCATGTCGTAAGGCGAAAAGATTACGATTTCGCAAGGGTCTGTTGAAATATCGGCATTTTCTTCCAGCCAATCTTCCATGAAACTTTTAATATCTTCAGATCCATCATTGTTTACTTTTATGATGTGAACACCATTTACTTCTGGTAATTCCTGATCAGTATCTTCATTCATTTTCTTTTTCTAAATTAGCTTTTGCTTTTTCTTCTCTGGCTAATTTCCTTTCTAATTTTTGTTGATTTTCTATTTCTTGCTTGGCACGGTATTCTTCTTTTGGGTGTCTAAATCTTCTAAGTTCAATTTCGACTCTTGGATTTTCTGAATCTACACCACCAAACCAGTGGTTCCCCTGCCAATCCCAGTGTAACCAGCTGTCATTTGCCAAGACACCAAACTTTTGCAAAATATCAGCAATAGATTGTTGATAGCCTGTACAGTCACCTACAATCCAATTTTTTAAATAAACTCTCATATTCATAGAAACGCCAAAGTCAATTGGTTCTTTGCCTGTGTTAACCCAAGCGTTTTTGCAAAACTCTTCACAATATTGCTCATATTTACAATATTGAACAGAAGGCATAATAACCCCACGGAATATTCTCTGTGAGGTTTTTTTAGTTGCAGGTTGGCCAGGTATGGTGAAAGTTAGAATTAAATCACCGTCAGGAAGCAGCTCTTCTGGCTGCACTGAATGAAATAAAGGTTTTTCTTTTACAACTTTAGGTTTTGGACTTCTTGGTTTAGACTTTGTTTTTCTTTTATAAGCCATATTTATTTACTTTTATCATTAATTTACAATAAAATAAATTTATCATAAATTAAATATACAATTTTTAATTAAAAAGATTGTCTTGGTGGCAAAGCCCTAGTTGTATTGAATTTAGCGTATGCAGTAAAGGAAATAGTCGCTGTAGTAATTTGCCCAGCTCGTACTGTTGTGCTTACTGTTGAAATCATACTTACCATACCTAATTCAATGGTAGTTGTATTCCCTACTTGCAAAAATACAGATTTAGGTCCATTAGGGTATAATCTACTAGCACCATTGTCAAGTTGTGGCCTGATGCCAAAATAGCTTGTAGAATCCGTGGTACCATCCAAATAAATATCCATTTCAGGATCAACAAGTAAGGTAATTTTACCATTGACTTGATAACTGTCTACTGAGAAGTAAGGAGCTTGGGTTGTGCCGACAAAGAATCTTTTACCAACAGAAGCACTAATGTTTATGCTTGCATTATCAATTTGGAATATTTTTTGAACACCGGTATGGCTTGTAAAACCAAACACACAATCATACCATTGAGCGGTTCTTGCAATCAAATCAGAAATGCCACTGTCTCCATACACAGGCCTCCAAGCGTTTTCTGCATCTGAGATAAATTTTGCTTGAGCATTAACGCCTGATTTGCTTACATTTATACTCGCATTTTCAAGTAGATAGGTCGCTGCAATATTGTTATAATATCCACCACCGCGAATAGTCGCCAAACCTTCAGATATGATTCCAATAATGTCAGAAGTTTGTCCACTAAGTAAAATTAACGCGTCTGAGCTAAAGTCATATTCATAAAATATACCACCAACTGTCATTACATGAGTTCCGATGTCACCCTGTAAATATGGCTTTGCATTCAATTCCTGTGTTGCAGTTGTGTTGTAACTTTCAACCAATTTGATTGATGAGTCTCTTGGGTCAACTAAATGGAACCATGTACCTATATAATTTGCTGATAAAACTGGCATATTTTTTCTCTCTTAGCTAGAAATTGCTATCCTATATAATAATTCTGAGTTTGAAACAGTTTTTCTTTTTTGTGTATAGGGAATCCAATAAGGATTGATAGCTGCAGCTTGTTTAACAATATCTTCTGCTTTTGTAATAACTCCAGATTTTACATTCTCAAGAAGAGCTTGGAGTTGAGTTTTCTTTGTTAAATAGTTTTCTGATTGTCTATTTTTATTAATTTCATTAACCATTTCATTGACAAATACATCTATATCTTTTAATTGATTTTGAAGGACAGCTTCCTTTTCGGGATTATAATCTCTAGTTCTTCTTAAATTAATGATTTCTGAAATAATCTCTTGCTTTTTAACATAGAACGCATGAATTTTTTCTCTTGAAAATATTAATTCACCTTGTTCGTTTTTAGCATACATAGAAGGCTTAAGGGCATGCTGAATCTCAAGATCTGCTAAGCAGCATCTTATATAACTTTCACCTTCACTTTCTTTTGTAGACTGTAGTTGCCCACTTTCGTTCAAATATTGCCTTGAATCACATTCTCCCCAATTACATTTTGGTAAGTGGTTTCTTAAAATAGTTAAAGGACTATCATTGCTCATAATTCTTGATTGATATAAAATACCCGATTTATTGAGTTGTTCAGCAATCGATCCTTGATTAAAATTTTCATCTACAAGAATAGAAGCATTGCCAGTGACAGATGACACAAAATCGTGAGTCATTTTTTTCCATCTAGTTTTTAATTTATAATGCTCACCAACGGTAAGTTCTGTTCCATTATAAGCTTCTAAAACTGTGCCATCTTTTCTCGTGATTTTAGCAATATTCCCATCAATATCACGGAAGCCTTCATCTTCAGGAACTTCCACTGGCTTTGGAGTATTGCGATCGTAACCAAAATATTCACCAACAAATATCATTTTATATTTGATACTTGGATGATAAGTATTCTCAACATTTGACCAGCTAACAATACAATCTGCAGGAATCATGAAGTCAATTTGGAATCCTGAAACTGCTGCATTGCAACCATCAATTTTTGGAATTCCAAGAGGAAATGGAACTGTTTGTAATCCAAAATCATCTCTGAACATATTGACTAGTTTTCTTTCAGCTTGGGATCTGAAATTTAAACCATAATCATTGTATACAGGGTCTGTGTAAACTTTTTGCTGAGTAATACCATCACTGCCAGCTAATTTCATTACATAATCAGTTAATTTGATATTATTGTCACACATTGTTTGGTGATAATATTGCAGTGCTTTTATTATCCAGCTGTTTGAATTACTAGGGTTTAAATCTTGCAGTGGTATTTCAGCCTTAAGTTCTTCATCAAAGAATTCACCAGCTCCAGGTCCGAACATTTCTTCCCACTGTTTTCTATATTCAGCCATTTGCTCTGCGGCAGCTGACCACTCTGGTCCCAATTCTGTTTTGACAACTTTAATATCTAATATCTGTCTGACATCCAGGGGCTTGTCATCGCTTTCACCGCCTTGGAATCCACCAAGCACAAGAAGTCTTTTTAGTATTTGTAAATTATATGGATTTTCTCTTATTAAAGTTTTGACATTATTTCTTTCTTCGAGCTGTTCAGGTGTAAGATCAGAAAGCTTTTGTGAAGCATAAGGTATTTCGACTTTGAAAAATAAATCCTCTGGGCTTGTTGGAAATTGTAAACTGCCATATCCTAAATTGCTTAAAATATCTTCTTTGGCTAATTTGCCTAAAGACATTTCAGCTAATTCTTTGCTTGATTCATTTGTGAGTAATTCTTGGAATTTAGGAGTCCATTCTCCGTGATAAAGATTAGATAGCAAATCATCTTTACCTTGCATATTGGTAAATTTAGTGGTGGTTTCTCTCTCATTATCTGCCATAAATTTTTTAATTGCTTCAATTCCATTCTGTAAAGCAATATCTTCTGGCATTTCAGGATTTTCTTTTCTGGCGATTTTTATTGCAGTCTCTTTATAATTAGGCATCTTCTCAATTTTTGATGTTCTTGTGCCTTGAAAAATCCATGCTATTTGTTCTGGAGTAAAATCAGATTGTAATACTTCCAATTGATTTTGCCACAACTTTGTAGCTCTTTGGAAGTATAAAATTCTTACAGACTCAACCAGGGCTTTCTTTTCTACTTCAACACCTGGTTTTTCAACTACTGTTTTAAGGCTTGCTGGACTCATTCTTTGTGATGAGAACAATGTTGCAAACTCTTCAACATATCTTTGATTGAACTGTTCTAATGCCTTTTGAAGTAATAAATCTGTGTTATTATTTAAAAGGCCTAATATTTGTTGAACTCTGGACTTTTCATCTGCAGAAGGAGAACTCTGCATTGCTTCAAATGTTTGCTTTATTTGATTGTATCGTTGATAAGCTTGAGTGCCCTGCTCACTAAGTGTTTCAGGATATTTAATTCTTGTTAGTGCTTGATAAATTTCAAGAGTAGGATTAGGCGAATCCTTAAAAAGATCTGCAAATTCTTTTTGAAGATAATCTACTTTTTCAGCGTCTGTGGATCCAGGCACTTCATCCCAATCCAGCGGTGGTAATTGGGGAATTTCAATTTGCTCTTTAGCGGCTGTTTTAATTAAATAATTGAATAAATTAAAAACACGGGACATCTGTATGTTTCTCCTAAGAAGAATTTTACAGTTTTATCCCGTGTTTACCTTGAAAACTAATGATTACGAGCGAAATAAGCTAAATTATTATAGTGATTGAGGACATTTTGCCAACCTGTTACATTCCATGCAAATGCATTTGGATCCATTCTATTTTCAAATAAAATTTTAGTTATTATGCAATACTTAGCTAATGCAACCCAGTGGCCATGAGTTTGAGGATCAATTCTAGAAGATGAATATTTTTGGCACCATAATACACAACCTAACATAGAATAATTAGCCATATCAACAAGAGTATCATCAACAGCCTCGTCTTTTACAAGAAATGTTTCTTTCTTTACAAATGAACCAACTCTTCGCTTTTTATCACCAATTCTTAGAAGTACACCTTTCCATGGCTCAATACCCAATTCTTGAGATTCAAGAAGGTTGCCCATTGGAAGATCATTTTCAGAATAATCTGAATCTTTTGCTTCATAAACAGCTTGCATCCTGTCTAATAAGTCGCAAATATTTTTATATATTTTATCGTTATCTGACAGCCCATAAGCTGCGAAATCAACAGCTTTGAAATCATTTTTGAGATTAATCAAAATCTCGTCATACATTTTATTGCGAGACATACTTTTACCTTAAACTTGGTTTATATTATTATGGGTTTTATAAAGGCAAAATCGATCAAATCGTAGAATACGATTAATATATTTATGCTAAACGCAAGGAGCAATGCTATGAAGATTTTATTTATAGCTCTGTTGCTTTTTGGTATGGTGTTAATGCCTTCAAAAGCTGATGCACCCATGGCCACTAATCTTGTGTTTTTGAATTTTCCAGAGAAAGTGGTTAAGTCTGGAAATTTGGGCAAACAAACAATAAAAGATACTTCAAAAACAAGAATTTTTTTCCATTACCTTAATGCAACGGGGCGTGAACAGGTATTCAATTTCAAGTTTAAAGGCAAGCTTGAAAAATATAAGTATGCCGTGGATACAAATTTTGAGCCAGGATTGGCAGGATCAAACGCGGCTAAAAAATTCTTATTATTAAATTATCAAACAGCATACAATCCAGGATTTGAGATTAAGGTCAAAGACAAAGACACAGTATCGGGAATTGTTGAAGCAATCCTCTACAAAGGTGATTCTTGGTCTTGCAGAATGGGTGACGATTCTAAAACACCTGATTTAAAAATAATTAATGTAGGAGAATATGAAATTGAAAAATTCATTGATCTTAAAGAAAATAAACCATTCACTTTCAGGCTGGGAGATAATAGAAAAGAAACTATTCCAGGCCATTATGGATATGACTATAACTTCTATGTTAATAACACCGACACAAAGAAGAAACGACTAATATGCTCTTTGGATTCAAGGGCTGGGTTTCTTACAGGTGTATTTAAAATAAATGACACAGTCATGTCTACAAGCGAATTGCCAGCCAGACAAGAAACAATTTATTTTAATAAAATTATTGACCCTAATGTACCTTTGAAAATTACTTATATACCAACAGGTGGATACTCTTACCCTGTCCAATTAAAATTCAAATTGATTGCCATTTAACCTTCTTTTATGTATAATTAATTATTATATTAGGGAGTTTTTAAATGGAATCAGATATCAATAAGGTCAGAGGCAAGTTGCTTTTATGGAAGACAATTGAAGAGAGCGGTTTGCCAGAAAAGATGCTCGAAAGAGCTAAAGAATTGGCTAGAGGATTCGAAGATTCAGTTGGAGTTTCAGCTTATGATGGATTGTACCCTGCAAAAAGATTTGCAGAGGCAATTTTAGAAGTTGCAACTTGGGACTATGATTTTTCTGGTTTCGATTTAGGACCAGATCAAGTTACAAAATATTTCAATGATAAACTTAGCGACAAACATCCTGTAGCTATTAAATCGTCAAATTATGTACCTAGTGGTGAAAAGCTAGATGGTGCTTGGGGTAGAGAAGTCACTAAAGAAGCAGATGATTTTGAGAAGCAAATTCGCTCGGCAGCTTTAGCAGAAGATCAAGAAGAAATCATTGATCTATTAGACGATGTTATGAAGAGCGAACTGTCAACTGAAGGCCAAAGGAAGACTGGTATTATATCAAATATTTTTGATACTACCAAAGGCCATACTCAAGATCTCCAAGATGATGAAAATATCATGGGAAGAATTTGGTTTACTGAGAGTGGTGAGATCGAAAGGGTAGAATGTCCTTATTGTCATAAGAGTGATGCATACCCTGTCAAGCATGATACATTTGGTTGCTTTGCTTGTGATGAAACATTTAAAGTACCTATGGAAATGGGCGATACATTATAAATTGAAAGCCTCCCGTTTGGGAGGCTTTTTTATTCTTCATCTTCTTCGTCAGAATATTTTTCTGATTCAAACTCTTCAAAATTTGATACAAGTAATTGAGCTAAAGGCTCGTTAGTTGTATATTTTGCAATATCGTTAATTTTAGTTTGCAGTTTATTAACTTTTGCATTCAATTCATTAACTGTAGCAATGAGTTCTTTATTGTATTGGCTTTGGGTCAAAAATAATTCAGACAGAATTTCTATTGCATCTTTTAATTCAGCATTTCCATTCTCAGATTTTTCTTGTAACTCTATTAATCTTTGTTTTTTCATTTTATGTATTTATAAGAACAGGAATATTTTCATTGTGCTCAACAGTAGCTTGCAAATGAGATCCATCTTGGATCATAGTTCTGGCAATATCGTTGGAGTCAAAGAATATATCAGTAGCACCAGCAATATTTGACGAAGGCTTCATTGTTGGACCATTGCCATTCCCATAGCCAGCTCCGTAACCACCTTGGCCACCTTGAAGATTCATTAATTCAGTTGTAATACTTTGATTTTGTAGTGCCAATGCTTTATAAGCTGTTGCATACTGGTTCAAAGAAGTTTGCAACTGAGCAATTAATTTATCTTTGTTAATATTATCGTCTGTTTGAGCAATTTTGATAGATGCTGTGATTAAGAAATCTTCAAAATCAGGCTTATCTAAAACTTTGGCAACTCTAAGACCACTTATTAATTGTTTGTAAATATTCATAATCTTCTCATTCTTGGTTTAGGAAATTGAGATTGTTTCTCATCATTCGGCAAGGTACTTAGAAAATTTATTAATTTGTCTATTCTTTCCCTCGCATCATCGTTTTCAACAGGGACGAGAGCTCTAATTGCAAGAATATCTTCAACTAACATTTCTCTGTCAACTCTAATCATGCTCATATATTATTTTTTCTACAATAATTAGTAATAAGCCTATAATAAAAATATGTTCAAGCGACCAGAATTATCAAGATTAGTTGAATCTAAAACTCAAATCATCTTACATGCTTTCCAGGACAATATGATCAATCCTGGAAATTATCTTGTCGACAAAGCTAGATACAATGTTGATATTTCTGCTAATTGTTGTTTGTATTTTGGCGACAATTTGATTGGTAAATTTATTTCTCAAGTTTATCAAGATGACCAAAAAAGCATATATTTATATTTTCATAAAACTCAAGATTTGAATTTGGAATATACCTACGCAGTTTTAGATATAGACTGCAAAGTCCTACAATGCCCATCCTGCAAGAGTTTTTATTCTATAGGTGATTCACCCTGTGAATGTATCAAATTAGCCTCATTTTTTAATATATCAGAGTCCATAGTTACTGGCGTAAATTTATTCGATTTTAGATACCATAATATAGATACCTGTGATTACCGAGAAAAGCTTTATGCTAAATTCTTTGGTGGATCATTGCGTAATCTCAAGATTATGGATCCTTTATAATGAGTTCGAGATATATTGAAGAAGTACAATTAATTAATTTTCAAGACCACGCTGATACTACCATAAAATTTACAAATGGCATCAATCTAATTGTTGGCTCTAGTGACGCAGGTAAATCAGCGGTTCTCCGCGCCTTAAATTATGTATTTCATAATAGCATGAAAGGTGATAGTTTCATCAGAGTTGGAACTGCAGAATGCAGTGTCAGAATTAAATTCTCTGATGGTATAGAAGTCACAAGAGTAAAAGGCGGAGATGTTAATTCATACGTTCTAAAAGATCTTGAAGGCAATTATAATACATACTCTAAAGTTGGTCAAACAGTACCAGAGCCTGTCAGAAAAGCTTTGGGTGAACCTCCCCTAGATGATAAGAAAAAGCCTATATCATACGCAGATCAAATGTCAAGCTTATTCCTTGTAGATCTTAGCCCTACAGATTTACCAAGAACACTGTCTGAACTGACAGGTATCCAAAATCTGCAAACTGCTGCTGAGATACTTCAGAAAAATTCTAGATCTTTTGATAGATCAATCAAAGATAAAAATGAAAAGATTGAAAAGCTTAAAGTAGATTTAGATCAATATAGCTATGTAGACAAAGATTTAGAAAAAATTCAAGAGATAGAAACCAATCTCAAAGTAATGCAAGACAAAAATGAAAAAGTTAAGCGATCCAGATCTTTTATTGAATCAAATAATGAAATAGCAAAAGAAGCTAAAAAAATCAAAGAATCTTTGGCTAAAGACAAAATAGTATTAGATTTGAAAGACAAATTTGAAGATGTAAATAAAAAATTTGAATTATTTAGCTCCGCAAAAACTTTTTATCTTACATATGCTAATTCAGTTAAAGAATACAAAAAGAAAAAATCTGAAGTTGATGTTCTTATGACATTCTTAAGCGATGAAAATAAAAATAATTTTACTTCAATCAATAATAAATTAGAAAAATCTACAAAAGCTGATTCTTATCTACAAAATAATACAAATTTGCTTGAACAGATTGAAAAATATAAAACTGCAGTTTTGGCTCAGCAAAACAAAGCTAAACAACTTAAAGACGATTTGAAAAAATTGAAAGATAAGCTTCTGGCTAGTGGTAATTGGTGTGAAGCTTGTGATAGGCCATTGGTTTAAAAATGAATAGAATCAAAGTATTATTTATTGGCGACACTCATGGTGACGACAATACTCCTGACAAAAGAAAAGATAGCTACCTCAGCGCTTGCCTTGAAGAAATGCAAGAGTGCGTTAACATTGCAGATGAAAGAGAGTGTGATTTAGTTGTTCATTTGGGAGATGTTTTTCATAGGATAGAACCAGGTCCACTAATCAGAAATGGATATTTAAAAATTTTATCCAAATCCAAAACGCCGTGGCACACTGTTATCGGAAACCATGATGTAAAGCATAATTTGGCATATTATCCTCAATCTTCAATTAGAACCCTTGTAGAAGCTGGTGCTTTACAAACAGGCGACTCTATTGAAGAATATGGTATATTTTTAGCTCACCATACTGCAGAATTGAATGACCAACTTCGAGATGGTTACTTATTAGATAAACCTTATGTGATTGTTGCTGCTCATGCTACTATTACTTTAGGACCATTCTTTGGATCATATGTTTTATTCAATGAAGTTCAAACTCACGAGAAAACAAAGCTGATTGTTTGTGGACATGTCCACGACGCTATGGAATCAACTAGAGAAGATGGTGTAAAATTTATTAATCCAGGTTCAGTTTGCAGAGAAAAGCTAAATGAAGCAAATAAAGTAAAAGAACCAAATATTTTATATGTTGAGTATGATCTTGATGGTAATATTTACGAAACAGAATACATCAAGCTTCAATGCTGCCAGCCTGCTTCTGAGATATTTAAAATTGAAGAAACTCAGTTGGCTAAAGACAATAAAAAAGATACTCAACAATACATTAAACAAATTACAACAATGAATTTGCTTTCAGATGATGTTGACATTTATGAGTCTTTGCGCCAGTCTGCTAAAATAAAAAATATAGATGAGAAAGTAGTTGACTTGGCCATACAGACATTGACAGCGGTAAACGATAAATAAATCATGAACGAAGAACTTACTATTACAGAACGAATAAAGCAGCTTGAAAAAGATATAACTAATGCAGAGACTAGAGCTCAAATGCATCAGGAGAGGCTCAGAGAGCTTAAGGAACAAGTTCAAACCAATGAAAGCAATTGCAAAGAAGAGCTTGGTATGTCTATCAAGCAACTTCCTGAATTCATTAAAAATACAGAATTAGAAATTGCAAAAACATTAAAAGAGCTTGAAAAAGAAAGAGATAAGATCAATCAGGGCCAAGAGGAGTAACTTATGAGTACTGTCATGGAACAGGTTGATATTTTCAGTGATGAAATCAAAGACCGCAAAGAAGGCTTGATTAAACTCAAGGGTGTTAAAGAGCAAATTGAAAAGCAGATTAAAGATGAACAAGCTGATCTTGAAAAGTATCAAGAAGAGCAAAAAAATAATCAATTAGCTGCTTTATTTATGTTCAGTGAAATCTTTGATAGAAGACAAGCACAACTTGATGCGATTGAAAATATTGCAACTTCAGCTTTGCGACAAATTTATGGTGATGAATATTCACTTAAATTTGAAACTTTCGATGAGCAAAGAAAAGATGGCAATAATACATTTAAGATTGAAATCAAAATTATAAGCCCACACGAAGGCCAAGATATGGAAACAGGACTTCTTGGTGAGCGTGGTGGTGGCTTGATTGAAGTTGTATCTTTCGCGCTTAGAATCGCAGCCTTGAAATGGATGAACTACAACGGTCCAATACTCTTGGATGAGGCTTGGAAATCCATGTCTACAGACTATAAAATTGGAGAAGTTGCTAGTTTCCTTGAAGAAGTTACAAATTCAACTGATAGGCAAGTAATTTTAGTTACACATATGTACGATAAATTTGGACCAGTATCAAAAAATGTAGTTCAAATTACAAAAAACAATGGGATAGCATCAGCTAGAAATTTTGTTTACAACAAAGAAGAAAGTAGTGAAGAATGGTAGAAAGTTTGAAGTTTATGAAAGCTAAAAAAGATCGAGTACAAATCATAGTAGAGTCAGTAATGAGTGAACCAATACCAGAACCAGGCCAACTAATCAATCCTTTTAAGAAGCAGCGAAAAACTAGCAAACAAGTTTCGCTCGATGATATGCTTAACAGAAAAGGTCCTCAAGAACTCCCTGAAGATATTGAAACATGGACAAATAAGAACTTTGCAATGTATTTTTCAAGAGCTTATCATAATGCTACTGGTGGTAACTATAAAATTACATATACATCAGACTTGCCAGTGATTAAACAGATAAGTGATTTTATAGCAAGCAATAACCTGCCAAAGAATCAATGGACTAAGACTTTTATTGATTGGGCGATGAAGAATCATGACAGGATTATTCAGAAGCATGGATACTTCACGCTGAATAGCGTGTTCAATTCTATAAATTATTTTTATCAAGAGATCATTCTTACTGGGCATTCTATAGACTCTGCAGATGCCGAAGGTTTAGCATTGCTTGAAACTATCAAAGAAACTGAGTCTGCTGGTAATGTAACTGAAATGTTTGCAAAGTTTGGTATCCCTATTACCATTACATACTTAGTCAATATTTCAGGAGTAGATGAAGATAAAATATATGGTGCTCTTGACAAGAGACTTAATACACTTTCACTGGGGATGAATGGCAATCAGTTAATCCTTGAAAGAATATTTAAATCATCAATTATGAGTTCACCATACCCCAAAGATTTCGCAGCTTTAGATTGGCGTGATAAATATAAAAATTTAACTTCCAATTACCATCTAGAATCTTGGTGGCGCGATGAGGACTACAAGGGAGATCCTCAAGAAAAGTATGATGTGCTATTAGGTGGAAAATAAAATTTCCACCTAAACTTTTTTGAATTGGATAATATATGGAAAATACCAAAGTAAGCGAACATCACAAATCTATGAGAGAGTTGGATTGGCAAATAAGATCCAATAGACCTTTAATAGCCATTTGCAGCCATGAAGAGAAACGTATAATTGACGCTATCAAATTCATATCTAAAAGAGGCGAGCAGGAATGGGCTGTTTTCCAATGGGATTTAGCCACCGGCTTAACCACAACACCCAACTTTGAACATCTGCTACCAGCGGGCAAAAATTTAACTCACATTCAAGTTTTAAATTGGTTCAAAGAAATAAAAGAGAATATAAACTCTTATCATATTCTTGTTCTCAAAGATTTTTTAAAAATTATTCAAGATGAAAGCACCCTTGATGATAAAAGAGCTGTCAGAATGCTCAGAAATATGGCCCAGGAGTTCATATCTCAGCATAAGACAGTAATTATGCTCAACACTGTTTTGCAGCTCCCAGAAGACCTTTCTAAGAACTGTGCTGTTATTGACTGGCCCTTACCAGAATATGAGCATATTGAAGATAAAATTAAAAAAGTTTTGGAATATGCAGATAAGAATGCTGACCTTAAAAAGAAAGGATTCCAAACTGAATATTCTGACACTGAAGTTCAAGAGATTATTAGAGCTTGTCAAGGCTTGACTTTGCAAGAAATTGAGTTGCTTTGTACCTATATGATGATAAGTGACTCTATGAAATTGGATCCTGTCAAAATAGCAAGCGTGAAGAGAGATATCATTCGAAAAACAGGCTTGCTTGACTGGATTGATGTCGAGCAAGACTTTAGTGCCATTGGTGGTTTAAACGGTGTAAAATCCTGGCTGAACCAAAGAAAAGATGCATTTACTACTGATGCAAGAGAGTATGGCTTGCCCGATAACCCCAAGGGTATTTTATTTGTTGGTGTTCAAGGCGCTGGTAAATCTTTGATGGCTAGATGTGTTGCATCATTCTGGCAATTGCCATTGATCCGATTGGATATGGGTAAAATATTTAGTGGAATCGTTGGATCATCTGAAGAAAATATCAGGACCGCGATAAAGATTGCAGAATCAGTGAGCCCTTCCTTGTTGTGGATGGATGAGCTTGATAAAGGCATGTCAGGATCAGCATCTTCAAATCAGACAGATGGTGGAACAGCTGCAAGAGTTTTAGGTTCATTTTTGACATGGATGCAAGAGAAGAAATCTCCAGTTCTAGTAATTGCAACTGCAAATGATGTATCTCAATTACCACCTGAAATTCTTCGAAAAGGTAGATTTGATGAAATATTTTTTGTTGATCTACCAAGCGAAGATGAAAGATATGAAATTTTTAAAATACATTTATCTAAAAGAAAACGCAATCCAGATAATTACGATATAGATTCACTTGTAGAAAATTCTGCAACCTTCACTGGAGCTGAGATTGAAGCGGCTATAATTTCAGCAATGTATGAAGCTTTTGATGACAATAAAAGAGAATTTACATCCGATGATATATTGAGTGCAATAGAAGATACAGTTCCTTTGGCTGTCACTATGAAGGAACAAATTGATGGATTAAGAGCTTGGGCTAATAAGCGAGCTCGCCATGCTTCTAAACAAAAGAAGAGTAAAGTCATTGATCAAGAAATCATTGACACTAAGAAATCTTTAATGGCACATATCGATATTGAAGAGGATGAGGAATTGTGAATAATAAATATATCGAAAAACCTACAGATTCCCAGTTGGATTTCATTGCTAAGCTCCAGAAAGAAAGTGAATCATCTTCTGGAGCTTGCTCTATTTGTAAGGGCGCTGGGGGCTGGACTAATGAACTTGGTCAATATACATTTTGCGAATGTGAAAAAGAAAAGATGTTTATGGCAAAATGTACTAAGGCAAATATTCCTTATAAGAATTTGGGTAAATCTTTAGAAGAACATTGGAATCTCCGACAAGATGTTTGGGGTAACAATTTATCACAAAACGCCTTAGATAAAAAAGCTGATATCAAAAAGCTAGTTGAAAGATATACAAAAGTTCTTCCAGCAATCATTGCTGGTAATCCTCTTAAAATCAAGCCCCGAGTAGGCAACGCAATAAATTTGACTAGCTTGTTATTCCAAGGTGGCCAATGGAGCGGTAAAAGTCTCCTTTGTACTTTAATTGCCCAAGAAGGTGTGAGACGAAATTTAACCGTTGAATATGTAGATTGGTCTGAACTATATTCTGATTTATCTGGTTTTGAAAACAGGGATAAACAAAATGATTGGGCAGACATTTTTGGCTCAAAAGATCTGATAATATTAGATGGAGTTGATTTCTATGATGTTAGAAATCCTTCATTTGTCATACAGTTGGATAGGATAGCTCGTGCAAGAGCCCGTTGTGGTAAACCAATTATTATCACTGCCTATCCAGGATATGAAAAGATAGAAGCAGGTCATGGTTGGTCAAGTTTATTGGCATCTTGTTTTAAGGTTACTTTACCAACCCCAGAGCCTCCTAAACCATACGCGTCGTAAAGAGAGTTAAAAATGAAATTAAGCCGTGAAGAATTAGAGATGCAAGTATTGAAACACTTGACATCTGATCAAAAGTCTGTCATTCGTGCTACCGCATTGAATATCAATGCAGAACATTTCTCATTCAAGGAGGAAGGTTCTAAAATTAGCTATACTAACAATTTGGCTAAAGTTATTTTTAAATACTTCGAAGAGTCTGATGGCTCTCTTTTGACAGAATTGGTTCTTGAGAACAGAATGATTGCCCAAGGCTTGAGCGATGTACACAAAGGCAAGTTCCTTACTGTATGGGCTGAAATTCAAGATTTAGATATAGATCCTAATGAGTTACATGATTTACTTATGCAGCTTAAACAAAAGAAGGCTGTTAGTATTTGGCAAGATATGATTACATCAGGCCATAAGATTATGACTGAAACTTCTTTGCAAGATGCTGTAAACTATGTTCACGATAGTATTAAAGATATTGAAACTGAACTATCAAATGAACCTGGTGAAAAGAGAACTCTTGATGTATCTGAGTCTTATGACTTCTTCAAGAGAGAATATGAGAAGCAGAGAACTCGTCCACCTGGCATTTTATCTGGTTATGATGAAATGGACAGGAGAACTTCAGGCTTCCGTGGATCTCAGGTTACGGTTGTTCTCGGGCCATCTGGAGGTGGAAAGTCTCTCCAGCTTTTGAATTGGGCTTACAATGCTCATAAGCAAGGTAAAAATGTATTATATTTTTCCTTTGAACTTTCTCTTTGGGACTGTTTACTTCGTCATATGAGCTTAGCTTTTGATGTTCCATTCCAAGAACTTAAGCGTACTGGTTTAATGGATGAAGAAGTTATATCCTTGGCTGAAAAGCTCAAAGGTATGCAGGGTGGGCCTTATTTTGAATATGACTTCACAGACTCAGATCCAACTCCTGAATATGTTGATATGAGAATTCGAGAACTGACACTAACCAAGGGTAAGCCTGATATTGTTATCGCTGACTATATTGGTGAAATGCGAACTAGAAATGCTCCAAAAACAGCAAAGTCCTGGGAACTTCACGAATTAGCTTTCGATGGTCTTGTAAGAATCGCCCGAAGACACAACCTTCCAGTTTTGACCGCACAGCAGCTCAATAGAGATACAATTAAGGATTCTAGGAAGTCCAAGGATTCTGGCAAAGCTCATACCTATGACCAGTCTGCTGCTTCTGGTGGACAGCATATTATGCACCAGGCACACTATGTATTTGTTCTGGAACCTGATAAGGAAACCGGAATTGCTGTTGTCCACATGGCTAAAGGAAGAGATGCTTGGGTTCCACCATATTGTGTCAGAGTTGCTCCAGAATTCAATAAAATTCAAGAACTTACTCCTGATGAACAAATTGAGATGCGAGCCATGAAGGGTCTTAGCCAAAGCGAAAAGCCTAAGTCAAATGACGACTCTAGAGAAAATACCTCAACTAGAACTCAATCTTTTGAAGATGACGGCAAATTGAATGTGTCTATAAATGATGAATCATTCAGTTTCAATGTTGATGATTTGACTATTGATGACTTAAGTTTAGGCTCACAGGATTGGTAATATGTCGAAAGTTAATTTACATAAAGATAAAAGTTTGTTTGATGACAACAAGAGCATCTTGCCAAACCAAAAGACTTCTACTGACATAAAATTTATAAGAGAATTGCTTGGCGAGATTGATATAGTTGAAATTCTTGAAGATGAATATGATTTATATTTTCAAGAATCATCTGGAGATTGGTTTAATACAAATTGTCCTTTACCAGGCCATGAAGATAGCAGTCCAAGCTTTGGAGTTAATAGATCAACTGGAGCATTTCATTGTTTTGGATGTGGTGAATCTGGAGACCTATTAGCTTTTATCAGAAAAATGGAAGGTCTAAGCTTTAAGCAAGGACTTGACAGACTTTTTATGATAACTGGAGTAAATCCTGAACAAGAAAACAATGATGTCTATCGGGCATTAAGAGACTTAAACTCTACTGTAAATGATTACATAAATTTCAAAGTAGAGTATGATTTACCTGGAGGAATATCTCCAGTTCAATTTTTAAGAACACTCAACACTAGACTTAGAACATTTGAAAATAAAATTGATTCCAACCCAGAAGGCCTTGAGTGGATTGAAAGTATTTATGAAAAAGTTGATCGATGGGTTATGAAAGAAGATTATAAGTCAATGAATCTTCTTTGGAAAAACATTGGTAAAGACATGAAAAATAAATTAAATGATTTGAAAGAGGAAAGTGATGATTAAAGATCCTAGAAATGTTTTAGTAGATGTAGAAGGAGTCGAGTGGGATCCCCAAGTTCCAGTTGCCAAGGCTATTGAACTTGCTACAGAAGCATTAGAAAATTATCCTTCTGAAATTGAATTCAAGGTCACGCTTACTGGCTCATCTGCACATAGATTTCATTTCATAAAAACAATTTTGACTTCATTGGGCTTGCCATCAGAAGAAGCTGATAAATATTTATTGCAGTGTGGAGTTGAAAATCAAATAAGAACATTAGCTGAAAGAAGTTCAAAGTCAAATGAGTGAATCTGAAGATAAAATTGAAGTACATAAATTATATACTGAAATTTATCCCGAGCTTGTTTCTTCTACAAACAAAGCAAAATGTTTGAATTTGTATGGAGTTTGGACTGTACTTAAAATAATTGATAAACATAAGCAAGGTGCTGGTAAATTCGCATTCAAGTCAGTGTTATTTGTAATTAGGCAAACATTAAAAGTCAATGAAAAATATGCTTATGAGATTTTTAAAAAGGGTGTCAATCTTTTTTGGACAGCGCAATCTAAGAATAAAGAAGTATATTTATTTAGCTTAGAAAAAGTAGTTAATAATTTTCCATACGAAATTGCCAAGACTGCACCGTTTAAAGTCAGAGTATATGACCTATGGAAACATGAAACACCTGGAGAATTGAAAGCATTTTTATTAGATATGCTTATTGGGAGGCATGACCAAAAGAAACCTTTGTCAAGAGCTGCACTTTGTGAAAATATAGGATGCTCTGTATCTACTTTAAAAAGACAACTTAAAAAATCAGAGACTCTGACCATCAAGAAGAATTTTGAGAGAATAGAAGAGTTCAATCATATTAATTTAGCAATAGAATTCCAATCTAAAATGAAGTTACTTCATCCTGAAATCAAAGATGCGTATCAAATCTTGAATGCAGATAATAAATATGTAGTTGTCAAGCAATTGAGCAATAGTTATTCAGTAGAAGATTATTCTAGAATAAAAATAAGCAAAAGGCCACGGGCCTTAAAGGTTACTGACTCTGAAATATCTGAAGCTTTCCAAAAGCGTAGATATTATATTGGAAAATATAAGCCTAACAGAGATGGTGCTCTCATTAAGGTAAGTGAATACAATGATAAATATCATATGTGGAACAGCATAGTAAAGACTGAAGAGTTGCCACAAGTATCTATCGAACCACAATACAAAACCAGAACTCGCTATAACGCAAAGTTCTGGTTGAGCAAAGAGATGAGACAGGAGTAAATTATTACTCCTGTTTTTTACTTGGCGGTAGCACCAATCTTAAACATCTTGGTTCCACAAGCTGAACAAGTACCTGTAGTTGCTGGCTTGCCATTCTTCATGACTACTGGCTGTGGGTCAACCATTGTGTGCTTAGCCTTACACTTTACGCAATATGCTTCCATGAAATTATCTCCTTTCTTCAATGCTAGTTTACACCTGTAAACACGATTATACATTGAGTGGTAAATATATTTATACCACAATTGCCTTGTATTACGCTTAATAAGCGCGGGGATTTAATTAAAATGTCAAATAAAGATTTTGTTCACCTACATGCACATACGCATTATTCCGTTCAGGATGCGTTACCTTCGCCTACTTCTTATGCATCTAAGCTCTCTGAAATGGGTTTTAGAGCAGGTGCTATCACTGATCACGGTCGTATATCTGGCGCCATTGAATTTGTTGGTGCTTGCCGCAAGGTATCTACCGATGAAAATAAAATCAAGCCAATTCTAGGCTGTGAGTTTTATACTTATCACGATCGCTTTGATAAGAACCCAATCGTTGTAGACGGTAAAAAGCGCCGTCCGAAGCATAACCACCTAACTCTTCTTGCTCAGAATGAGACTGGTTACCGCAATCTTCTTAAGATGGCTTCTATCGGAGCTGAAGAAGGTTATTATTACGAGCCAACTATTGACCACGATGTATTGACCCGACACTCTGAAGGTGTTATCGCTATGTCTGGTTGTATGGGAAGTGAAGTTTCTCAGTATCTTCTTAAGGGTCAGAAAGAACAAGCACTTAAGACAGCTGAGTGGTTTAAGGAGCATTATCCCGGTAGATATTATATCGAAATGCATTATCATGGTATTGAAGAACAAAAATCTATTTTAATTCCTGGCCTTTATGACATTGCTAAGAAGCTTGATTTGCCTATGGTTTGTGCAAATGATGTTCATTATCTTGAGCAAGAGGACTGGAAAGTCCACAAGCTTCATATTAGTATGCGTGATCAAGATAAAGACAATGCTGTTAGTGGTAAGTTCCAGGCTTATCAAACTAAAAACTTTCATCTCAAATCATATGATGAAATGTATAAAATTTTTGGTTCAAAGATACCTGAAGCATTGTCAAATACTGTGGCATTGAGTGAGTCTGTAGAAGACTTCCTTAAGCTCGGTGTGCCTCACCTTTTGCCGAAGGTAACTATTCCTGAAAACGATGATCGATATAATCGTTTCAAGGCCAAATATTATCCTTATCATAAGCCTAATGAGTCTTATCTAGCTTATCTTGCTTTTGATGGACTCAGCCGATTAGGACACGCTTCTAAGAAGAACTACATTGAGCGACTCAGGTATGAAATCGATACTATTTGTTACATGGGTGTTGTCGATTACTTCCTTATTGAGCGTGAAATGGCTTATTTCATGAAGAATGAAAATATTCTTTATGGAATTCGTGGATCTGGTGTTGGCTCTTTGGTGAACTACTGTTTACAAGTATGTTCTGTTGACCCTCTGCGTTGGAACCTTATGTTCGAGCGCTTCTTGAACCCAGGTCGTGGTCAGCAATACAAAGTTGACATTTCTGAATTTCCTGTTGATGCATGGAAGCAAAGTGGTACTTCTACTGATATCCATATCGCAGCAAATGATCTTCGCAAGAAGATGGAAGAGGTTGCAGAACAGAATCCAGAGTATGCTCCACAAATTCATAAGGAACTTTGGGTCTTAGAAAATCAGGGCTTGTCAAATTACATTCTTGATGTAGCAAGTAAGGGAGTTAAGACAAAAGATAATGAATCACAACTCTGGTCTGCTTGGGCACTTGGCATTACTAATCAGAAGCCTGAAGGTGATCTTGTTGTTTCTAAGATTGCTGAACTTCCTGACGTTGATACCGACGTTGATAAGCAAAAGCGTGAGCGTGTAATTGATTGGATGAGAAATAGGTTTGGTTCAGAAAAGTGTTCACAGATTGGAACATGGGGTACTTATCAAGCCAAGGCTGCGGTCATGGGTTCACTTAAGGTCAGCCCTGCTTTCCAAGCTAAACACGGTGACCAAACTCACTACCGAGCGCAGGATATTTCTAAGTCTATTCCATCGCGACCAGGCATCACAATTGATGAGGCTCTAGAAGAGTCGCCAGAGTTTGCTGCCTATGCTGCAAAATGGCCCGAAGAAATTACAATTGCCAAGAAAATGATTGGTGTAATTCAAAACTTTGGCGTTCATGCTGCTGGTGTTCTATTGTCATCAGAACCAATTGCTGAGCATGCTCCTCTTGAGAATTCAAAGGGCGTTTTGGCTTCTGGTTACGACATGGGTAATGTTGTTCATGTTGGATTGACCAAATACGATGTACTTGGTCTGGCAACTCTTACAATGATTGCACTTTGTTTTGATATTATTGAAAAGAGACACGGTGCAGATAAGATTCCTGACTTCAGCAAGCTTCTTGAAGGTAATGAAGATCCTAAGGTTCTTAGATTATTCACTGAAGGCAAAACAGACAGTGTGTTCCAATTTGCATCAGCTGGTATGAAGAAATCTCTCAAGGAAGTTAAAGCTGACTGTATTGAAGACCTTATTGCTATCAACGCACTGTTCCGTCCAGGTCCTTTGCAGTTTATCCCTCAGTATGCTGAAGGTAAGCGCAATCCAAATGCAGTTAAGTATTCGCATCCTCTGATTAAAGATGTACTTGGAGTTACTTATGGCATTCCTGTTTATCAGGAGCAAGCCATGGAGCTTGGACGAAAGATGGCTGGCTTTAACCATAACGATGTAGATAAGCTTCGCAAGGCTGTGTCTAAGAAAATGCCAGCTGAATTCTTGGAGATTTGTAATAAATTTAAGAAAGGTGCTATGGCAAGAGATATTCCTGAGAAAGCTATCAATGAAGTTCTTCAAAGACTACAAGGTTTTGCTGGTTACGCCTTTAACAGAAGTCACGCTTGTGCTTACTCTTTGCTTGCTTACAGCACCGCTTATCTGAGGGTATATTTCCCTTCAGAATGGCTTGCAGCTTGTATGCAGTGTGATAGAGATGACGAAGATAAGATGGCGGTATATCGTCGAGAATGCCAGAACGAAGGTATTCGAGTTGTATCCCCTAATGTTAACGAATCTGGGCTTTCTGTGACTGTTAATAAGCGTGGAGATATCCTTTTGCCATTGAACTCTGTAAAGGGTGTTGGGGAGAGCGCTAAGTCTATTATGGATAATCAGCCTTTTGACAATTTGATGGATTTAGCTTCCCGAGCGCGACCAAATCGCGGCCTTATTGAATCTCTTGCACAAGCTAATGCATTAGACTGCTTTAGTGAGGTCAGAAATAAATCTGTAGACCAGATAATGGAAACATGGGATGAAACAATTAATCGCAGAACTCAGCAAGAAAAGGAAGCAAATCGCTTGGCAAAACAGAAATATACAGTGATATCTCCACTTGAACAAATGATGAAAAACGATGATGAGTTCCAGGGATTCACAGATGTCAAAAGCCAAAAGAAAACGCGTGAGCCCAAGAAGATAAGGATAAAGTCATCTTTAGATTTATTCCCAGACGACCTATTGTGAGGAAATAATGAAAGATACTGAATTTGAGGAAATAAGCATTGAAGAAATGCTTGAATACACTGAGCAAGAGGCTCTTTCTAACCAAAAGAAAGAGCCAGGTTTTTCTTTAAACAAACCAGCAAACTTATCAGCACAAATCAAACAGAGGAAATCAGGTATTTCTAATGATTCATTTGATCTTGATGTGCTTATGTTTGAGCAACAATTAAATATGTGTGAGTGGCCCAATGAATCTGAAATATATAATGAAGTTTCTAGATGGGACTTTACCACTCCAACAAAAGAATGCTTTGATAGAGTTGAAATTGTCAAAGTTTATGCAAAATTAAACGCATACAGAGTAAGACTTGGTGAATTGATAGGTATTGTCAGTAGATATAATAAAATTGCTGCCACAGCCCAAAAATCACTTAAAGAGACTGCTCATGCTCTTTACACTGGAACAGCATCTGAAAGAAATGCACACGCTGGATACAGAGTAAGACCGTTTGAATTAGAGGCATTGTATGCCGAAGGCTTACTTACATATTTAACCGAAACAAGTAGAGCTTTAGATTCTATGTTTATGAATCTTTCAGCTAACCTTAAACACATTGATAATTTAGTTAGGGTTAACCATGGATATGAAGATGAAGGTATATCTATGAATTATCAATCAATGATGTCCTCAGAAGAACCATCATTTAGTGATTCTAATTTGGTGGATGATTTTTATGGACCAGAACCCAAACCTTCTTTGAAGTTAAGGGTAAGAACCAGAGGCGGAAATTAATTTTCTGCCTTTGTGCTTTTTTAAATAAATTAAATACATAATTATATTGTGCGAGACGCACAAGAGTCATTAACAGCCGAGATGGCAAAATCATTTAAGACTCAAGGAGAATTTAAGATATGGGCGCACGTTTTACTCGTGAAAAGTTGCAGCAAGCTGCAAGAGAGAGCTCCGGCGGTGGTGGAGCTGGTGTAGGTTTTAATTGGGTTGATCTCAAGGTTGACAAGAATAATCCAACAAAGCAAGTTACATTGCGTTTAATTGGTTTCCCATTTGCTTATCGTGAGCATACAGGTTATGTTCAGAAGCTAAACCCAGCAACAAAGAAGAATGAATGGGTTGAGACTGGCTTTCATGATGATGATAAGTATGAGAAGAAGAAGTTCACCCGCATTTGTACTGAGAATCATCCAAACTATGGTGCTTGCCCTTGGTGTGAGGCTGGTTATCGTGTAACTCAAAAGTTTGCACAAAATGTTCTTCTCCGTACTCCTTATCGTGATGATAGTGGCAAGGTTCAGTTCAAGAGCGAAGTCGCTATTCTTCAAAAGGGCAAGATGCTCTTCATCGACGGCATCCTTAAGAAGGAAGAAGAGAATGAGCTTCAAAATGAGAATTCAGGTCTTGAAGCAGATGATCCAGATGCAGCATGTACTTTCCTTGGCGGAGAGAAGGCTCACAACGTAATCATCAAGGCTGAATACAATCCAAAGCAGCCAAACAATCCGAACTATACAATTTCAGTTGTCAACAAGGCTGATGTAATTACTCAATCAGATATTGATATGCTTTCTGTCATTGGACAGCCATCTGCAGAAGAGCTTAAGCAAATGTATGCAGACGATCCTGATCTTCGTAATTACCCAGAGTGGTTCAATTTTGGATATCAATTCCAAAAGATTTATAAGCCTACTCTAGTCAAGTCATTGCAAGAAAACACAAGTACAGAAGATCTTGCAATCTCTGATGAAGAGCAGACTACAGTAACAGTTAAGAAGAAGGCTGTTGCTCCAAAGGCTCCAGTAGTTGAAGAGGTTGAAGAAGACACCTTTGATATGGGTGGTATTGACGAAGACGATTTGGATATTCTAGACTAAGTCATTTGGCTCCTGATTTCAGGAGCCATTGATATTAAAGGTAAAAATTATGACAGCTAAAAAGAAAGAAACCAAGAAAGAGACAACAGAAGTTGTTCTCAGTCCAGAAGATAGAGCTGCAGCAAGACGTAAGCAAATTCAAGCTAGACTATCTGCTTTCAAGCTCAATCCAGAAGGCGTAAATGTAGGCCACGATCTCGATGATAGCGACAAGGTTTATATCCCAACAGGAATTGTAGAAATTGATTCACTTATGGGACCTTATGGTGGAATTAAAGAGGGAACAGTTGCTGAATTCGCAGGTGAAAACTCTTCTGGTAAGTCTTATACTGCCCTTAAAATGGCAGCTCAAGCTCAGCAAATGGGCTTGCGTGTTGCAGTCATGAACGTAGAATATTCATATTCTGATGAAAGAGCACAAGCAATTGGAGTTGACACTCGAAATGCAGATACTTTCGAAACATATGAAAATCTAGGTGCTGCTGAAAACTGGGGTAAGTGGATTTGGGCAGCTGCTGATTCTGGAGAATACGGTTTGATTATCGTAGACTCAATCACAGCAATGATTCCTATGGCAAATCACGATAAGGATTTATCCGATGCTGATAAGCTTGGAGCCCATGCAAAGTTCTGTTCTAGATTTGTATCTAAGCTCACTGAAATTTGTGGACGAACAGGCACTATCGTTATCCTTATTAACCAGTTGCGTTATAGCACTGAAAAGCGCGGTATGCAACAAGAATTTGTTCTCAAGTCAACAGGTGGAGAAGCCATTGGATACTTCTCTAGTATGAGACTTTGGTTCACTAAGATGAAGGGTGCATCAGCCGAAATTATTGGAGATGGTGGAGAGAGAATTGGCGGACGCAGCAAGTGTTTGCTTAAGAAGACTCGTCAGTCAGCTCCAGATACAACTGCAGAATTCCCAATTTACTTTGGTAAATTTGAAGGCAATCCTGTCAAGGACTTCTTGCATAGAGCTCTTAATCATCCTGCACTTAAGGAAAAGGGTGCTGTGTCATGTTTGCGCAAGGTTTACAAATATATTGATCCAACTACCGGTGAAATCTTCGGACAAACCAAGGATGAGTATGAATTTGTAAAGCTTCTTATGGATTCACCAGCTCCTTCTGTACTTACAAGAGGAGATACTTCAACCACTGGATTCCAGTATATTTGTGGAAGAATCAAGCTTTCTGATATACAAATCAAAGCAGTAGCTGAAGCCATTAAAGAAGGAAAGAAGTCAGAAGAAGAATCTGTCTCAGAAGATGATGTTCTTAAAAATATTGATTCAAGCTTGCTTGATGATGAATTTTATGGCGGTCCTGAGCCTGAAATCCCTGATTTCGAAGAGTAATCAAATTAGACCGATTAAGAAATTAATCGGTCTTTTATTTTCTTTAAGAAACAATAATTAATATTATGACAGATGCAAATTATGACAACCAAGATTTGAAGAATGCAGTTTGCACACAATTAAATAAAAATTTAATTAATTTTGCAGAGGCTATGAAGTATCTAGAAGATAGAGGCATTAGCCAAGAGATTGTAGACAAGGCAGGTATTGGTTTTTGTCCGCCTTATTACAATCACTATCAAAACAAGCAACTTATTTTATCACCACTTATGAAAGGTAGAATAACTTTACCAATCAGAGATGCATATGGTAAAATCATAGCCTTTGCTGGTAGAAAATTTGAACAATTAGAGCAGAGTGTCGAATTGGCATTCTGGAATATGTATCCAAGTTCTCCTTCCGAAGCTCAAGCAAGAATAGACCAGTGGAAACGCGGTAAATGGATTAATGAAAGTTTCCCTAAGAAATTTCATTTATTTAATTTATATTTAGCTAAACAAATGATGAGAGATAAAAAATATGTATTTCTAGTTGAGGGTTATTTTGACAGCTTAACACTTAATTCATTTGGATTAATGAATAATGTGGCTCTGTGTGGTACAAGACTTACTGATTGGCATGCTTCAAAGCTATCAAGATACTGCAATACTGCTATAGCTCTTTTAGATGGTGATGAAGCTGGCAGAAAAGCTCTTGAGCATATGCTTCCTACACTTGAAGAAGTTGGAATGAATTTAAAAATTATTTCATTGCCTGAAGGATATGATCCAGATACTTATCTCTTGGAATATGGTTCTAAAAAGATACTTGCATCTGTAGAGTTAATGATGAAAGATAATGAAGATGAAGAGATTTATGAAGTTTGTTTGTAGAAGGGATTAAAGTTAATGGAAACAGTTTGGAAATTAAAAAAGACATCAATTAGTGATGCGCAAGAGCTTGCTGAAAAGCTTGTTATTCCTGTGCCAGTTGCTAATGTGATGATACAAAGAGGAATTGACACTCCTGAATTGGCTGAAGATTTTTTTGATCTAAGCCCAGATAAACTTCATGATCCATGGTTGCTTCCTGATATTGTTCCAGTAGTTGATCGATTAGAGAGAGCTATTAAGGATCAAGATTATATTTATGTACATGGTGACTATGATGTTGACGGAGTCACATCTACTTCTGTAATTACTCATAGTTTGCGCTTATTTGGTGCCAACTTTGAATATCATGTTCCTCATAGAATTCAAGATGGATATGATGTCAGAGTAGCTACTGTGGATAAAGCCATTGCTGCTGGTGCAAAAATACTTATGACAGTTGACTGTGGCATAGTAGCTTTTGAAGCTGCGTCTTATGCTAAGGAGAATGGTGTTGATCTTATTATTACTGACCACCACCACCCATCAGATGATCATAGAATTCCTGATGCAGTAGGTGTCGTGAATCCGAACAGGCATGACTCTAAGTATCCTTTCAATGGCTTGGCTGGTGTTGGTATTGCATTTAAGACAATGCTTGCACTTGGAGACAGATTAGGATTCAGCAGAGAGAAGCTTATGGATGAACTTCTTGACTATGTAGCTCTTGGTACAGTTGCTGACGTGGCTCCTATGATTGATGAAAATAGAATTCTTGTTCATCTAGGTTGTCAACAGCTAACAAAAGCTGAAAAGCCAGGTGTATCCGAGCTTCTTAAAGTAGCTGGTGTTAAAACTGTCAATACAACTAGTATTGGATTCTTCTTAGGTCCTAGAATCAACGCAATTGGGCGAATGGGAGATAGCGCTGTAGCTCTTGACTTACTTTTAGAAAGGGTGCCTTCTAGAGCCGCTTATTTTGCTGATGTTTTAAACAAAGCAAATGATACAAGACAGAAGAAGGAAAAGCAAACTGTAGAAGAAGCTATCGCTTTAGTGGGCGATGTTTCAGATAAATATATATTAGTTGTAGCAGCCAGAGGCTGGCATCCAGGTTTGATTGGTCTTGTGGCTGGTAAACTTGCAGAGCAATTTTCCCGCCCGACACTAGCTTGTACCATTAACGAGGAAGGCAAAGCAAAAGGCTCTTGTCGCAGTGTCAGAGATTTCAATATACTTGATGCTCTAAAATCCGAAGGTGTATGGCCCTTATTCTCTCGAAGATCTGATGGTTCTGTTGTTTGTGGTGGCCACGCATTCGCGGCGGGATTTGAAGTTCCAGAATACAATCTTGATAAACTCCGAGAAGAATTAAATAAATACGCGAAAAAGGTTCTCGATGGAGAAATTGAAGAGCGAAAAGTTTATGATATTGATGCTGGGCTTTTAGTCTCACAACTTGATGAAAATATGTTTAGATATATTACCAAGTTAGCGCCATTTGGATCAGGAAATCCAGAACCAATGTTCATGGTAAGAAATGCCATTGTAGAAAAGGTAGACAAAGTTGGAGCTGATGGCAAGCATTTGAAAATGCGGATTAAGAGCGATAAAAAGCACTCAACTAACATTGTATCTGCAATGGCATGGAGAAAGGGCGATATGGCGCCTAATGTAGGCGATAAAATAGATTTGATAGGCAAGCTGTCCTTGGAAGAGTTCAGAGGAAGAACAGATTTAACGCTAACAGTTGAAGATTTTAAACCTTCAAGTATAGAGAATATATCAAGATAAAAAATTCATTAAAAAGGAGAAGAAATTCTCCTTTTTTGTTTTATCAATAGTTGCTAATTAATATAATTTTACTTACAATATAGATGAACAGTTATTTATAATTGTTTAAAATATCGATGGAGCCATATTGTGGTAAAAGACTCAAGTTTTAGAAGAATTAGAAAAACAAAAGAAGAACAACAGTTAATCAACAAGCAAATACAAATTAAATTAGAACAAGCTATTGTTGGTTACCAAAATGCTATTAATCAAGAAGATCATAGATCTGCAAATAGATTTTATGATGAGATTTGCAATGTTTATCCACCGCTAGACTTTGTTAAAGTTTGGTACAAGAAGTACAAGCATTTTTATGATTCAAGAGAAGATTTCACCCAAGATTATCTTTATGTATTTTGCAAAGCACTTATGAAGTGGCAACCTAGAGATAAGAGACCAGAATCAAGATACAATGGAACTGGTGAATTCAAAAACTATTTTTGGTCTAACTTGAATAACTATTACACAAATATTGTCAAGTTCAAAGCGGCTGGTATTAGAAATATTGCAGTTGTTTGTCCAATTTGCAATAAGCAAACTCAAACGCTTTCAACTCACCTTTTGAATTTTCATCCTCACCTATTATGGGAACAACTTGAACTCATGGGACATGATATCAATACTTTATGTAAGTGCCCTCTGTGCAAGTCACATAAGCTCCCACAGACACCAGACCCAGTGTATGACAACCTTGAATATGATGAAGCACTTTTCATTACTCAAAATAACGCATTAAGAAAACATTTATTATCAAAGCATTCACCGTTATTATTCGAAAAGTTCAATGATCTATTCCCAGAGCATGACACTATGAATGTCAAGCCATCTTCAAATTATATAATTGATGATTCTGGTGAAAATGAAATTAATATTTATGATACCGTAGAACATAGTGATCCAATTTCAAGGCTTTGGAACACAAACTTATCGGATATTCAGAAACAGATTTTAGAAATGATACTTATATCAAAAACTAAAAAAATTATTTATCAACCTGATGTGTATAATTGTACCATGGAAGAATTTGAAGATCACATGGATGATCTCAGAGTCAAATTGAATATTTGTGGGCTCGAAGGATAATATTAATGACTAAGTATACTGATACAAACGAAAATTGGGTTGAAAATTTAAATAGCTCAAGAAACTTGAATCTCGATAATTCTCATGAAAAAAATAATTATACATTAAGAGTTCGAGGTGGAGATTCTGAAAACTCTGATAAAAAATCAACTGATCCAGTTGGTCTTTCAAGATCAATACTTCACGTTTTAAGACAAAATCAAGACGGCTGGGTAAATGTTCAATGCGTTGGAGCTAAGTCTCTATACATTGCATCGATCGCTTTTCAGCTTGCAGCTTCTGAGATAGAAAAATATTCTAGAAGTGTTAGATTGGTAAGTACGCAATGGACTTATGCAGCAGAAATTGGTGGCAAACCAGCCAAAGGTATAAATATTAGAATATTTGCTATACCAGAAATACACGCGAGATAAAATTCTCCCCATTATTGGGGAGAATTCATTTTTAATACTATGAAAAATTGGGAAAATTGGTACGAAGCATATAAAGCTGAATTACAAGCTAGAAAGCTTGAAGCATTCAATAAAGCTTTTAATGGTGAAACATTTGAGCCTAAGCAAAAATTTACTTTACATGTAAATTCTAATTGGACTGACTTTATAAACGAAGCTCAAATGGTACATGACAAGCCTGAATTCAATTATGATAATAATTCTTTAAAATTTAATTTAGAAATATTAAATTTGGCATTATCTAAAACATTAAAGCAATTAAATTTAATGTATCCCTATGATGATTCTGTCATACATTTGCTAATATATAAAAAATTAAATCAAGATCATACTTTAGTGGATTTAATCAAATATTTAAGAGAGCCACCATTGGCATGGTTTTTAGAATGTTCAAATTGTGAATTTGAAAATGACGACGGTTGGTCTATATGTAAGAATTGCCGCAAGACTTTCGAAGAATCGCTTGCAGATTGATACATATTAGATAAGTAAAGTACAACAATTATATTGTGGAGTTTGATATGGAAGATATAAATGAGACTGATTATGACACAAGAATTTGTCGTATAGTTGATGCAAAACATCATGAAGAAGTTGGAACAGATGAAGATCCAGCTTATTCTCAAAGCATAAGATTGCTTCTCATAGATTCTGAAACTGGTGCTTCGTTTGTTGCTCCATTGTCTGAGAATGATGTAAAAGAAATTTGCCAATTAGATTTTGATCTTCATTCAAAAGATATGATTGAGATGGCTGAAAAGCTCAGAGACTGGGAAGGCGAAATTAAATTGCTTGTACCCAGAAAAGGACAGAAAGTCACTAAAGATCACTTATTGAACACACCTAATGAATCTGCTGATAGAGATGCTCCTTATAGAAAGGCCTCTGTTAATAGATTTAAATTTAATAAAGAAAAATTAAAAAAAGGTTAATTTTTAATGTCTGATATCATTGATGAAAAGTCAGCCTATGAAGCTGGCTTTGTTCTTACAGATAAGAATGATTTTGAAGAAATAGATCCTAGCTCAATTGATTCAAATTTAGTTTGGCATTTTATTAGAGGCTACTTTGAAGGCAATAAAGCTTGTTTGAATTCTGCCATGAGAACAGTAACTCATTTTCCTGTTTTTAGCATGAACACACGCAAAGCTGCATATCTTGAAAAAATTTGTAATTTTATTAATTTGCCTTATATTTACAGCTTTGATAGTGAAAAACTATTGGGTAATTTTCAGATTACTGGCAATAATGCTCTTGATTTTTTAGGTAAGCTTTATGATAAAGCTACTGAGTATGATTATTCAATCAAAAAGAACTATAGTTATTGGTGCAGATATGGAGTTTCGTTTTTCCCTTCAGATGTACCAAATGATACTTTTGCGTGGTCAAGAACGAGGTCGGATGCTGTAGCTCCATCAAAAGAGAGAGTTACTGATTCTGGATATGATTTGACTGTTGTTGATGTTGTTAAAAAGTTTCACAACAAGACAACATTATATACAACAGGAATCAAAGTTCAGCCATCTTTCGGATGGTATTTAGATGTAGTGCCGCGTAGCAGTATCATCAAAAGCGGATATATGCTTGCAAACAATGTTGGTATTATTGATAGAGCTTACACTGGTGAAATTATGATCGCTCTGATCAAGGTTGATGAGTCAGCACCCGATTTGGAGTTGCCTTGTAGAATTGCGCAAATGATTCCAAGAAGAATTGCGCATGTTGATTTTGTTGAAGTAAATGATATCGATCAAACCACTAGAAATGATGGTGGTTTTGGAAGTACAGGTTAATAATATGAGTAATGTAAAATTTTATAATTTGATGGAAAAGCAAGCTGCTTTTGCAACTGAAGCAGCTAAAGAGCTTTTGGTTATGGTAGAAAATAAAGATTTCAATTTACAGAATGGAAGAATTGCTGTAATTGAATCTACAGCTGATAAGCTTGTTCATGAAATGAGCGTACTAGTAGATAGTACTTTTATCACTCCTCTTGACAAAGAAGACTTAAATATTCTTTGTTCTACTTTGGATGATATCATTGATAAGATTGAATCAGTTTCTGCAAGAATTGTAATTTATAATGTCAAGAGTATAAAGCCAATGATGCTTGATATCAGTAAGAAACTTGTAGATATTTGTGTTGCAACAGAAAAAGCAGTTGCTTCTTTAAATAACAAGGGTAAGAATATTAGTGAAGTTCTCATTTCAATTCATGAGCTTGAGAATATATGTGATCGTACATATCGTGAAGCTTTGAGTGATTTATGGGCTAACGAGAATGACTTCAAGTCTTTGATCGCATGGAAAGATATTTTTACCAGAATTGAAGCTGCCACTGATGCTTGTGAGCATGTTGCTACTATTCTTGAACGAATCCGTGTGAAGTATTATGCCTGAGCCATTTTTTCTTATAGTGCTGGTAGTAATATTAGCATTAGCATTTGACTATATTAATGGATTCCATGATACAGCTAATGCAATTGCAACTGTTGTATCAACTAGAGTTTTGAGTCCTAGAACAGCAATTATTATGGCAGCTGTTTTAAACTTTGTTGGAGCAATGGTGGCCCAAAATGTTGCAAAGACAATCGCAAGTGGATTAGTAGATAAAGCCTTTGTTAATCAATCTGTTATTCTTGCCGCGCTTCTTGGGGCGATTATTTGGAATTTGATTACATGGAAATATGGAATTCCAAGTAGTAGTTCTCATGCTTTGATTGGTGGACTTTGTGGTGCAGTAGTTGCTAAGGGTGGCTGGGATGCTTTAAAATTAGATGGTATTAAAGAGAAGGTTCTTGTGCCATTAGTCATGTCGCCCGTTATTGGTCTAACGGTTGGATTAATCATTATGTCATTAATTTATTTCTTGGCAAAGAGAGCGAATCCAACAAGAGCAATGGCAATCTTTAAGCCTCTACAGATTTTATCTTCAAGCTTAATGGCTTTTTCTCACGGTTCAAATGACGCCCAAAAGAGCATGGGAATTATCACACTAGCTTTAGTTGCTGGAGGATTCCTTACAAAGACAGACAAAGTGATTATTCCAATGTGGGTAATGATATCTTGTGCTGTAGTTATGGCCCTTGGAACTGCAGCTGGAGGCTGGAGAATTATCAAGACTATGGGTCATAAGATTTTGAGAATGGATCCCTCTCAGGGTTTTGCAGCAGAAACAAGTGCAAGCATTGTAATTTTATTGGCAAGCAAACTTGGCATTCCTGTAAGTACTACCCATGTCATCTCCAGTTCTATTTTTGGTGTTGGACTGGCCAAGAACAAGAATGCAGTTAGATGGGCTGTAGCAAGAGATATGATTTATGCTTGGGTGCTAACACTTCCAGCATCGGCTATCATGGCTATGATAACTGTATACATTTTAAGAATGTTTGGTCTTGGATAATGTTCAATACACCTCAAGAATTGCAGTGCCTTAAAGAATCAGGCAAAATTTTATCGAAGATATTATCAGCAATCAAACAATCTATTCTTGATGGTGAAAGAGAAGTTTATAAATTAGATGATCTGGCTTCAAATATGCTTATTGAGCTTGACGCCAGATCATTCAAAGGATATAAACCTGATTTTGCTGATGAAGCATTTGCTTATAACATATGTGCATCAATAAACAATGAAATCGTTCATGGATTGCCTTCTAAAGATAAAATTTTAAAAGATGGCGATATAGTAAGTATCGATATGGCTGTTGAACATAATGGCTGGTTTGCAGATTCTGCTTTTACTATTGGCATAGGTGAAATATCAGAAACAAATCAAAAATTAATTTCAACTGCTGAAGAATGTTTTGAAAAAGGATTAGAGCTATGCCAAGTTGGTAATACACTTGGAGATGTTGGTCATATAATTACTGAAATAGCCAAATCTAACGGGCTTTCTGTTGCATATGCATTGTCTGGCCATGGCATTGGACAAGCACTACACGAAGATCCATACGTTAAAAACTTTGGATTGCCAGGACAAGGTTTAATAATCACTCCTGGTATGTCATTCTGTATCGAACCAATGTTGATTGATGGAGATCACATGATTTCTGAATTTTATGATGGAAAGACAGATGGATGGACGCTTTATTCATCTGATGGAGGCAACGCTTCACATTATGAACACACCATCGCAATAACAGAAAATGGTCCATTGGTACTCACGAGATAATTATGGAAGAAATAGTATATATCGAATCTGAAGATTTAAAAATTTTAGCTAATAATCTAAGAGAAAAATATTATTTGCATCTAGGTCATGTAGATCTAGATGCAATTTACTTTGTTGAAAAAGTTGGAGATCAACCCAAAAAGATTAAAGTAATAGAAATTCTTGGTGTAACAAATGGCGGTATACGTCAAATGCTTCAACAGGTCGGACGCAACCAATCATATTGTTTGCAAGTTTGGCAAGATGCTTGGAATGAATTACATCCATATGCGCAACAATGGCTTATGTTTGAAGTATTATACTCTATCAAAAGAGGGAATGAAGGTTATTTAAGAAAACCTGATGTAATTGAATTTGGTCCAATCATTGAATACTTTGCAACTTCTAATATAGGAATTCATTGGAGGGAGAATCAAGAAGAACTTCCTGATATGCTTGCTCAAATATCATTGCCTATTCCACTTCCACCAGATGAAGATGAAGAGTCTGCTGGCTCTACAAATTAATCCTTATAACTTGTTCTTGATACGATAATATTAATTGAAATATTAAGAGGTCAAGAAAATGAATATAAATTTATACAATCAATACCGACCGTTAACCTTTGCTGATATTACTCAGCCGTTTGTCACCAAGGTTCTGCAAGCTCAGATTAAGACAGACACACATCCTTCAAGTTACTTATTTTATGGTCCTCCAGGCACAGGCAAAACCACAACTGCAAGAGTTATGGCAATGGCTTTGCTTTGTGAGGACCTTCAAGGCACTGAGCCTTGTGGCAAGTGCCAAACATGCATCCAGGTCAAGGAAGATCGATGCAGAGACGTTATTGAAATTAACTGTGCTGTAAACGGCAAAGTTGAAGAAGCCCGAGAGCTTATATCTGAGCGCCTAAGAATTCCTCCTAGTAGCGGCAAGTGGCGCATTATCATTCTTGATGAATGTCATATGCTGACCACACAAGCGCAAAACGCCTTACTCAAGCCTATTGAAGAACCGCCCGCATATATAAAATTTTTCCTGTGTACCACAGATAAGGAAAAGGTTGTTGGTGCTATTCAAAGCCGATGCGAGCAGCATGAAATGTCTTTGGTAAATGAAAAAGACATGATGTCAATTCTTGAAAAAGTAAGCAATAGTGAGAAGGTTGATTTTGAACCTTCAGCATTCAAGCTTATTTGTGATTCAGCAGAAGGAAGCGTTCGCAAGGCTCTAGTTATATTGTCTCAACTTATAAATATTGGTGTAACAGAAGACAATGTTAGATCATTACTTAAGAGAGCTCCAAGGCAGATGTCTATTGATATCTTAAATGCCATTTCCAATCTTGATAGAGGTAAAATTTTTGAGATTGTAGAAACAGCAACTATTGAAGGAAGGGACTTATCTGCATTGTTAATTGAGGCTGCAAGAGTCTTAAAAACAGTGATTGGTTACAAAGTTCTTAAAATTCCTCAAAGCGAGCAAGATAAATCTTTAAATTTTATTACATTTGGCGGTATAAATGATAAAGGTGAGAAAGTTTCGGCCTACTCACCAGTTCAAATAGTTGATGTAATTAATAATTTATTAGAGATTTCATCAAAATTGCGGCAAAATGTACCAGCAGACATATTGGTTCAGGCTAATATGCTAAAAATTATTGATAGATTTGCGAAATTAAGGGAAGCCACAAGATAAAATTGATTTCTCCCTTCGCAAAAGAAGTTGCCTCATCTGCTTATTTTGTCGTTGGGAGAAAAATTGTGGCAAATCCAGATAATCACATGATTAATCTGGTTCGAAGAGCTAAAAAAGGCGATCAAAGAGCATTTGATAAAATTTTAAAAGAACTAGAACCAGATATTAAAAAGAAAATAAATAGATTTTACATCAGAGGTGGAGAATCTGCAGACGTATTACAAGAAGCAAGAATAGGTTTATGGAAAGCTATTGAAGACTTTAATGAAGAAGGCGGAATGGCTTTTAGATATTTTGCTGTAAATTTATGTGTGCCTAGAAGATTGATTACTCAAATCAGCAGCGCAAACAGAAATAAATTTAAATTACAAAATGATGCTATATCTCTTGCGACTCCTGTAAGAACAGAAATTGAAGACTCTGAGCAGTCACTTGCTGATTTTATTCAAGATGACAACTCAGATATGCTTAGTGAAATTCTTATTAAAGAACAATTCACTGAATTATCCAACTTACTAAATACAAGATTGACACCTCTGGAAAAATCTGTATTTGAAAAATATGCTGAAGAAGATTCTTATAAAGATATAGCTAAATCATTAGACCAAACTCCAAAGGCTGTTGACAATGCGCTTATGAGAATTAGGAAGAAAGCAAGGGAAGTTTTGCTTGCTTATGAAAATGGCGTATTGCAAGAATCTATAGAAATTGAAACGACTATAGAATATGTAATTGAAGAGGATGAAGACCCACAGTAATGTGGGTCTTTTCCCTTTACTAGAGTGCTAACTATCCTTCTTTTAAACGATAAAAATATATAGAAAGAAGGATTTTAACATGAAATTTACTCTTAACACCAATGTTGCCTTGGCAGCCTTTAGCCAAGCTTTGCGTACTTGTAATATTAAATCTAAAGGCCAACCTGATTCTGAGTTCTTATTTGTCAAGGAAGAAGACAAGCTTACTGTGACTTCTATGAATGAAACTTCAGATCAAAAAATTATTGTACCAACTGTTTCCATATCTGGCGATGATGGGAAGTTTAGCGTTGCAGGTCAAGCTGTTGTTGAATTCCTTCGACAGATTTCTGACAATGAAGTATCTTGTACTTTCAATGCTAAAAATAATATTTTTTATATGGTATCAACAGATCCATCTCGTCAGACAAAGTTTGCTTTCCCTGTCGGTGATCCTGACGATTTCCTGCCTGTAGTTTTCCGCGCCACTGGAGTTGAGTTTGATATTCCTGGGCAAACACTATCTACAGCTTTGCATTGCACTGCATTTGCCGCCTCTACAGACGGCTCACAAGCTCCACAAACTGCTGTTAGACTTAGAATTAAATCTGGTGTTATTCAAGCTGAAGCATCTGACTTCCATAGAATTTCATCTTACACAACTACTATTCCTGAAGAAGAAGATATTGATTCAGTTTTGCTTCTCAGAAAAGATATCTCTGAGACTTTATCAACTCTTCTTCAGGATGTTGCGAGTGTCAAGATTGTACTTGCTGCTAATCACGTTCGATTCTTGTGGGACAATACAATTTTTACTTGTGTTCTAGAGAGTGAAATGCGTAAGAAGTTTGCTCCTGTAGAGAAGTTTTTCGATGGAGAACTTGAGGGTGAAGCTGTTATTTCTAAGGGCGATTTTCAGCGCTCTTTAAAGTTGGCTTCTCTTGTAGCAAAGGATTCGAGCGTTGGTATTGCTCTTGATGGTACAAAGATTTCGATCACTACCAAGGAACAAGACCGTGGGGCAAGCCAAGATAGTGTCATCTGTCAGTCTTCAGAGGGCGAATCTTCCACATTTAGCGCATGGAAGTATCTTGTTAAAGCAGTAGATATTTGTTCTTCTCCTTGGATTACTCTTCAGTTTAGACAATTGCCTAACAATATGGGAGCTGCCCTAGTTGTATCTGATGGCGAATATCAACACTTAATCTTCCCTGTTTTGCCTAAGTCAAATGATGAGGAAGAGGAAGATTAATGTCGTGCTGGAATAAAGTATGGGTTTTAGAGGGCGAGCCACTTTATATCCAATACATGATTAAATGTATTCAAGAAGAACTCAATAATCCTGAAATAGTTAAATATTCTTCTTTATCGAGTGCTGACACTATCAAGTCAGCAC
>JACCDW010663301.1_pt1 | contig 50373 bp, 50 predicted proteins | sample 7449781 | NCBI WGS metagenome assembly JACCDW01 (sample SAMN15323449, study PRJNA562643) | freshwater metagenome | isolation source: river surface water | place: USA:Blue River Watershed | collected 2017-08-18
CTCACAACGCCTTAGACACCCCGCGCCAATGCAGGCTCGCCAGGGCCAAGCCCACCACAGACAAGGGCAACAGTGAGCCCATGTTGAGCCAGTCCCAGCCTTCGGTGGTCACCAGCGCACCCGAGGCAAACGAGGTGAAGGCCATGGTGGCAAAGACGCAGAAATTGAGCGCACCCTGGGCGCGGTCTTTTTCCTCGGGGCGATAGGCCTGGGTGGACAAGGTGGTGCTGGCGGTGAAGAGGAAGTTCCAGCCCACGCCCAGCACCAGCATGGACCACAGGAACTGGCTCACCTCCTGGCCGCTGAGCGCAATGACCACGCACAGGGCGTTGAGCACCAACCCGGCATAGAGCACCTTCATGGCGCCAAAGCGCTGGATGAGCGAGCCCGTGAAAAAGCCCGGTGCAAACATGCCAATCACATGCCACTGCAATACGGTGGCCGTCACATCAAAGCCATAACCGCAGGTTTGCATGGCCAAGGGGGTTGCGGCCATGAGCAAATTCATCACGCCATAGCTCACCGCAGCGCTCAGAGCGGCCACGGCAAACGCCGGCTGGCGAAACAGCTCGCCCACGGACCGTTGCGGCGCGGCGTGCCCCGCCGCCGCCTTGGGCGCGGGTTGGCCAAAGTCGATGAAGTGCATCACGCCCATGGCCACCACGGCCAGCACGCCCAGCATCACATAGGGGCCTGCAAAGTGAAGCCCAAACCAGTCCTTGGTTTGCGTGGCCAGATAAGGACCCGCCACGGCTCCCAACAAGCCGCCGGCCAGGACCAGCGAAATCGCTTTCTCCTTGAAGCCATCGGCTGCCAGCTCGGCAGCGGCAAAGCGATAGAGCTGGCCATTGGCGTTGTAGTAGCCCGCCACCAGCGTGGTGACCACCAGCAGCACAAACGAATGCAGCAGCACCGCCACCACGCCCAGCAGTGCTGAGATCAGGGACACCAACAAACCGATTTGGAAGGCGCGCTGCCGCCCCCAGCGCTGTTGGGACTTGGCCACCAAGCCGGTGCTCATGGCGCCGCCCACCACATAGCCCATCACGGGCAGTGTGGCCATCCAGCCATAGGGCGCCAATTCAAGCCCCACCAAGCCGTTGATGCCAATGAAGGTCACGTTGTTGGTGAGGAAAAAGCCCTGTGCAAGGGCGAGCAGCCAGAGGTTTTTATTCATCAGTCCATTGTGATGGATAAAACCCTCAGGCCAGGGCTTGCCCTGTCACCAGCGCCGCCAAGGCGGCGGTCTCCACCCGCAAGATGCGCTCGCCCAGGTAGACGGGCGTCGCCCCTTGCGCCTGTGCCAAGGCTTCTTCCTCGGCGCTGAAGCCGCCTTCTGGGCCAATGAGCCAGCACAAAGCCTGCGCTTTCCCCCAGGGGGCGGCGCTTGCCGCCTGGGCTTGGGGCGCGAGGCTGAGCAAACCCAGCCAGGCGCCACCTTGCCGTGTTGGCCATTGCGCCAGCCACTGCGTGAGGTTCACGGGCGCATCGATCAAGGGCAGGCGGTTGCGGCCGCACTGGGCGCAGGCATGGGCAGCAATGCCTTGCCAGTGGGCCACGCGGCGCTGGGCGCGTTCGCCGTCTAGCCGCAGCACGGAGCGGCTGCTCATCAGGGGCGTGATGCGCGAGACGCCCAATTCGGTGGCTTTTTCCACCAACCAGTCCATGCGGTCGTTGGCGGGCATGCACACGGCCAGGTGCATGGGTCGCTGGGTTTCGCGTTCTTCGTCGCGGTGGCCCGTCACGGTCACCTGGATCTGCTGGCGCGACATGCTCACGATGCGCGCCTGATGCACGCCGCCTTGGCCTGTGAACAGGTCGACCTCGTCACCAGGCTGAAGGCGCAAGACCTGCATGTGGCGCACCGTGGCCGCAGGCAGGTCCACCACCTGCCCCAGGGGCAACGCACACGGCGCGTGGAATCGGCTCATGGCGGTGTCATGCCTCAGCCACGCCCCATGACCAGGGTCTCTTGCGGGGCAATGCCTTCGATGCGGTCGATCGCGCGCAGCAAGGGCGTGAGCGCCCGGTAGCGCGAGGCGGTGCTGCGGATGTAGGCCATGAAACGTGGTGCATCGGCCAGGTATTTGTCTTTGCCATCGCGCAAGGTGAGCCGCGCAAAAATCCCCGCAACCTTGAGGTGGCGCTGCAAGCCCATCCATTCGATGGCTTCGTAAAAAGCGCCAAAGTCCTCGCTCCAGCCGTTGGCATCGATGAGGCCGCTGGGGCGCAAGCGCTCCCAATGGCGGATGGTCACGTCCATGACGACTTCCTCGTCCCAGCTGATGAAGGCGTCCCGCATGAGGCTGGCCAAGTCGTAGGTGACGGGTCCGAGCACCGCATCCTGAAAGTCCAGCACGCCCATGCGGGCGTCTTCCTCTGCGATGGGCAGCATGAGGTTGCGCGGCATGAAGTCGCGGTGCACCGGCACCACGGGCGCTTGCAGGTTGTGCCGCACGATGAGGTCGAACCAGCCCTGCCATTGAGCACGCTCGGTGTCGCTCAAGGTCAAGCCTTTGTGGCGGGCGATGTACCAGTCGGGAAAGAGGCTCAACTCGCGCAGCAGCAGCGCTTGGTCGTACGCGGGCAAGGCGTCGCCCACCGGATGGGTTTGCCATTGAAGCAGGGCGTGCAGTGCCGATTGCCACAGCGGCAGGTGGTGGCTCGCAGGCTCGGTGTTGAGTGCATGCATGAGCGGGTGAACACCCAAATCCGACAGCAGCATGAAGCCGTGGGTTTGGTCCCACGACAGGATCTGAGGCACGCGCAAGCCAGCTGCGGCCATGAGGCCTGACACCTTGACAAAGGCGGGGTTGTTCTCAAGCGCAGGCGGCGCATCCATGATGATGTAGCGGCCGCTGGGCGAGGCGCTGGCGCGCACTTGCAGATAACGGCGAAAACTTGCATCGGCTGAGGCCGCAGCCAAAGAGGCCACGTCAAGGCCATGGTCTTGGGCCAAGCCGCAAAGCCATTCGTGGCAAGCCTGCTCGCGCAAGGGGTCGGTCCAGTTCACGCTCATGAATCAAATGGGCTCAGTGATAATGCGCACATTATCGGATGAGCCCCTGGCTGATCCCAACTTTGGCCCTTGTTGATCCGTGATGCCCTTTCGACTCCATCCGCTCCCGCTTGTTTTGGCCTGTGCGCTGGGTGGGATGCTTGCCTCTGGCGCAGCCTGGTCCCAGACCAGCGACTTTCAATCTGCCACCCAGTTGCCCGAGCGCATGGATTCGCAAAGCCGCCGCGAATCGCCTTTTTTCATCAAAGCCGACAAGACCACCGGTCAGCCCGACCTCAACACCGTGCTCGAGGGCAATGTGGAGCTGCGCCGGGCGGAGACCTACATTCGTGCCGACCGCGTGGAATACGACATGCCCACCGACACGGTCAAGGCACAAGGCAAGGTGCGCATCAACCGGGCAGGCAATGTGTTCGAAGGGCCTTCGCTCACCCTCAAGGTCGATGCGTTTGAAGGTGCCCTAGAGGATCCGGTTTTTTCCTTCCTCAAAAACAAATCCAGGGGCTATGCCAAGCGCATCGTGTTTGAAGGCCCCAACCGCGTTGTCACCCAGGACGCGGTGTTCTCCAGCTGTCAAACCACGCAAGGCCTGGTCTGGATGCCCGACTGGTTCCTCAAGGCCCATCGCATCATCCTCGACGAAGCCAATGACGAAGGCCGCATCGAAAGCGGCGCCATCTGGTTCAAGAACGTCCCCATCTTTCCTGTGCCCTCGTTTGGCTTTCCGCTCACCAACAAGCGTCGCTCGGGGTTTTTGCCTCCCAGCCTGGTGGTGGACAACCAAAGCGGGGTGACGGTCGCCGCCCCGTATTACTGGAACATCGCCCCCAACCGCGACCTCATCATCACCCCTGAATACGCATCCAAGCGTGGCAGTCGCTTGCTGCTCGATGCGCGCGATCTCGAATCTGTGGCGCCGCCCACCCATGGCAATGCGCACCTCGAGCTCATGCCCAACGATCAGATCCGCCAGCGGGACCGTTGGGCCTTGTCGGCCAACCAGGTGGTCACCACGCCGGTGCTGGGGCTGATGACCGCGTTCACCCTTTCCGCCAACCGCGTGAGCGATGACAACTACTGGCGCGATTTCACAGGCGCCCCTGGCGCTTTGTCGCAGCGCCTCTTGCCCACCACGGCCAGCATGAGCACAGGCCTTCCCGTGGCCTACGGCACCTCCAGCCTGTCGCTTCGAACCTTCAACTGGCAGGTGTTGCAAGACATGAACGACACAGGCGGCTACATCACCCCGCCCTACGACCTCTTGCCTCAGCTCACCTTGGCCCATCAGGTGCTCAACGTGGGCGGCTTTGATGTGCAGACCCAGGTGCAAGCCACCAAGTTCCAGGCTTCTCGCTGGTACGACTGCTCGCAAAACACGGTGAACTGCCAGCCCAATGCCTCCCGCAGCCTCTTTCGCGGGCAGATCTCGCGGCCTTGGGTGAAACCCTTTGGCTACATCAATCCTCAGGTGCAATTGCAGGCACGCCACTACAGCTTTGACCGCTCGGGCTTGGGCATTCCGGCGGGCTCCTCGTACAGCAATCTGGACACGGCATCGGTCACCGTGCCCACCTTTGTGCTCGACAGCGGCCTCTTTTTTGATCGGCAAATGCGCCTGGGCAATCAAAACCTGCTCCAGACCCTGGAGCCCCGGCTTTATTTTGTGAACACGCCTTATCGTCAGCAAACCCAGCTGCCGTTGTATGACACGGGTTTGTCGGACTTCAACTTTGCCAGCGTGTTCTCCAGCAACGTCTACTCTGGCGAAGACCGCATCGCAGACAACCGCATGGTCACCATGGGTGTGTCGTCTCGCTTCATCGACCCTGACACAGGGGTCCAGTTGCTCAAGCTGGCCTTTGCTCAGCGTTACCGCTTTGCCAACCAGCGCATGACCTTGCTGTCGACCGATACGCCAACCGACGAGCGTTTGAGCGACATGATCCTCGGGGCAAGCGCCGCATTGAAGAACAACATCGACCTGGACGCCATCAGCCAATACAGTCCCAAGGAAAACCGCAGCTTGCGTTCGGCGATTGGCTTGCGTTATCAACCGGGTTGGTACAAGGTCATCAATGCCAGTTACAGTCAGCAGCGAACCACCAGCACGCCCAGTGAACTCTTCAATGGATCCTGGCAATGGCCGCTTCGGACCTCTTCGGTCACCAGCGATGGGGCCAGTGAAGGAGCCTGGTATTCAGTGGGTCGGATGAACTACAGCTCAACCGATCGCCGGGTGGTCAATGCCTTGTTTGGATTCGAATATGACGCAGGATGTTGGGTGGGCCGCGTGGTGCTGGATCGACAGCAAACGGCACTCAACCAGTTCAACCAGCGTTTGATGTTCGAGTTGGAACTGTCAGGGTTTTCTCGGGTCGGCATCAGCCCCTTGGGTGCGTTGAAGACCCAGATTCCCAACTATCAACCTTTGCGCGGAGGAGACCCAGTGCCTCCGAGCCGCTTTGAACGCTACGAGTAACCCATGAACATGGCTTGGTTCAAGTCGAATCTGTGGATGGCAATGATGCTCATGGGCTTAGGCCTGTTGAGCCCACACGCCCATGCGCAAAACGCACCAGCGGCGGCGGCACGAGGCGACTACATCGTTGCGGTGGTCAACGAACGCCCCATCACCAACCAGGAGGTCCGCTTGCACAAACGCCTGCGCGCTTTCTTGGGTCAGGACACGTCAGCCAGTGACATGGACGTGGTCAACCGCTTGATCGACTCCCAACTGGTGGTGATGGAAGCCGAGCGCTTGGGCATCAAGGTCACGGAGCTGCAAATCGAACGCGAGCTGTCAGACCTGGCCAAGGCCAATCAGTTGTCGGTGGAGCAACTGCGTTCGCGCTTTGAGGGGGTTGGCATCCCGTGGAGCTTCATCGAACAGTTCATCTCCGAGCAGTTGCTCTTTCAGCGGGTGCGTGTAGACCGCGTGATCCGCCCCATCAAGCTCTCCCCCGCCGAGGTCCAGCAAGTCATGGACAAGGCCTTGGCTGGCATGCGAATCCGGCAGGTGAGTTTGTCGCAGATCCTGGTGCCAGTGCCTGAAGGCGCAAGCACCGAGACCGAGCAAAGCCTCAAGCTCAAGGCCGAACAATTGCGCCAGGCTGTGATCAAAGGCAAGCCCTTTGCCGATGCGGCCAACGAGGTGGCCACCTCCAAGGAGTCCGCCAATGGCGGTGATCTGGGTCAGCGCGAGATCGAGCGTTGGCCCGATTTGTTTGTGCAGGCCATCAAGGGCTTGAAAGAGGGCGAGTTGTCGTCTGTCATCCGCAGTGGTGCGGGCTGGCATGTGCTGCGACTCAATGCCGACAAGATCAACAGTGCCTTGCCGACTTATCCCCAGACCCTCGCCCGCCACATCCTGCATCGCGCCAGCACACCGCAGGACTATGCCGCCGGGCGCGACAAGCTCATGCAACTGCGCGAGCGCATCGTGCGCGGCGAGATCGACTTTGCCGAGGCGGCGAAAAGATATTCCGAGGACGCCTCTTCGTTCTCGGGCGGGACTTTGGGCTGGGCCGCGCCTGGCAACTTTGTGCCCGAGTTCGAGGCGGCCATGAACGAGCTCCAACCCGGTCAGGTGTCCCCGCCCGTGGCCACTGAGTTTGGCGTTCACCTCATCGAGGTGCTTCAGCGCCGCATGGTGGAGATGACGCGCGACCAGATCAAGCAGCAAGTCGAAAACCAGCTGCGCGAACAAAAGGCCGGCAAGGCCACCGAAGACTGGTTGCTCAATTTGCGCGGGCGCGCTTTCATTGAAATGCGCGAACCGCCGCAATGAACGCCTCTGGGCACATTGCCCGCAAGCGCTTTGGCCAGCACTTCCTCACCGATGTGGGCGTGATCGATGCCCTGGTGCGTGGCATTGATCCACAGCCCGACGACGCCATGGTTGAAATTGGTCCGGGCCTGTCGGCCTTGACCCAGCCCCTGCTTGAGCGTTTGCAACACCTGCATGTGATCGAAATCGATCGCGATCTGGCCGCACGCCTGCGACGCATGGCGCGCATCACCGTGCATGACGCCGATGTGCTGACGGTGGACATCACGCAGCTCGCGCGCAGCCTGAACCTGGCCTCGCTGCGCGTGGTGGGCAACCTGCCCTACAACATCTCCACCCCCATCCTGTTTCATTTGCTCGATCATGTGGACGTGGTGCGCGATCAGCACTTCATGTTGCAAAAGGAGGTGGTGGACCGCATGGTGGCCCAACCCTCGACGGCAGCCTATGGCCGCTTGAGCGTGATGCTGCAATGGCGCTATGAAATGGACAGCATCCTGGATGTGCCCCCCGAGGCCTTTGATCCTCCACCCAAGGTCGACAGCGCCGTGGTGCGCATGCGGCCATGGGCAACGCCAGTGGCCGTGCCCCTGGCGCACTTGAGTGAGTTGGTGAAGGTGGCGTTCTCTCAGCGGCGCAAGCTCTTGCGCCACACCCTGGGGCGGTGGCTGGAGCAACGTGGTTTTGCCGGCGACTTTGATGTGCAGCGGCGCGCCGAGGAAGTCCCGGTGGCGCAATACCTCGCGCTGGCCATCCAGACGCAAAACAAAGCCCAAGCCTGATGGGCGTGCCTCGCGCCGCAAGGCGCGAAGCACAGGTGCGCGGACCGGTCAGGCGTCCAGGCGCTGTGCCAAAGCAGACTTGGCCTGGGTGAGTTCGGCAGGCAGGTGATAGGCCAGTTGGGTGAACAGCTCGTCATGGAGCTTCAACTCGGCCTGCCACGCAGCCTTGTCGATGTGGGTGACCTTGGCAAACAACTCGGCGCTGAAGCTCAAGCCCGTCCAGTTCAATTCGGCATAGGCGGGGCTCACGCCAAACACATTGTCCTGGCCCTTGGCTTTGCCTTCGATGCGGTCAATGATCCACTTGAGCACGCGCATGTTCTCGCCATAGCCCGGCCAAATGAACTTGCCGTCATCGCCTTTGAGGAACCAGTTGGTGGTGTAGATCTTGGGCAAGGTCGCGCCACTGCTTTGCAGCTTCTGGCCAAGCTCGAGCCAGTGCTGGAAGTAGTCGCTCATGTTGTAGCCCATGAAGGGCAGCATCGCGAAGGGGTCACGGCGCACCACACCTTGTTGGCCAGCGGCGGCGGCAGTGGTTTCAGAGCCCATGGTGGCGGCCATGTAAACCCCTTCGGTCCAGTTGCGTGCTTCGGTCACCAGGGGCACGGTGGTGGAGCGACGACCCCCAAAAATGAAGGCATCAATGGCCACGCCATTGGCATCGTCCCATTGCTGGTCGAGTGCGGGGTTGTTGGTGGCCGCCACAGTGAAGCGGGCGTTGGGGTGGGCTGCCTTGGCGCCGGTTTCCTTGGCCTTGGCGGGGGTCCAGTCTTTGCCCTGCCAGTCGATCAGGTGATCGGGCATGACGCCGGTGTCTTTTTCCATGCCTTCCCACCACACGTCGCCATCGTCGGTCAACGCCACGTTGGTGAAGATGACGTTCTTGTCCAGACTGGCCATGCAGTTGGGGTTGGTGTGGTGGTTGGTGCCGGGTGCCACGCCAAAGTAGCCGGCCTCGGGGTTGATGGCATAGAGCTTGCCGTCGGCATGGGGTTTGATCCAGGCAATGTCGTCACCGATGGTGGTGACCTTCCAGCCCTCAAAGCCTTTGGGCGGCACCAGCATGGAGAAATTGGTTTTGCCACAGGCGCTGGGGAATGCTGCAGCGATGTGGTACTTCTTGCCCTCGGGGCTGGTCACGCCCAGGATGAGCATGTGCTCAGCCAGCCAACCCTGGTCACGGCCCATGTTGGAGGCGATGCGAAGGGCAAAACATTTTTTGCCCAGCAAGGCATTGCCACCATAGCCTGACCCATAGGACCAGATTTCACGGGTTTCGGGGTAGTGCACGATGTATTTGGTGGGGTTGCAAGGCCAGGCCACATCTTTTTGGCCGGCTTGCAAGGGCGCGCCCACGGTGTGCACACAGGGCACGAACGCGCCCTCGGTGCCGAGCACGTCGTACACGGCTTTGCCCATGCGCGTCATGATGCGCATGTTGACGGCCACATAAGGGCTGTCAGAGAGCTCGACGCCAATGTGGGCGATGTGCGAGCCCAGCGGCCCCATGCTGAAGGGCACCACATACAGTGTGCGACCAGCCATGCAGCCGTCAAACAGGGGTTGCAGCGTGGCGCGCATCTGGGCGGGATCCATCCAGTTGTTGGTGGGGCCGGCATCCTCTTTCTTTTGCGAGCAGATGTAGGTGCGGTCTTCCACGCGAGCCACGTCGCTGGGGTCGGACCAGGCCAGATAAGAGTTGGGGCGCTTGACGGGATTGAGCTTGCGGAAGGTGCCGCTGTCGACCAGTTGCTGGCACAGGCGGTCGTATTCGGCCTGGCTGCCATCGCACCAGTGGATGGCGGCGGGCTTGCACAAGGCAACCATATCGGCAACCCAGGCCACGAGGCGAGGGTTTTTGACGTAATCGGGCACCTTGAGGTCAAGGGCCGGGCGGGCGGCAGCATTCATGTGGGGCTCCTGGTTCAACGTTGTTTCTGGTGAGCACCCGATGGCAAAAGGGGCGCTGACCACAAACCACTTTGGGTTGGGCGAGCCAAACAAAAACCCCCTCTGGAGAAGGGGTCGCAGATTGTAAACAGATGGTCAAAGCGTTTGCCTGACACCGATCTGACCCTGGCTGGGCGGTCCATGCCGGCCAGACCCCGGATCGCCACCAGATTTCAGGCGAAAAAAAGCGCCGCAAGGCGGCGCTGGGCACTGAACAAGAACAACTCAGGCCATGTAGACCGCGATGAAGGCCAGCAAAAACATCAAAACACCACCAGCCAGGGGCAACACGATGGGCATCAGCGGCACGATGGCTTCCACTTGGTCTTCGGTCTGGTGCGAGTGTTGAGAGTCGGACATGTTGGGGCTCCTATGTGAGTGGCGCATTGTAATCAACCCCAAAGACCGAGTAATTGACCCCACTGCCCGTGCACCCGACCTGCATCCCACCAAGACCCCTCCTACAATCGGCGCGATTTCAGCGTATTTTTGTGCACACCCATGCAGGCTTATTACATCAACTTGCCTCAAGAGGCCCAGCGCCGTGATGTTTTAGAGCGCAATTTTTCCCGTTTTGCGCCTCCAGGCTGGGCCTTGCATCGTGTGAGCGCGGTGAATGCCCAGGACGTTTTGGCCAGTCAAGTGCCAGGGCGCATCACCGGGGTTGAAAAGGCTTGCTATTTGAGCCATGCCAAGGCCTTGGCCATGGCATGCGAGCACCCGCAGCATGCCTACATCCTGGAAGACGACGCGCATTTTGGTCCCCGCAGTTTCCAGATGATTGGCCGCGCACTCGACCAACTCGAGCGGGAGGGCAACGACTGGGACTTGCTCTACACCCAGGTCATGCCGGTGTGCCCCGAACACATGGTGGAGCTCTTGCGCATCCGAAGCCAATGTGTGCGCGAAAACCAGTTTGCTGTGGTCAACACCCGCAACATGATTCTGGCCGGAGCATGTTCCTATTTGGTCCAGGCCAAGTCCAAGCACAAGGTCCTGGGGTTTTTGCAATCGCAAAACCCCATCGACACCCCGGTGGACGGCCTGTATTGGCGGCTGGCGCGGGAAGGCCAGTTGCAAGCCCGCGTGGTGTTCCCGCTGGCCAGCTCCGTGAGCCCCGAGGCCACGGTGTCACAAATCCAGTCGTCCTCCAAGGCGCTGGCCTCCCTGATCTGGAATGCCTGGATGCGCCTGTCGGCCTATGACCGCGACCTCGACGCCATTGAACAGTCTTTGCACGGGTTGCCCACCCTGACTGAAACCCCAGCCCAGGCTCAGGCCTTGCTCCAGCCCTTGCTTGCTCACCTTGAGCCGCAGGAGGCGCGCATCATGCAGACCCTGTTGAGCCACGTGTGCGCCAAAGACTTTCGCTCCCTCTTCACGGTGCTGCCAGAACCCAAGCCCCAGCCCGAATCCCTGCATTGAGCCCCTTTCTACAATGCACGTCATGAAACCCATGGCCTACACCCGCGCTCAAGCCTTGCCCGAGCGCTTGCGACAACGCATCCTCATCCTTGACGGCGCCATGGGCACCATGGTGCAGCGCTTTCACCTGAGCGAGGCGCAATTCAGGGGCGAGCGCTTTGCCGACTTTCACCGCGATGTCAAAGGCAACAATGAATTGCTCAACCTCACGCGCCCAGATGTGATCACCGACATCCATGAAGGCTATTTGCTGGCGGGAGCAGACCTGCTGGAGACCAACACCTTTGGTGCCACCACGGTGGCGCAGGCCGATTACGACATGGCGCATCTGGCGCGCGATATGAATTTGCAAGCCGCCCGTTTGGCCCGGGCTGCAGCGGATCGGCACAGCACGCCGGACCACCCCCGGTTTGTGCTCGGTGCCTTGGGGCCAACACCCAAAACCGCCAGCATCAGCCCCGATGTCAACGACCCGGGTGCGCGCAATGTGGACTTTGAAACCCTCAGGGCGGCCTATCACGAGCAAGTCTTGGCGCTCATGGAAGGTGGGGTAGATGGCTTGCTGGTCGAGACCATCTTTGACACCCTCAATGCCAAGGCGGCGCTGTTTGCCATTGACGAATGCTTTGAGCAAACCGGCGAGCGCTTGCCCCTCATCATCAGTGGCACCGTCACCGATGCATCGGGGCGTTTGCTCAGCGGTCAGACGGTCACGGCCTTTTGGCACAGTGTGCGCCATGCGCAGCCCTTGGCCATTGGCCTCAACTGCGCCCTGGGTGCAGCCCTGATGAAGCCCTATATCCAGGAGCTCGCGCGTGTGGCCACCGACACCTTCATCAGCTGCTACCCGAACGCGGGCTTGCCCAACCCCATGAGCGAGACCGGCTTTGACGAAACACCGGCTGACACCAGCCGCTTGCTCGACGAATTCATGAAAGAGGGCTGGATCAACATCGTGGGGGGATGCTGCGGCACCACGCCGGAGCACATCAAGGCCATTGCCGATTGCGCTTTGCATCGACGCGCACGCGTGCGCCTGGACCCGAAGGCCTTGGCCTGAGCGGCTGGGCTCAAGCACCGGGCTGCAAGCGCAGCTCGCTCAAGAGAGCAAGGTAAAGCGCAAGGACTCATCCACATTGAAGTGGGTGAGCAGCCGATAAAAAAAGCGGTTGTAGCGGCGCTGGGCAAGCTGGCTCATGGCCACCGGCGGCCCCGATGCATTCATGCTGCGCAATTCCATGAGGGTTTGGAAATCCTCCAGGAACAACTGATGTTCCGTCTCCCACGACGAATCAAACACATCGAGGCTCAGCACCTGGGTGAGCCTGTCCATGGCCAGGGCTTCACAGGCGGCCACCATGTCCTTGAGGTTGTTGGGTTTGAGGTGCACCAGACTCAGTACCAGCGAGTGCAGGCTCAGGCGCCAGCCAAACTGAACCCGCTCCATTTCGGGATGGACCGCCGAGAGCAGGCACAGGCGATGCCAGCATTCCTGAATGGCATGCGTCAAGCCGGGAAACACGGTGCCTTCAGAGGCATCGGCCTGAGCCGTCATGTGCTTGAGCAGCAAGGCTTCGCGAGCCAAGTTCAGGACTTGGGGGTTGTTCAGCGGCACAGCATCCACGAGCAAGAGCAAGGCATCGGTGATGGGGCGATCCAGGGCAATGGCCTGTGTGGCGTTGGGGCGGCTGGATTCGTACAGCTCCATCAAATCCACAAACCGAACATCCTGCCATGTCAGGCCCAGCCCCAGGCTGCGGGTGAGGTCCATCAGCATGGTGCGCCATTGATGGCGTTGCGTGACGTTGAATTTCTTGGCGGCCTCGCCATTGACCAGCACCAGGATTTGAAAGCTGGGGCGTTGCAAGCCCCAGGAGCCCACCACCACCGCCGTCATGTCCTCGCCCTGAAACGGCGCTAGGCTGGACAGTTTCTTTTGAAGTTGCACAAATTGATCGCGGGCCAAGGATTGGGCGTTCACCATGAAACATCCTCAAATGAAGTCACACAACAAGCCAATGGCTGATCACCAAAGACACAAAACAACTAGGAAAACCTGTTCTAGTTAACCTTTAGTGTTCATTCTAATCGAATTGCATAGATTCAGCGGGCCTAAAATGAGCCTTGTTCCAAGGAGCGTTGCAGCCCCGCCGTCATCTGGGGTCAGGCTTGGAATGCGCACATCCTGCAACGACGCTCACCCCATGCCGGAGGTGAGCCTTGACGAACGAATCCCACCCTGACCCACGCCGCCCTGCGACCCTGCATGCGCAGCCCATGCGCCTGTCTGGCCTGGAGCCCGTGATCCTCGACAGCCAGAGCCTTTTTGTGAACATCGGTGAGCGCACCAACGTCACCGGCTCGCGCGCCTTTGCCCGCATGATCCTCAATGGCCAATATGAGGAGGCCTTGAGCGTGGCGCGTCAGCAGGTCGAAAACGGCGCGCAAATCATCGACATCAACATGGACGAAGCCATGCTCGACAGCGAGGCTGCCATGGTGCGTTTTTTGAACCTGGTGGCTGCCGAGCCTGACATTGCGCGCGTGCCCATCATGGTGGACTCCTCCAAGTGGTCGGTCATCGAGGCGGGCTTGCGATGCATTCAGGGCAAGGGCATCGTCAACTCCATCAGCCTCAAGGAAGGCGAGCAAGCGTTCAAGCACCAGGCACAGCTCATCCGCCGCTATGGCGCTGCGGCCGTTGTCATGGCCTTTGACGAACAAGGCCAGGCCGACACCTATGCGCGCAAAACCGAAATTTGCCAGCGGGCCTACCGCATCCTGGTGGACGAAGTGGGCTTTGCCGCCGAGGACATCATCTTTGATCCCAACGTGTTTGCGATTGCCACGGGCATTGAGGAGCACAACAACTATGCGGTAGATTTCATTGAGGCCACGCGCTGGATCAAACAGCATTTGCCAGGCGCCAAGGTCTCCGGTGGTGTGTCCAATGTGAGCTTCTCGTTTCGCGGCAACGACCCGGTGCGCGAAGCCATCCACACGGTTTTTCTCTATCACGCCATTGCTGCTGGCATGGACATGGGCATCGTCAACGCCGGCATGATTGGTGTGTACGACGACCTCGAACCCAATTTGCGCGAGCGCGTCGAAGATGTGGTGCTCAACCGCCGCCCCGATGCCGCAGAGCGCTTGCTTGAAATCGCCGAGCAGGCCAAGGGGGCCAGCAAGGACGCCAGCACGCAACTGGCCTGGCGCGGTAGCGCCGACGCGCCCGCAACCGTGTCGCAGCGCCTCTCGCATGCGCTGGTGCATGGCATCACCGACTTCATCACCGAGGACACCGAGGAGGCCTATCAGGCCATCAAGGCGCGTGGCGGACGAGCCCTGGAGGTGATCGAAGGTCCGCTCATGGACGGCATGAATGTGGTGGGCGACTTGTTTGGCCAGGGCAAGATGTTCCTGCCCCAGGTCGTCAAAAGCGCGCGCGTGATGAAGCAAGCCGTGGCGCACCTGGTGCCCTACATCGAGGCGGAGAAGCTGGCCTTGGCGGCTGCGGGCGGCGACGTGCGCAGCAAGGGCAAGATCATCATGGCCACGGTCAAGGGCGATGTGCACGACATCGGCAAGAACATCGTCACCGTGGTGCTGCAGTGCAACAACTTTGAAGTGGTCAACATGGGCGTGATGGTCCCTTGTCACGACATCCTCGCGCGTGCCAAGGTCGAAGGCGCAGACATCATTGGCCTCTCGGGCCTCATCACCCCCAGCCTGGAAGAGATGCAAATCGTGGCGGCCGAAATGCAAAAAGACGACCACTTCCGCCTGCGCAAAATCCCCTTGATGATTGGCGGCGCGACCACCAGCCGCGTTCACACCGCCGTGAAAATTTCGCCGCACTACGAAGGCCCGGTGATCTATGTGCCCGACGCATCGCGTGCTGTGGGCGTCGCGCAAAACCTCCTGAGTGACCAGGCCACCCAGTACATCGCCGAGCTCAATGCCGACTATGTGCGCGTGCGCGAGCAGCACGCCAACAAGCGCACCACACCGCTGGTCAGTTTGCAGGCTGCGCGCGCCAATGCAGCGGTGGTACCGCACGACAACTTGCCCAAACCCAAGTTTTTGGGGCGGCGCGTGTTGAAGAACTTTGACCTCCATGAGCTTGCCGCGCACATCGATTGGGGGCCTTTCTTTCAGACCTGGGATTTGGCTGGCCCCTTTCCCCAAATCCTCAAAGACCCCGTGGTCGGTGAAGAAGCTGTGCGTGTGTTCAGCGATGGCAAGCGCATGCTCAAGCGATTGATGGAAGGTCGCTGGTTGCAGCCGCAAGGGGTGGTGGCCTTTCATCCCGCCAACCGCGTGGGCGACGACATCGTGCTGTGGACCGATGAGCGCCGCCAAGTGCCACTGATGGTGTGGCGAGGCCTGCGCCAGCAAACCGACAAGCCCGTCATCGACGGTGTGAAGCGCCCCAATCGATGCCTGTCGGACTTTGTGGCGCCGGTGGGTCTGCCCGACCATGTGGGTTTGTTTGCCGTGACCGCAGGTCGCGAAGTCGACGCCAAGGCTCAGCAATTCCTTGACGATCACGATGACTACAGTGCCATCATGCTCAAGGCCCTGGCCGATCGCCTCGCCGAGGCCTTTGCCGAGGTCTTGCACTGGCGCGTGCGAACCGACTTGTGGGGCTACGCCCCCAACGAAGCGCTGAGTGTGGAAGAGATGATTGCCGAGAAGTACCAAGGCATTCGTCCTGCCCCCGGTTACCCGGCTTGCCCGGATCACCGCGTCAAGTCCGACATGTTCCGCGTGCTGGGCTGCGACGAAATCGGCATGAGCCTGACCGAACATTGGGCCATGTTGCCCGCTTCGAGCGTGAGCGGCTTTTATCTGCACCATGCACAATCGTGCTACTTCAATGTGGGCTCGGTGGGCGATGACCAATTGCAAGACCTGGCTGAGCGCGAAGGCGTCGAGCTGTCTGACTTGCAGCGCTCCTTGGCCGGATTGAAAGCCTGAGATCCCCTTCCATCCACTCCCAGAGGACACCATGCACGCGAGGAATTTTTCGGCCTGGATCGCAGCCACCCTGATCACGCTCAACGCGCTGGCGCAAACCCCAGCCGCCCCACCCGTGAGCCCCAACCCCGCATCGCCTGCGAACCTGAGCAGCCCGGTGGGCTTGTGGAAAACCATTGACGACAAAACAGGGCAGCCCCGATCTGTGGTGCGCATCGAGGCCAATGGCCAGGAGCTGGTGGGCTTCATTCATCAGCGACTGGACCCCAAAGCCAAGCCCGATGCCGTGTGTTCATCCTGCCCGGGGGATCGCCTCAACCAGCCCATTCAGGGCTTGAACATCATCCGCGGCCTCAAGGCCAACCCCAAGGAAACCAACACCTGGGAAGGCGGGACCATCCTGGACCCAGAAAATGGCTCCGACTACCGGCTTCGCATCAAGCTGATTGAAGGCGGCCACAAGCTCGAACTTCGCGGTTATGTGGGCACGCCCTTGCTGGGGCGCACACAAGTCTGGTTGCGCCAGGAGCCCTGAACCGCCTTGCCGGGTGGTGTGGCCGTCGCGCCTCAAATCCGCATGCGGTATTGCAAGGCCTCGGCCATGTGGGCGCGCTCAATGGTGCTGGCCTGCGCCAAGTCGGCAATCGTTTGCGCCACACGCAAGCTGCGGTGAACCGACCGAGCTGACCACGCCAGCCGTTCGCAGGCTTGCATGAGCAGGTTGCGCGCTTCGTCCGCCACACGCAACTGGTCCAGTTCGTTCACGCTCAGGGCGCGATTGGGCTTGCCCTGGCGCGCGATGGCACGTGCCAGCGCCGCCTGCGTGCGTTCTTGCACCACCTGGCTGGATTCACCTTCAGGGGCTTGCCACACCGACTGTGGAGACTGCGTGGGCACCGTCACATGCAAGTCGATGCGGTCCAGCAGCGGTCCACTCACCCGCCCTTGATAGCGCTGGATTTGATCGGGCGTGCACACACAGGCGCGTGCCGAGCCCAGGTGCCCACAAGGGCAGGGGTTCATGGCCGCCACCAGCACAAAGTTCGCGGGGAATTCGGTGTGGTGCCTTGCCCTGGACAAGGTGATGCGACCACTCTCTAGCGGTTCGCGCAGGGCTTCCAGTGCGGGGCGGTGGAACTCGGGCAGCTCATCAAGGAACAACACCCCTTCGTGTGCGAGCGAGGCTTCGCCGGGACGCGGCGGCACACCGCCACCCACCAGCGCCACGGCCGTGGCCGAGTGATGCGGGTTGCGAAAAGCGCGCCGGCCCCAATCACTCAGCTGGAAGTGGCCGTTCAAACTCAGCATGGCGGCGCTGGCCAAGGCCTCTTCGGTCTGCATGGGGGGCAGGATGCTCACCAGTCGCTCGGCCAGCAAGGTCTTGCCCGAGCCTGGTGGCCCCTGCAGCAAGACGCTGTGCCGACCGGCCGCAGCCACTTCCAGTGCCCGCTTGGCCCCCAGCTGACCTTTGACCTGCGACCAGTCCTTGTCGGTGAGTTGGGGCTGGTGCACCAGGCTTGGGGTGTCAAGTCGCACCCAGGCCTGGGGGTCGTCCAGGGGCTCGCCACGCAAATGCGCCACCACATCGCGCAAGTGCCGCGCGCGCCAGACCGGGGGTCCGGGCACGCAAGCGGCCTCCTCGGCGCTGGTGGGCGGCAAGACCCAGGACTCGGCTTGCCCCTGGTGTGCGGCATGCAAGCGCATGGCCAAGGCACCCCGGATGGGGCTCAGGTCTCCAGCGAGCGACAAGGCCCCCATGAACGCTTTGCCCTCCAGGGCGTGCGGCGGCAGTTGGCCACTGGCGGCCAGCAAACCCAAGGCCATGGGCAAATCAAAGCAGCCCGAGTCCTTGGGCAAATCAGCGGGTGCCAGGTTGACGGTGATGCGCTGGTTGTTGGGGAAGTCAAACCCCGATTGCTGGATCGCGCACCGCACGCGCTCACGCGCTTCTTTGACAGCCCCTTGCGCCAGACCCACCAGCGTGAAGCTGGGCAAGCCATTGGCCAGGTGCACCTCCACCTCGATGGGCCAACTCTTGAGGCCCAAAAGCGCCCGACTTTTTACCGTTGCCATGCCCATCAGGTGTTGCTCCAGACCCGTCCATGAATGGTCCAAGAGTCTGGGTCCTGCCCTCCTGGGCGGGTGAAAGTGCGACTCAGTTTGGGGCAAGAGTGGTATGCGCGCACCATTTGCGTGCAAACCGCCTGTGTACCTTTGGATTCAAGCGCCCCAAATCCATGCATCAAAAGCACGTCGACAAGGGTTTACCCAGGAAAACCAGCTGGCATAGACCGTGCATAAGGGTTGAGTCTCATTTCCCCTTCAAAGGATTCCACATGAAAAAAATTCAATTCAAACTTCTCGCCGCTGCTGCTTTGGCCGTTTGCTCGTTTCAGGTTCTGGCCCAGGACAAGCCGGCTGACCCGCCTGCTTCGCCCGTCAGCTACAACCTGGGCGTGGTGACCGAGTACCGTTACCGTGGCTTGGCCCAATCGAGCTTCAAGCCGGCTTTGCAAGGCGGTGTGGACTACACCTCGCCCAGCGGTTTTTATATGGGCACCTGGATCTCCACCATCGACTGGATCAAGGACGATGGCAAAAAGCACACCCCAGCGGGTGTGACCACGGTGACCGACACGGGTTCAACCAACCTGGAAATTGACCTGTATGGCGGCTACAAGGGCGCGCTCTCCAACGGCGGCGCTTTCGACGTGGGTGTGTTGCAGTACTACTACCCCAGCAACCAATACAGCAAGCTCGGATCGGCCAACGCCAACGCCAACACCTTCGAAATCTATGGCGCCATCACTGCAGGTCCCATCACGGTCAAGTATTCACGCAGCCTCTCCAACCTGTTTGGCCTGGCCAACAGCAAGGGCAGCGGCTACCTGGATTTGAGCGCCACGTTTGACCTGGGCAATGGCTTCTCACTCGTGCCCCATGTCGGCCGCCAGAACATCAGCGGTGCGGCCAACAGCGTGTATTCCTACACCGACTGGTCGATCACGGTCAACAAAGACCTGGGCAATGGCCTAAGCGCCAGCCTGATGGCCGTGCAAACCACCAATCAGAACAACTGGCTTTCTTCCGACGACCTGAACAACAAGTCCAAAGGCAAGGGCGCCTTGGTTGCTGGTCTCAAGTACGCGTTCTGAACTCAGGAGAGACACATGAAATTTGTCACCGCCATCATCAAGCCCTTCAAGCTCGACGAGGTCCGCGAAGCCCTCTCCTCGATTGGTGTGCAGGGCATCACGGTCACCGAAGTCAAAGGCTTTGGCCGTCAGAAAGGTCACACCGAGTTGTATCGCGGTGCTGAATACGTGGTTGATTTCCTGCCCAAGGTCAAGATCGAGGCCGCGATCGACTCGGCCTTGCTGGACCAGGTCATTGAAGCCATCGAAAAAGCAGCCCGCACCGGCAAGATCGGCGACGGAAAAATTTTCGTTCAGGACATCGAGCAAGTGGTTCGCATCCGCACCGGCGAGTCCGGCAAGGCAGCCCTGTGATCACCCACCTCAGTCAACGATTGCAAGAAAGAGCGTCATCATGAAATCCCTCCTCCTCTCCCTCTCGCTGTGCCTGGGGCTATGGATGGGCACTGCAGCCCAGGCCGCAGATGCCCCCGCCGCCCCTGCGGCCAGCGCAACAGCCTCCACCGCTGCGCCTGCGGCCACGCCCGCGGCTGCACCTGCACCCGCTGCTGCGCCTGCTGCTGCCGATGCCCCTGCCGCCGCTGCCACGCCGCCCAAGCCCAACAAGGGCGACACCGCCTGGATGACGGTGGCCACCCTGTTGGTCATCCTCATGACCTTGCCAGGTTTGGCCCTTTTCTACGGTGGCTTGGTGCGTTCCAAGAACATGCTGTCTGTGCTGATGCAGGTGTTTGTGGTGTCGTCAATGATCTACGTCCTGTGGGTCATCTATGGCTATACCGTGGCCTTCACGGGCAACAACCCCTTCTTTGGCGGCTTTGAGAAGCTGTTCTTCAAGGGCATCACGGTCGACAGCGTTGCTGCAACTTTCAGCAAGCTCGTCTACATCCCCGAGCTCACCTTTGCCTCCTTCCAGGCCACGTTCGCGGCCATCACCTGCGCGCTGATCGTGGGCGCGTTTGCCGAGCGCATCCGCTTCTCTGCCGTGCTCTTGTTCTGTGCCCTGTGGTTCACCTTCAGCTACTTGCCCATTGCCCACATGGTTTGGTATTGGGACGGCCCAGACGCCATCTTTGATGAGGCCTCCAAAAAGACGGTGGAAGCTGCGGCTGGCTACCTCTGGGCCAAGGGCGCACTGGACTTCGCAGGAGGCACGGTGGTGCACATCAACGCCGCTGTGGCTGGTCTGGTGGGCGCATTCCTGGTGGGCAAGCGCATCGGTTTTGGCAAGGAATCCATGCCGCCTCACAACCTCGTCTTCACCATGGCTGGCGCTTCGCTGCTGTGGGTGGGCTGGTTTGGTTTCAACGCAGGCTCCAACCTGGAAGCCAACGGCATCACGGCCCTGGCCTTCCTCAACACCCTGGTTGCCACGGCAGCGGCCACTTTGAGCTGGAGCGCCACCGAAGCCACGTTCAGGGGCAAAGCGTCCATGCTGGGTGCGGCCTCTGGTGCGGTGGCAGGTCTGGTGGCCGTCACCCCGGCATGCGGATTCGTTGGCCCCATGGGTGCCATCGTGATCGGATTGCTGGCTGGCGTGCTGTGCTTCTGGGGTGTGTCCGGCCTCAAACGCTTGCTTGGCGCTGATGACTCGCTCGATGTGTTTGGCGTTCACGGCGTGGGCGGCATCCTGGGCGCATTGCTCACCGGTGTGTTTGCCTCGCCGTCGCTGGGTGGTGCGGGCATCTATGACTACATCAAAGACGCCGCCTCTGCCGACTACAGCATTGCCGATCAGGTGTGGATCCAGGCGCAAGCCGTGCTGATCACCATCGTGTGGTCGGCTGTGGTCTCCTTCATCGCCTACAAGATCACCGACATGGTTGTTGGACTGCGCGTCGCCGAAGAAGAAGAGCGCGAAGGCCTGGACATTTCCTCTCACGGAGAGTCGGCTTACAACCGTTGATCGTTCTCTTGGAATCCTTGGTTGGCCCACCCATGCGGTGGGCCTTTTTTTTGCTCAGAAACTGAACTTGGTCCCCAGGGTCCAAATGGATTGGCCGCCTTGACGGGAAGCGCTGGCATCGATTTGCCACTGGTCGCTCAAGGCTTTGCGAATGCCAGCCCCAAACGAGGGCATGGTTCCTTGCTGCGAAATCCACTGCACATGGGGCACAAACGAAAAGCCAGAGAACTCCAGTGCCATGGCCAGCAAGGGTTTGCTGGCGGTGGAAAAGTCATGGCTTGCGCCCAGGTTGGTGTGCCAGGACCCCCAGGACTGATTGCAGGTATTGATCAGCCAGCCATAACGAGCGCCAGCCAGTGCATGATTGCGACGGGTGATCCCGTAAGTGGCTGCCTGGTTGCAGCCGTCTTCTTTGGAGGGGGTGATCAACCCTTTGAGTTGAAGAGTTTGCGCCACATCTTGCGAGGAGTTGTCCGTGTTGCGCACATAAGCCACCTCAAAGCCGTCGATGGGCGCAAAAGCAGGGGCAATCGTCCAATTGCGGGAGCCGTCACCGGCGCGCGTTTGCCACAGCTCCACATGACCGTGGCCTTTGGCATTGACGCCCGCATCATCGACGTCGAGTGGGCGGCCTGCCCAGGCGTTGAGCCCAAGGCTGGCAGTGATCAGGCCAGCCCACATGGCGGCGCGTGACAGTTTGAAAGTGGATGTCATGGGAGGAGGCTCCATCAAGTTACAACCCGCACATGCTAACCAAGCTGCCTTGGTCCAGGCTGAATGCTTGCCGTCAGCGGTCACAATCGGGTCAGGAGAACCCCATGAACTCAGCATTGAAGATCAAAAGTGGCGCATGGCAATGCGAGGTGGCACCAGCATTGGGTGGCTGTCTGGCCGGGCTGTGGTTTGACGGCAAACCCGTGCTGCGCTCGCCCGGTGCGCAAGCCCTGACCTCGGCCAGGCAATCGGGCTGCTACGTGCTGGTGCCTTTTTCCAACCGATTGAGCCAGGCCGTGTTGCAGTGGCAAGGCACCAGCCACCCGCTGGTCAAGAACAACGGCACCGAAGCCCATGCCATCCACGGCATTGGCTGGCAGCGCTCCTGGGCGGTGCTGGACCAGGATGAGTCCAGCGTGCTGATGAGCCACGAGCACCGCCGCGAGCCCGGCTGGCCATTTGCCTACGATGCCTCGCAAACCATCCAGTTGCGCCCCGAGGGACTGAGCATGACCTTGTCCATCACCAACCAGGATGACAAAGCGGCGCCTGTGGGTCTGGGCTGGCACCCGTTTTTCGTCAAACAACCCGGCATGCAACTGCGCTTTTCAGCCCGCCACCGCTGGGAGATGGGAGAAGACAAACTCCCCACGCGGGCCTTGCCGCATGCCGGGCTCCATGCGCCGGTGGACACGCTGGACATGGACCACTGCTTTGACGGTTGGTCGGGGGAGGCAGAGCTCAGTTGGCCGGGTGGGCAATGGTCCATCAGCTCCAGCCTGAGGCACCTGGTGGTTTTCACCCGCCCTGACCGCGACGATGTGGCGGTGGAGCCCGTGAGCCATGTCAACAATGCGCTCAACCTGCTTGCCCAGCACAAGGGTTTGGAGCCTGAGGACTTGGGTGTGCGGGTGCTCGCGCCCGGCGAGTCCATGAGCGCGCACTGGAGTCTTCAGCGTCGGGTCTGAGGCAGGCCCACGCTGGGTGGGGTGGCTTAGAACGGGATGTCGTCGTCCATGTCGTCAAAGCCCGACTTGGCCGGGGCAGCGGGGCGCGATGCGCCACCCGAACCGCCGCTGGCTGCGGGCTTGGCCGGGCGGCTGTAGGCACCTTCGCCGCCACCACCACCGCCTTCACCCCCCATGCCCTGACGGCTGCCCAGCATCTGCATGGTGTCGCCCCGGATGTCGGTGGCGTACTTCTCGATGCCGTCTTTGTCGGTGTACTTGCGGGTTCTCAGGGAGCCCTCGACATACACCTGTGAGCCCTTCTTGAGGTATTGCCCGGCGATTTCAGCCAGCTTGCCAAAGAAACTGATGCGATGCCATTCGGTGGCCTCTTTGGTTTCCCCGGTTTGCTTGTCCTTGTAGCGGTCGGTGGTGGCCACGCGGATGCTGGTCACGGCATCGCCCGAGGGCAGGTAGCGGGTTTCGGGGTCGGCTCCCAGGTTGCCGACGATGATCACTTTGTTAACGGATGCCATGCATGCCTCGCGCAGATGGGTTGAAAGAAAAAATTGAAAACGGTGTTTTCGCGATTATGCGGGGTTGGACGTAGCCGCTGTGTGCCCCAGCCCAGGTGGCCTTGGTGACTCATTGCCGCGCATTCGGTGCGCCGGGTACCTGAGGCATGCCCCTGGCCACCCACCACCACACCAGCAGCAAGCCGGCATTGACGGCAAACAGCCAGCGATGCCCCAAGGCCTGGACCATCCAGCCGCCCAGGGCACCGCCCGTGAAGATGCCCAACGACTGCAAGGTGTTGTAGATGCCCAGGGTGGCGCCACGCGCATGCGGCGGCGCCCAGCGCGAGGCCAGGCTGGGCTGGGTGGCTTCGAGCACGTTGAAGCCGCAGAAAAACACCAGCAGCAACACCCCCATGGCCCAGGCATTGAGCAGGCCATGGTCGTTGTGCGCCAGCTCGGACCAGGCCAACTCCACCGCCAGCACCAGCACGATGCTCCACAGAAAAACGGGTTTGAGCAGGCCGCGACGCTCCAGCTTGAACAGCCCTGCGCCCATGGCGGCAAACGAAAGCAAGACCGCAGGCAGGTACACCCAGGCTTGGTCGCGTGCGGACACGCCCGCTTGCAGCAGCAAGCCGGGCAAAGCCACCCAGGTGGCGATTTGCACCGCATACAAAATGAACACGCCCACATTGAGGCGCAACAGATCGGGCTTTCTGAACAGCGTCATGAAGCGGGGGCTGCCCGAGTCCTCGCTCACATGCAGGGCAGGTTCTTCGGGGGTGATGCGCCAGATCACCCACATGGCCAACAAGGCCAGGACGGCCGTCACGCCAAAAATCAGCCGCAAACCGCCTTGCGCAGCCAGCAGCGGTCCCACCACCAGCGACAGGGCAAACGACAGACCAATGCTGGCACCAATGAGGGCCATGCCCTTGGTGCGGACCACATCGCGGGTTTGGTCGGCGAGCAAGGCCGTGACCGCTGCCGAAATCGCACCGCCCCCCTGCAAGGCGCGACCCAGCCCCAGCATCCAGACGCTGTCGGCCAAGAACCCCACCACGCTGCCCAGGGCAAACAGGCTCAGACCCAGCACGATCACGCGTTTGCGCCCCCAGCGGTCGGCGGCCAGGCCAAAGGGGATTTGCAGCGCCGCCTGCACCAGGCCATACGCCCCCAGTGCAACGCCCACAGCGGTGCTCGATTCGCCGCCGGGGTAATGGCGCGCCTCCAGCGCAAACACGGGCAAAACCATGAACAGACCCAGCATGCGAAAGGCGTAAATCAATGCCAGCGACACGCCCGAGCGGCGCTCTTGCGCGGTCATGGACACGGGCGATTCGGCAGGGTGGGGAACAGAGGAGGCGGACACGTGGGCGGGGTGGGGTCACCAGACACTGGGGTTGGAGTCGGTCATTGTCCAACAATTGCCCAAGCCACCCTGTCGGCGCCGTTGAGGCCCAGTCTTCGCGCCTCTGCAACGAGGCCCCGCATACACTTGCCGCCATGGCCAAAGACAAAACCCAGTATGTGTGCAGTGAATGCGGGGGCATCAGCCCGCAGTGGCTGGGCAAATGCCCGCATTGCAACGCCTGGAACACCCTGGAAGAAACCGCCAGCCAGGCCGCCACGGCCAGCAAACACCGCTATGCCCAGCCAGCCTCATCGCTGGCACCGGCCAGCCAGGTGCAGCCCCTCAATCGCATCCAGGCCGCGTCCATCGACCGTCACCCCACGGGTCACGAGGAGCTTGACCGGGTGCTGGGCGGCGGCATGGTGCCTGGTGGCGTGGTCCTCATCGGCGGAGACCCCGGCATCGGCAAGTCCACGCTCTTGCTGCAAGCCCTGGACGGCCTGCAACGCGCAGGTTTACGCACCTTGTATGTCACCGGCGAGGAGTCGGCCTCACAGGTGTCTTTGCGCGCGCAACGACTGGGGCTGGGCCAAAGCGAAGTGCCCGTCATGGCCGAGACCCAACTCGAGGTCATCCAGGCCACGGTGCACAGCCAGCAACCCCAGCTGGTGGTCATCGACTCCATTCAGACGGTTTTTTCCGATCAGCTCAGCTCCGCGCCGGGCTCGGTGGCGCAGGTGCGCGAGTGCGCCGCCATGCTCACGCGCATGGCCAAGCGCGACAACGTCACGGTGGTGCTGGTGGGCCATGTCACCAAAGAGGGCGCGCTGGCCGGTCCGCGCGTGCTCGAGCACATGGTGGACACGGTGCTGTACTTCGAGGGAGACACCCATTCCAGCCACCGCCTCATTCGCGCCATCAAGAATCGCTTTGGCGCGGTCAATGAAATCGGGGTCTTTGCCATGACGGAAAAAGGCCTCAAGGGGGTGAGTAACCCCAGTGCGATCTTCCTGAGCCAGCATGCCGAGCCTGTGCCGGGCAGCTGCGTGCTGGTCACGCTCGAGGGCACACGCCCCCTGCTGGTCGAGATCCAGGCCTTGCTGGATATGGGCGGGCCATCTCCCCGTCGCCTGTCGGTGGGTCTGGAGCGCGACCGCTTGGCCATGCTGTTGGCCGTCTTGCATCGCCATGCGGGTGTGGCCTGCATGGACCAGGATGTGTTTGTCAACGCCGTGGGCGGTGTGCGCATCAGCGAGCCCGCCGCCGACCTTGCGGTCCTGCTGGCCATCCACAGCAGCTTGCGCAACAAACCCTTTGCCCGGGGCGTGGTCGCGTTTGGCGAAGTGGGGCTGGCGGGCGAAGTGCGCCCCGCTCCCCGAGGGCAGGAACGCCTCAAGGAGGCCGCCAAGCTGGGCTTTTCCACCGCCCTGGTGCCAGCGGCCAATGCCCCCAAAAAACCCATCGAAGGCTTGCGCATCGTCCCGGTGTCTCGCGTTGAAGACGCCATGGCCTGGGCACGCGAATAGAATGGTTTGCTCAACCCCCTGAGAGCGCGGCCTGCACGCCAGGCCCAAGAAAGGAAATGCAATGACCGCAATGCCCCCACCCCTGTCCGATCGCGACGGCAAGATCTGGATGGACGGCCAACTCGTGGAATGGCGCGACGCCAAGATCCATGTGTTGACCCACACCTTGCACTATGGCTGTGGCGCGTTTGAAGGGGTACGTGCCTATAAGACGGCGCAGGGCACGGCCATTTTCCGTTTGCAAGATCACACCGAGCGCTTTTTCAACAGCGCCAAGATCCTGCGCATGGCCATCCCCTTCACCAAAGATCAGGTCAACGAAGCCCAGCGCCAGGTCATCCGCGAAAACAAACTCGACAGCGGCTACATCCGCCCGCTCACCTGGGTGGGTTCACAAAAGCTGGGCGTTTCGCCCAAGGGCAACACCATTCATGTCATGGTGGCAGCCTGGGCATGGGGTGCTTACCTCGGTGACGAAGGCTTGAAGCGCGGCATCCGCGTCAAGACCAGCAGCTACACACGCCACCATGTCAACATCACCATGACGCAGGCCAAGGCGGTGAGCAACTACACCAACTCCATCCTCGCCAACATGGAAGCCACCGACGAAGGCTACGACGAGGCCTTGCTGCTCGACAGCGCGGGCTTTGTCTCCGAAGGTGCGGGGGAGAACATCTTTGTGGTCAAAGGCGGCGTCATCTATACGCCCGACCTCTCGGCTGGGGCCTTGAACGGCATCACCCGCAACACGGTGTTTCACATTGCCAAAGACCTGGGCATCGAGATCGTTCAAAAGCGCATCACCCGCGACGAGATCTACATCTCAGACGAAGCCTTCTTCACTGGCACGGCCGCCGAGGTCACGCCAATTCGCGAACTGGACCGCATCGAAATTGGCGCAGGCAGCCGAGGCCCCATCACCGAAAAAATCCAGACGGCCTTCTTCGACATCGTGGGTGGCCGCAATCCCAAATATGCCCACTGGCTCACGCCGGTGGCCTGAACCCGTTGCGCGAGCGTGAGGCCATGAAAGAACCCGTCATTGTTCAGCCCCAGGACCTCAACGGCCATGGCGGCGTGTTTTGTCCCAATCCCAAGGCCGACATGGCCTTGTGGAACAGCCACCCCAAGGTGTTCCTCGATGTCGCCCGCACGGGGCAGGCTCAGTGCCCGTACTGCGGCACCCGTTACGCATTGCCCGAGGGCGTTCGCGCCTCTTCTGCCCACTGAGTGGGTAGACGCTCGGTGACGACGCCCACGACAGACCCTGTTCGTTCGCGCCGCCGCAGCCTGGTGGTGGCCCCGCAGTGGGTGGGCGACGCCATCATGTCCGAGCCCCTGGTGCGCGCGCTCAGTCTGCGCGGCGACGAAGTGACCGTTGCCGCCATGCCCTGGGTCGCCCCCATTTGCCAGGCGTTTGCAGGCGTGCACGCGGTCATCACCTTGCCCTTGCAGCGCGCCGGTTTGCAATGGCGCAAACGCCGTGCCCTGGCCCAGTCCTGGCAAGGCCAGTTCGATGCCGCATGGGTCTTGCCCAATTCGTTCAAGAGTGCTTTGTTGCCTTGGCTGGCTGGGGTTGCAGAACGCTACGGCTATCACGGCGAATCGCGCCATGTGGTGTTGAACCACCGCTTGCCCAACCCCCCCGATGCCGTGCGCCCGCCCATGGTCACGCATTACCTGGCCTTGGCCAGGCACTTTTCACCAGAGGGGTTGCCCAGTTGGGCCATGGATGACAGTGACCCCTTGCCCGAGCGTTCACAAGAGGATGCGCGTGCCCCGCAGCTGGCCATGCCGGCCGATGAAGTCGCTGCCGTGTGGCGCAACTTTGGGCTTGGCCTGGGTCAAGCCCTGGTGATCGCACCCGGCGCGGAATACGGTCCGGCCAAGCGCTGGCCTGAGCGCCATGTGGCCGAGGTCATTACCCGCATCGACCGGCCTGTGGTCTTGTTGGGTTCGGCCAAAGAGCAAGCCCTTTGCGATGCCATTGTGGCCATGCTGCACGAGCGGGTGCGCGCGCGTGTGCACAACCTCGCAGGCCAAACCACGCTCACCCAGGCGCTGGCCTTGGTGGCGGGCGCGCACCGTGTGCTCTCGAACGATTCGGGTGTGATGCACATGGCGGCCAGCCTGGGGGTGAACCAGGTGGCGGTGTTTGGTTCATCCAGCCCTTTGCACACCCCGCCGCTCAATGCCCACGCGCAAGTGCTGTGGCTCAAGGGCGATGCGGCCATCGATCCGCCGCTCGATTGCGCGCCTTGCTATGCACGCGAATGCCGTTATGGGCACACCCGCTGCCTCACGCAAATCACGCCGCAGCGTGTGATCCAGGCCTTGAGCGACGAGTCGCTCAGTGTGTCGTCTCCACCGCCTGAACATCCCCCTCTGCCTGAATCAGCGGCAAGCGAACCTCAAAGGTGACCCCGCCGCCGGGGCGTTGCGTGCACAAAGCCATGCCCCCATGGCGTTGTGCAATCGAGCGCACCAGGGCCAGGCCCAGGCCTGCGCCTTCCTTGTCAGAGGCATCGGGCAAACGGAAGAAAGGGTCGAACACCCGCTCCAGGTAGGCCTGTGGAATGCCTGGCCCACGATCACTCACCTGCAGGCTCACCCAACGGGCATCGACGGGCAGCAAGCGCACAGTGATGCCCAAACCCCCCGCATGCTTGCGGGCGTTCTCGAGCAGGTTGCGCAACAGGCGGTGCAAGAGCTTGGGCGTTCCCCTGACCCAATGGCTCTTGGGGTGATCGCCCAGGTCCAGTTCGAGCTGGGCATGCACGCATTCCTCGCTGGCCAGGCCGGTGAGGTCCACCAGCTCGTGGGTGTCGACCTCGGCTTGCACCGAGTCCAGGCGGCTTGAAAGCAAGATCTCGCCAATCAGCTCGTCGAGCTCGGCGATGTTGCGTTTGATCTCGTCGATGCGCTCGGGTGAGGGCGATGTGCCCATGAGCTCCAGCCCCAAGCGGATGCGCGTGAGGGGCGTGCGCAGCTCGTGCGAGGCATTGGCCAACAAAGCACGTTGCGACTGCACCAGCGATTCGATTTGCACCGCTGCATGGTTGAACTGCCTCGCCAGCGACGCGACTTCGTCGTCGCCGGCGATGTCCACCCGCGTGGACAAGTCGCCATGCGACCAGCGCGCCACCCCCGTTTCCAGGCGCTCTAGGCGACGCGTGAGCCAACGCACGATGGGATAGGTGCCCAGCGCCACGGCAATGGCCACCAGGGTGAGCAGCCAGGCCAAATCGTTGATGGTCATGCCCAAAAAGCTGGGCGGGGTTTGTGGCAAGTGAATGAGTTGACCCTGGCCGTTGTTGAGCAGGACAAAGAACTCGGGACCGGGGCCGTACTTGCCCACCGGAAAGCGCGCATCCAGCGTTTTCTCGACCTGTGCCTGGCCGGGGTTGCGACTCACCAGCCGCATGCGGTCGCCCGGGTTGTGCGGGCGTGCCGTGCCTTGCCCCATGAATTCGCCGTCGAGGTCGCGGATGACGACCTCCAGCATGGGTGACTCCACAAACTGACTAAACACATAGCCCACCGACACGGTGATGAAAGCCACCACCACGATGAGCACCAGCCACAAGCGCGCATACAGCCGCTTGGCCAGCGCCTGCAGCATGGGAAGCCCAATCGTGCGGCGCATGGGGTCAGACTTGCTGTTTGGCGAACATGTAACCCACGCCACGCACCGTGAGGATGCGCTTGGGCGCTTTCACATCGACTTCAATGGCCTGGCGGATGCGGCCGACGTGCACGTCGATGGAGCGATCAAAGGCTTCGAGCTCCTTGCCGCGCACCAGCTCCATGATCTGATCGCGCGAGAGCACGCGCCCGGCGCGTTCGGCCAGCACCATGAGCAAGTCAAACTGGTAGGAGGTGAGGTCACACAGGGCGCCGCCAATGGTGACGCTGCGTGCATCGCGATCGATTTCTAGCGAGCCAAAGCGCAACACCGGGTTGATGGCTTGCAGGCTCGCTTGCGGGTTGTTGCGGCGGCGAAGCACAGCGCGAATGCGCGCGAGCAACTCTCGGGGTTCAAACGGCTTGGGGATGTAGTCGTCGGCACCCAGCTCCAGGCCCACCACGCGGTCCATGGGGTCACCCTTGGCCGTGAGCATCACCACCGGCGTGCTGCTCACCGGCGCGGGCAAGGCGCGGATGCTGCGACAGACCTCCAGACCATCGCGGTCGGGCAGCATGAGGTCAAGGATCACCAAGTCCACCCTGGGGCCGGTCTGGACTTGGTTGAGGCCTTCGGCGGCGTTGGCCGCATGAGAGATGCGAAAGCCCGAGCGTTCCAGGTAATCGGTCACCATGGCGGCGAGGCGGGCATCGTCTTCGATGACTAAGAGGTGTTCCATGTCGGATGTTGAAGTCGGCGTCAGCCCTGATTGTGGTCGGATTTTGGCAAGCCCTGATCCACCGCCGTGAGCCGGGTGACCCAGTGGACCAGCAGCAAGACCGGCACGCCCAGCAAGGCCGTGTGGGTGAAGAAGGCCGCAAAGCCATGGCTGTCCACCCAGGTGCCAGAAAAGCCCGCTACAAACTTGGGCAGCAACAACATCACCGAGCTGAACAAGGCGTATTGCGTGGCCGAATACTGCACGCGCGTGAGTGATGACAAATAGGCAATGAAGGCCGCCGAGGCAATGCCGCTGCTCAGGTTGTCTGCGCTCACCACAACGACCAGCGCGTTGAGGTCGTGACCCACGCCACTGAGCCAGGCGTAGAGCAAGTTGGTGGCGGCACTGAGCACCGCACCGGCCATGAGCACCCGCGATACACCCAGGCGAAGCGAGAGCACGCCGCCCACGAAAGTGCCCAGCAAGGTCATGACCACGCCAAACAATTTGGTGACCCAGGCCACCTCGTCCTTGGTGTAGCCCATGTCCACATAAAACGGGTTGGCCATGATGCCCATGACCACATCGCTGATGCGGTAGGTGGCAATGAGCGCGAGCACCAGCAGCGCACGCCAGCCCAGGCGAAGAAAGAATTCGGCAAAAGGCTGCACCACCGCTTGCTGCAACCACTCGCCCGGATTGCGCGCCTTGGGCAAGGCCAGGGTGACGGGCTCGGGTGCGGTGAGCACCGTGAGCATGCCCACCAGCATGGAGGCGGCCATCACGATGTAGGCCCATTGCCAGGCCGCTTGTTGGTAGGGACCGGCGCCTGCAACTTCTGCCGAGGCCGCCATCCACAGCACGCCCGCGCCCGACCAGATCATGGCCAGGCGATAACCGGCCTGGTAGGTGGCCGCGAGCGCCGCCTGCATGCGGGCTTGAGCCGATTCGATGCGAAAGGCGTCCAGTGCAATGTCTTGCGTCGCAGACGCAAACGCGGTGAAGACCGCCCAGGCCACCAGCAGGTGCAGCGATTGCTGTGGATCAGCGCTGGCCATGCCCAGCATCCCCACCACCAATGCACATTGCGAGAGCAAGAGCCAGCTGCGACGTCGCCCCAGCCAGCGCCCCAGCAGGGGCAGTTGCAGTCGATCCACCAGGGGTGCCCAGGTCCACTTGATGCCATAGGCCAAGCCCACCCAGCTCAAAAATCCAATCGTGCTGCGGTCAATGCCCGCCTCGCGCAGGCGAAAGCCCAAAGTCCCCAGCACCAGCAACAAAGGCAGACCCGCCGAAAAGCCCAGTGCCAGCATGCGCAAGGCCGCAGGTTGCAGGTAAATGCGCCAACCCTGGACCAAATCCCCGGTGGGTTGGGCGGTTTCTGAAGGGACAATGTGCGGTGCATTCACACGGGGTATTCTCGCGTGAGTTCAGCCTGACTGCCGGACACGACATGGACCACACCTCAATCGATCTTTCAAAGCGCCGCTGGATGAGCGGCTGCGCCTTTTGCGCCATGGGCCTGGGGTGGGGCCATGCCTTTGCTCGCGAGGGCGTCGAAGTGGGCGAGCAGTCCAAGTTTTCCAAGTTCGTGAATGCCGAAGACCTTGAGAAATCGGCCGCTGAACAATATCGGCAGCTGCTGCAAAACGCCGCCAAGCAAAACGCCTTGGGACCTGAAACCCACCCCCAGGTGGTGCGGCTGCGAAACATTGGCAACGACCTCATCCCCTACAGCTACGAATGGAACCCGCGCGCCAAGGAGTGGCGCTGGGAGATCAACCTCATTGGCTCCAAGCAGATCAATGCCTTTTGCATGCCAGGGGGCAAGATCGCGTTCTATTTCGGCATCATCAGGGAGCTCAAGCTCAGCGACGACGAAGTGGCCATGGTCATGGGTCACGAAATCGCACATGCCCTGCGCGAGCATGCGCGCGCGCGCATTGGCAAAACCGTGGCGACCGATGGCTTGGCCCGCATCGGCGGCGCCATCGCGTCGAGCATCTTTGGCATCAACCCCAACCTCACCGACCTGATTGCCCGCCAGGGCGCCAACCTGCTCACCCTCAAGTTCAGCCGTGAGGACGAGACCGAGGCCGACCTCGTGGGCATGGAGTTGTCAGCGCGCGCAGGCTATGACCCGCGCGCGGGCATCACGCTGTGGCAAAAGATGAGTGGGGCCAACAAGGATGCGCCCCCCGAGTGGATCAGCACGCACCCATCGGGCGATACGCGCATACAGCAGATCCAGCAAAACCTCGACAAGGTCATCCCCTTGTACGAGCGCAGCAAAAAGGGCTAGGGCTCAGGTGCCACCCACATAGGGGTTGGTTTGGCGCTCGCGGCCAAAGCTGCTTTCCGGGCCGTGACCCGGGATGAACACCGTCTCGTCGCCCATGGGCCAGAGCCGCTCGGTGATGCTCGCCAACAGTTGTTCGTGATTGCCTTGCGGGAAATCGGTGCGCCCAATGCTGCCCGCAAAGAGCACATCGCCCACAAAGGCGCGGTTGAGGGTTTTGGAGTGGAACACCACATGGCCGGGCGTGTGGCCAGGGCAATGCCGCACATCGAACACATGCTCGCCCAGCTTGACCGTGTCGCCGTCGACCAGCCAGCGCGTGGGCGTGAAGGGGCGCGCAGGACCCAGCCCAAACCGATGGCCTTGCTCGGCCAGGGCATCGATCCAGAACTGGTCACCCCGGTGCGGCCCGACGATGGGCAAGCCCTTGGCCTCGGCCAGCTCGGCGCAGGCGCCCGCATGGTCGATGTGCGCATGCGTGACCCAGATCTGCGTGAGCTTGACCCCGAGTTGATTCAGGGCGTCTTCGATCACATCGAGATCGCCACCCGGATCGATGATCGCGGCCTCGCCGCTGGCGTCATCCCAGACGATGGAGCAGTTTTGTTGAAAAGCGGTGACGGGGACGGTGGCGTAGTGCAGCATGGGTGAAGTGGGTGACAGATCTGGAGAGGTTAAATGAAAGGTGTCACACCGATTGCCGAAGGGCTTGCGGTGATTGCATGGCTATTTTGAGCAAGGTGCGTGCGGCGCCCGAGGGCTCTCTTCGACCTTGCTCCCATTCTTGCAGCGTGCGGACCGACACGCCCAACAACTCGGCAAAGGCCGACTGAGACAAGCCCACTTTGAGTCGCGCTTCGGTGGCAGCCGACACAGGGACGACGGTCGATCGGCCTTGCCCCCGCTTGGCTTGCTTCACGGAGGCCAGTAAATCTTTTTCGAATGCCGTCATTTTTTGCGTTGCAGTTGATTTGGACTTGGTCATGCTTCACTCCTGAATGGATTGTGCGAGCGCTTGTAAAAATGCGGATGAAAGCGTGTCATGTTTGGCTTTGGCGTAAACGATCAACAAACTCAATTCATGGTTTGCGGCAGACCACAAGTAGATCACCCTCACCCCACCCCGCTTGCCACTTCCCGGGCGAGACCAGCGAACTTTGCGAAGCCCATGGGCGCCTGCAATGAGCACACCCGCATCTGGATGCTCTGACAGCCAGAAGATGAAGGCCTCTCGCTCAGGGTCGCCCCAAACCTTGTCCGCATAACGGATGAAGGTGGGAGTTTCAATGACAGTGAGCATCTGCATTATATACGTCAATGCCGTATGGCTAAAAAGAAAACTCCGATCAAAGGCCAAAAAATCCGGCGGGAGGCGCGCCACATCGCGAGTGGGTGAATGTCAAGCCCATCGGCAGTGCAGACGCACTCAGCCTAGGTGAGTCGCGCAGGGCCATGCTCAAGTTGGACGCATGCAAAAGCGCAGTGGCGCTTCACTGGATGTCGATTTGTCCCACGGCTTCAAGGCCATCCATTTGTTCTATTGACAGGACAAATTGGGCGGTAGAAGATTGACCATCAATTCACCTCCCCCCCCACATCACGCCATGGAACTCTCAGACAAGAGCGCACGTCAACTCTTTGAACAAGTCAAAGCCAACCCCACCCGCAAGCGTTTTGGTTTTGGCCGCATGCCAGCCCTCATCAACATCGACTTGCAAAAGGCCTACACCTGCGTGGGCGAATTCGTCACCGCTTACGAAACCGATCCCAAGCAGCTGGACTACGTCAACCAGCTGGCCGACGCCTTTCGCGCCAAGGGCTTTCCGGTGGTGTGGACGTATGTGGCCTACATGGACTCCGGCGAAGACTGCGGCGTGTGGGGCACGCGCACCAACACCCCCGACTCCCTGCAAAACATCAAGGTCGGCAGCCGCCGTGCCGAATTCGACGATCGCCTCCACATCGACCGCAAGCGCGACATCATCATCAACAAGCGCATGGCCTCGGCTTTCTTTGAAACCAATTTGGGTTCCATCTTCACCTTTCACGGCGTGGACACCTGTGTGGTGACGGGCGGCTCCACCTCGGGCTGCGTGCGCGCCACGGTGGTCGACAGCTTGCAGCGCAGCTTTCGCACCATCGTCCCGCAGGAGTGCGTGGCCGATAAGCACGAGTCCCCGCACTTTGCCAACCTCTACGACATGATGCTCAAGTACGCCGATGTGCTGAGCATTCAGGAGACCCTCGAGCAGCTCGCCCGCGTGAGCCCCAAAGGAGCCCAGTCGTGAGCGACACCGCAACCCGCCGCGATCCGGGCTTTTACGATTACCTGCCCTACAACGACCGCCCCGTGATCCGTTGGCCCAATGGCGCACGGGTGGCCTTTTGGGTGGCGCCCAACATCGAGTTTTACGAACTCGATCCGCCGCGCAACCCTGCGCGAGCGCCCTGGGCAAGGCCTGCCCCCGATGTCCTCAACTACGCCTACCGCGATTACGGCAACCGCGCGGGCTTTTGGCGCATGCTCGATGTGATGAAGCGCTGCAACATGCGCGGCAGCGTCTCGCTCAACGTGGCCATGTGCGATCACCACCCCGAGGTCATCGAGGCCTGCGCACGCGAAAACTGGGAGTTTTATTCGCACGGCACCTACAACACCCGCTACCTCATGGGCATGAGCGAAGACCAGGAGCGAGAGGTGATCCAGGACTCCATCGACACCATCAAGAAGCACACGGGGCAAAAGCTCGACGGCTGGCTCGCACCTGCCCTGACCTACACGCCACGCACCATGGACCTGGTGGCCGAGATGGGTCTGACCTATGTCTGCGATCTTTTCCACGACGATCAGCCCGGCCCCGTCAAGGTCAAACAGGGTCGGCTCACCAGCATCCCCTATTCGCTGGAAATGAACGATGTGATCGTCTACAACGTGAACCTGGTCTCACCGCGCCGCTATGGCGACATCCTCAAGCGTCAGTTCGATCGCCTCTATGCCGAGGGCGAGCATTCGGGCACGGTGATGTGCATCCCCTTGCACCCCTACCTCGTGGGGCAACCCTACCGACTGGCCGCCTTCGAAGAGGCCTTGGCCTACATCACCGGCCACGACAAGGTGTGGCTTGCCACGGGTCGCGAGATTGCCCACTACTTCAACGAGCACTACCACTCGGCGTTCATGGCGGCTGGCCATGCAGTGGGAGAAGCACCATGAGCAACAAAGCTTTGCCCAATGATTACCTCACCTATGCCAAACGAGGTTATGGCATGGACCACGACCGCTACGACTGGTCCATGCTGCCGCGCCGCAAGCCTGTGGCCTGGCCGGGTGGTGCGCGCGTGGCCTTGTGGGTGGTGCCCGCGCTCGAGTGGTTCCCCTTGAACATGGCCGGTGTGCCCTTCAAGCCGCCGGGGGCCATGCAAACCGCTTACCCGGATTTGCGCCACTACACCTTGCGCGATTACGGCAACCGCGTGGGCATCTTCCGCATTTTTCAGGCGCTCGAGCGCCACCACATCCCGGCGACGGTGGCGGTCAATGCCGCCGTGGCGGTGCGCTACCCCGCCTTGCTGGCCGAATGCAAAAAGCGGGGCCACGAGGTCATTGCCAATGGCCTGGACATGGATCACCTGCACCATGGGGGTTTGGACGCCAACGAGGAAAAGCGCTGGATCGATCAGACGCTGGACATCTTGCGCAAAGACCATGCGGTGCGCGGCTGGCTGTCGCCCGCCAAGTCCGAGTCGTTTCGAACGCCCGACCTGCTCGCGCAAGCCGGGGTGGACTATGTGTGCGACTGGGTCAATGACGACATGCCCTATGCCATGCGCACCGATGCAGGGTCAATCACGGCGATGCCTCACCCCATCGACATCGACGACTACACCATCTTGGTCAACAACCACCACACCGAAGACGATTTCCGCGACGCGCTCATCGATCAGTTCGAGGTGCTCTATCAGGAGTCAAGCGCCGAGAATGGCCGCATCATGGCGATCTCGCTGCACCCCTGGGTGATAGGTCAGCCCTATCGCATTGGCGCGCTCGAAGCAGCCCTGGCGCACATCATGGGACACCAGGGCGTGTGGGCGGCAACGGGCGCACAGATTGTGGACGCCTGGCGTTCGCAGCAGCGCTAAGCCATGCCGCAGTGCGAGGCATCAGCCCTTGGCCAAGGCCTTGACCTCCGCCAAGTCGTTCCAGACGTCTTGGCGCTGGATCAGGCCTTGGGCGACTTCAAAGCGATCGATGAAGCGAATGCCAGAAAAGGGCGAGCCATCGAGCCAGATGCCCTCGAGCGTGCCGCTGCAATACACCACGGTGTGATCCTCGCCCCAGCATTCGTCAAAGCGTTCGTACTGCTTGCCGATCTTGCTGTAGCGGGTTTTGGCCCAGTCGAGCAATTGCGAAAACTCCCGCATGGGGGCGGCGCCAGGAAAGGTCATCTCAAAGCCTGCGGCCAGCATGCCCTTGGCGGCCTCCAGGTCGCGCACTTGCATGCGCTCGAGAAACTGGCGCACCAGGGCGCTGGCATCGGGCAGCTCGGCACCGCCCACGGTAAAGCGTTTGCCATCGCGCTGATAGGTGGCGGCCTCGTTCACAAACACGGTGGTGCCCGCATTCGATGCGGCAATCACCGAGCGAACGCTGCGCGCGGTGCGCTCCACGAGTCGCTCGCGGGCTTGGGGGCTGTAACCGGGCAGCAGCGTGATCGATACAACGGGCATGGTCAAACTCCTGTGTGCAATGAACCTGCAATTCATTGTGCACCAGCGTTGGCGCCGCGCGTGCGGGCTTGTCGCGCGGGTGCAAGAAGGGCTGCATCATGAACACGCACATCGCGGGATCCGAGCGCATCGCCTATTCGGCCTTGCCCGATCGCAAACCCCTGAAGTGGCCAGGCGGCGCCCATGTTGCGGTCTGGATCGCTCCCAACATCGAGCATTACGAATACCTGCCCGAGCTCATCCGGGTGCGTGACCCGTGGCCGCGCACGCCCCATCCCGACATCCTGGGCTATGGCTTGCGCGACTATGGCAACCGCGTGGGTGTGTGGCGGCTCATGGACTTGTTTGACCGTCTGGCCGTGCCCATCACCGTATCGCTGTCTTTGTCGGTGTTGGACCTCTACCCCGAGCTGGCGCAGGCCATGATCGAGCGGCAATGGGAATTCATGTCCCACGGCCTCTACAACACCCGCTATCACTGGAACATCAGCGAGCAAGAAGAACGCGAGGCCATCGCCGCCTGCCAGGAGATCCATGTGCGCCACACGGGCCAGCGGCTCAAGGGCTGGTTTTCGCCAGCGGCTTCCAACACCTTGCTCACGCCAGACCTGGTGGCCGAAAGCGGCATCTCCTATTTGTGTGACCTCTATCACGATGACCAGCCCACACCCGTGCGGGTGCGCCAGGGCTCGCTGGTCTCGTTGCCCTATTCCATGGAAATCAACGACAGCATTGCCTGGCGACGTGGTCAGGAGGCGCAAGACTTTGCGCAAAAGATCCGCGACGAGTTCGATGTCCTGTATGCCGAAGGCGCCGAACATGGGCGGGTGATGAACATCGCTGTCCATCCCTTCATCATGGGTCAGCCCCACCGCATCCAGGCCTTGAGCGATGCCCTCACCTACATTGCGAGTCACCCCAAGGTGTGGTTTGCCAAGGGATCGGACATCGTGGACTGGTACACACAACATCACCGAGAGGAGCAGGCATGAGCGCGAGCCAAGACTACATCCGCGATTACATGAGCGAGCCAATGATCGATGCCGCCAGCGCTGCGCTGGTCATCATCGACATGCAATACGCCACGGGGTCGCGCCAGGGCGCCCTGGGCAGATCCCTCAAGGAAAAAGGCTCCAGCGTGGGCGACTACCGCTTTGCGCGCATCGAGGACACGGTGCTGCCCAACATCATTGCCTTGCGCTCGCACTTTCACCAGTTGAAGCGTCCCGTGCTGCACGTCACCCTGGGCTCGGCTTTGCCCGATGCCAGCGACGCGCCCCGCCACATGCGCAAGCTCCTCTCGAGCTGCAACAACCACCTGGGCAGCCCCGAGCACGAGATCCTCGCCGAGCTCAAACCCATCGCGGGCGAGCATGTGTTGCGCAAGACCACGGTGGGCGCGTTTGCGTCCACGGCCATCGACAGCCTCTTGCGCGGCCTGGGTGTGGATCAGCTCTACATGGTGGGCGTGTCCACCAACATGTGTGTGGAGACCACGGCCCGCGAGGCAGCGGACCGGGGCTATCAGGTCACGCTGGTGGAAGATGCTTGCGGCACCACCTTTGAAGAGTTGCACCATGTGACCATGCGCAACTTCCAGCGCCTCTTTGGCCGGGTGACCTCGACCCAGCAAGCCCGTGCTGAACTGCAGGAGGCCGCATGACATCCCCCAAGACCCACCGCGTGCTGGTCATCGTGCCCTTTGCCATGTCGCCAGAGAACCTGGCCTTGCGGCGCGAGCAACTCGAGTCCATCGATGTGTCCCCGCACTTGCATTTTGAGTTTCGCGCGGTCAAAGCCGGACCGGTGAATTACGCCAGCCACCATGACTTTGTGCTGGCCGACGCAGCCAACTTTGAAGCGGGCTGCAAAGCCCAGGACGAGGGCTTCTCGGCGGTGTGCATCGACACCATGAGTGACTCGGGCGTGGCGGCCTTGCGCTCGGTGCTCGACATCCCGGTGTTTGGTCCGGGCAAAGCCGCCATGCTCACCGCCCTGATGCTGGGCAATCGCTTTTCGGTGCTGACCATGGCCAAACGCTGGATGCCGCTGTATCAAAAGGCGCTCGACGAATTGGGCATGCATCACAAATGTGCCTCGGTGCGCTCCATCGAAGTGCCACCCGACAACCAAGCTTTGCTCTCGGGCAAACAGGAAGAAGTCTTTCCTTTGCTGGAGCAAGCCGCACGCAAGGCCATCGAGGAGGACGGTGCCGATGTTCTGATCCTGGGCTCGACCACCATGCATCAATCCCATGCGTGGTTGTCTTCGCGCTTGCCCGTGCCCATCATCAACCCCGGCCCGTTGAGCTACAAGCTGGTGGAGTCGGCCTTGGGTCTGGGTTTGACGCAAAGCCGTCAGGCTTACCCCAAGCCCATGCATCCGCGCCTGGAGATGCTCCAGGCCATGATGGACGCCGCACAGCGGTCGGTGGGTTCGCCCTGAGCCCTTGCTTCATGGAGAGTGACCATGCCCAAACGCCTCACACCCGAGCAAGTCAAGGCCTACGAGACCCAGGGCTTTGTCTACCCCATCGACGTGCTCAGTGCGCAAGAGGTGCGCGACCACCGCTCGGAGCTCGAAGGCTGGGAGCGCGAGCGCGGGGCGCTCATCGACTTTCCTGAAAAGTCCAAAAGCTATTTGCTCTTCAATTGGGCGGATCAACTGGTCCATCACCCGGCCATCCTCGATGCGGTCGAAGATGTGATTGGTCCAGACATCCTGGTCTATCACTCCACCTTGTTCGTCAAGGAAGCCCACACGCCGGCTTACGTTCGCTGGCACCAGGACAGCACCTACTTTTATCTGCACCCGCACGAGCATGTCACCGCCTGGGTGGCCTTGTCCGATGCCAGCGTGGCGGCTGGCTGCATGCAGGCCTTGCCAGGCAGTCACCGCTGGGGGGCTTATGCGCACGATGACCAGCCCGAGCCCATGAACATGATTCGGCGTGGCCAGGGCATCAGTGGCCTGTTCGACGATGCCCAGGGCGAATTCATGCCCGTCGCTGCGGGTCAGATGTCCTTGCACCACACCGACCTGGTGCACGCCTCCTCAGGCAACACCACCAACGACCGCCGCCTGGGCTATGCCATCAGCTACATCCCTGCGCATGTGCGGCCGGTGGGGGCATTGAAGCCATCGGCCTTGTGCGTGCGTGGCAAGAGTCACGGGCACTTTGTCGAAGAGCAGCGCCTGGTTGAACCCCTCTCGCCCCAAGCACATGCGCGCCATCGCGAGGCCTTGGCTTTGTTCAGGGCATTGCAGGACGCCGGCTTTCAGGGCGCCGCCGCCCCCGCTTCACACCCCACCGCAAAGGCCAACCCATGAGCCAACCCCTTGACGCAGCCCAGCTCCAGGCCCTGGTGGAGCGTTACTTCGCCGCCGTGGACAGCAAGGACGTGCCCGCCACCCTCGCTTGCTTCACGCCAGACGCGCACTTTTGCATCGCCAACCACGGCGTGTCCTACCGTGGCCGCGACGAGGCCATGCGCGGCATGTTCGAGCGCCTGCATGCGCGCTATGCGCAGGTCTGGCATGGGGACTTTGACCATGTCTTTGACGTGACCAACCAGCGGGTGGCCAGCCGCTTTCTCGTCAAGAACACCACGCACGACGGGCAGGTGCTGCACAAGAACAACTGCAACTTCTTTGCGCTGCGCGATGGCCTCTTTTGCGAAGTCTTTGTCTACATGAGCGCGGACAACTCACTGAGCTGAGTGCGCGCTGCCCAGCCCCTGGCTTGGGCGGGCTGCTCAGGCCGCTTGCGCAGGGCGGGTGAGCAAAGCCAGCCACTGGGAGAAAGGCACCTTGAGCTGCGCCATGCCCAGCGTCGCCTCGAGCATGGCTTGGCCATGCGCCGTGGGCCAGATGCGGCTGGTGAGGTCCATGAATTTGCTGCGCAACTCTGCACGGGTATAGGGGCTGGCATCGTCGCCCCGGTTGACCCCGGCCTCGGCGTGCAGCACGCGGCCATTCTTGAGGTGGATGGCCACGCGCGCTGGCCGCTCGTGCGGCAGGCGTTGGCTCATGGCGGGGTCGTGGCTCACGCTCACCTTTTGCGCCAAGGCCAGCACCTGGGGGTCGCGGATCGCTTGCCAGGTGAAGCTGCTCAGGGCGCTGGAGTGGTTGACGATGCGCGTGGCCACCGCAAATGGCACCGAGAACTTGGCCGCCAGGGTGTTGGCGGGCAAGGGGTTGTTGAGCTCGGCTGCCAGGTGATAGGTGTGGACGGCGATGGATTCGATCTCCTCGGCCTGGGGCAAGCCCTGATTGGCAGCGAGGTGGTCCAGCGCATCCAGCGTGCCGTGGTTGTAGCGGCAGCAGGAATGCAGCTTGAAGTAGTTGTGCATGAAGTGCCAGTCCTGCCCCAGGTCCTGAATCACCGCTGGCGGATCAAACCGCTCTGAAACGATGTGACCCAGCAAGGAGCCTGGTCCATCGCGCTCGCCATTGAAGCCGCAGGCCACCAGCTCCAGTGCGAGCAAACCGTTGCGGTTGCTCAGACCGGCATAGGTGTTGCGCACAAGGCCACCTTCGAGCATGGTTTGTTTGGAGGTGGCGGTGGTGAGCGACGACGCCACATTGATGACCTCGCGCAGGGCTTGGGCGCTTTGGCGGTTTGCGCGGGCGCAGGCAGCGGCTGCGCCCATCGTGCCCCAGGTGCCATGCGGGTGCATGGCCCCGCGCAATTGCGCGGCCGCGCCCAGGCGAGAGCCCACCTCGTAGCCCACGACCACCGCAGCCAGAAAGTCCTCGGCCTGGGCTTGAGTTTGTTCGCACAGGGCCAACGCGGCGGGGATCACATGAACCGCAGGGTGACCGCGAGAGAAGCGGTTGCCTTCGTCCATTTCCAGGAAGGTGCCCGCCGTGCCGTTGATGAAGGCGGCCGCCTCGGCGGTGGTGCGCTGACCCAGCCCGACCAGGGTGGCGACCGGCACGCTGGCCTGCCGTTTGGCCAGGGCTTGCAACTCAGGCTCAGCCGAGCCGGCCACCATGGCGGCCAGGGTGTCGGCCAGGATCCAGCCGAGTTGCTCTTGATGCGCTGCATCGAGTTGTCGCACATCGAGTTCAGCGGCAAAGGCACTCAAGGTATCGAGGTAGTTCATGGTCAGGCTTTCAGGCGGTGTGCGCTTGGGCGCAATGTTGATAGAGCGTGTCGGGGGTGGTGAAGTTCGCGCCGTCGATGCCGTGCAGTGCGCCAAGCAGCTGGTGCAGGTGGGTGATTCGGCTGGGCATGCCCCACACCCATGGGTGAAGCCCCAAGCCCATGGTCACCCCTTGGCCTTTGGCCTGGCTTTCGGCCGCCAGGCGCTGCGCTGCGTGCAAGATGGCCTGGGCATGGTCTTTGGGTTCGAGGTGTCGCATCCACTGGGCTTGCACATCGTCCCATTCGCTCGACAGGGGCAGCGCGAGCAGCCGGGGTTGCCCTTCACCCCAGGGTTGCATCCAGTAGGCCTGGTCGTCATTGCCCCAGTCCAGGGTGTAGCGAAAGCCGGCTTGCGCCAGCAAGCGCCAGGTGTCCACACTGGTCCCCCAGTCCTGGCTCACCCAGCCCAGGGGCTTGTGACCCATCTGCTCTTGCAAGGCTGAGCTCGAAGACTCGATGTGTTCGCGTTGTTCCTGCTCGGGCATGCGCGAATGCATGATGCGCGTGGCCGCCAGCCCATGGCCTAGCCACTGCGAACCGAGTTGGCGCAAGGCCTCGATGGCCGTGGGCACACGCGGCAGCACCAGCCGGTTGGCGGCCACGGCCGGGGTGATGCCATGGCGTTGCAGGGCTTCGATGATGCGAAAGACACCGATGCGAAGTCCGTATTCGCGCTGGGTCCAGCTGCGGTAGTCGGGATTGAAGCTGCCAAACTCGCCCACAAAGCGAGGGTCGCGCAAGCTGCCCTCGGGCGACTGGAAATCCCAGTGCTCGAGGTAGAGCACGACGAAAAGATTCAATCCAGGCGGCAAAAGCCCCTCATTGCGAAAGGGCATCGCGCTGTAGCGGTAATGAGCGTGGTCCATCTTGAGAGCCAAATCACCCTTCTGGGGAATTACCCCTTGACTTCCTGGATCAATGATTGCACAGTCAGCCCTATTGTTCTATCAATAGAACAATTTAATCCCATTCTTCAACTCCTTCATTGAGGACTTACCATGACGTCACAGACACGCATTTCCCGTCGACTGGTTTTGCAAGCGGGTGCCGCTGCCACCGCGTTGGGCGCGCCCGGCTTGTTGCTCGCGCAACCCGCACCCATCAAGATGGGCCTCATCCACCCGGTCAGTGGCGCACTGGCTTACAGCGGTGGCCAGGGCCGCATGGGCTGCCAAATGGCGATCAACGAGATCAATGCTGCCGGTGGCATCAAGGCCCTGGGCGGCGCCAAGTTGATGGATGTGTTGGGTGACTCGCAATCCCGTCCTGAAGTGGGCGTGTCCGAAGTCGAGCGCTTGCACCAAGAAGGCGTGTCGGCCTATGTGGGCTGCTTCTCCAGCGCCATTGCCTTGCCCGCCACGCAAGCAGCGGCCAAGTACAACACCCCCTTCATGATCGACGTGGGCGTGTCTGACGCCATCACCAACCGCGGCCTCAAAAACGTGTTCCGCCTCGCGCCCGGCAACGGCAAGTGCGTGGACGACGCTTTCGCTGGTTTGGCCGAGCTGAACAAATCCGCTGGCGGCATTGCCAAGAGCGTGGTCCTGGTTCACGAAGATTCCGAATTCGGCACCAGCACCGCCAAGCTCTTGCAGGCCAAGATCGCTGGCATTGGTCTGGAAGTCAAAGATGTGCTCAAGCACGCCACGCCCACACGTGACTTCTCCAACCTGGTTTTGCGCATCAAGTCGCTCAAGCCCGACTTGGTGATCATCAGCAACTACCAAAACGAATATGTGTTGTTGGCCCGCACCCTGCATCAGCAGAAGGTGGACCTCGCGGGCATCTTCTCTGTGCTTGGCGGGGGCTTCAACTACAAGCTGGTCAAAGAGCAGCCCGAGGTGGCCCAGTACATGATGGACTTCAACCACTGGTACAACCCCAAGAGCGCCAAGGCTCAAGAGATGCGCAAGGCAGTGGAAGCCAAAGGCGGCCTCTTCACCTTCGAGGTCTACTGCGGCTACAACGCGGTCAAGTGCTATGTGGACGCCATCGAGCGCGCCAAGTCGGCAGACAAGGAAAAAGTCATCGCTGCTTTGGAAGCCAGCACCTGGTCCGATCACTTCATGCCCTATGGCCCGACCAAGTTCGTCAATGGTCAAAACCAGGGTGGTCGCGCCGCGTTGCTGCAAGCCAGCAAGACCGACATCGATGTGGTTTGGCCCAACGAGTTCGCGGCCATCAAGCCCATCTTCCCCAAGCCCAAGTTCAGCTGAACTGATCATTGATCCGGCATGTGGTGGCTGCACGATCCGTGCGGCCACCACGGCGTGAGCTTGCCCGTTGCGGCTCACAGGCCGGGCTTGTTGAACACTGTCTCAGGGGAGCGCGTTGGATTCCACCATCTTGGCTGCGGCCGCCATCAATGGCTTGCTCATGGGTGGCATTTACACCTTGGTGGCGTCAGGACTGACGCTGATCTATGGGGTGTTGCACATCATCAATTTTGCCCACGGCAGCCTGCTCATGCTGGCCATGTTTGGGGTGTACTTTCTGTTGACCAAAGCAGGCGTGGATCCCTACTTGGCTTTGTTGGTCATGGTGCCGGGCATGTATGGCTTTGGCTACCTCATGTATCGCCATTTGATTGGCAAGCTCTCACTGGGGCGGGACGAAAACATCCTGCTCATCACGCTGGGTTTGTCCATCCTAATTGAAAACCTCGCGCTCATGTTTTTCAAGGGCGACTCGCGCACCATCTCCATGGCCTACAGCGACAGCATGATCGAGGTGGGACCGCTTTTGTTGGGCTTGCCCAAAGTGGTGTCCTTTGTGGCCGCCATGGTGTTGTGCGGGCTGCTGGGTTTGTTCATCTCGCGCACCGACACCGGCAAGGCCATTCGTGCCGTTGCCAAGGAACGCATGGGTGCCCGCCTGGTGGGCATCGATGTGGATCGCATCTTTGCCGTGTCCTTTGGCATTGGCTTGGCCACGCTGGGCGCGGCGGCCTGTTTGCTGATGCCGATTTTTTATGTGTCCCCCACCAGTGGCCATGTGTTTGTGATCGTGGCCTTCACCGTGGTGGTGCTCGGCGGCATGGGCAGCTTTTTGGGTGCGGTGATTGGTGGCCTCATCGTGGGCCTCACCGAATCCTTTGGTGGCTTGTTCCTGGGCGAGAGCCTGGGGCAGATCGGCACCTCGCTGATCTTCATCCTGATCCTGCTGTTCAGACCCTCTGGCCTTTTTGGAGACAAGCGATGAATGCCGCTCGATCATCCTGGCTTGTTCACCTCGCGATCCTGGCCGTGGCCTTGGTCTTCCCTCTGGTCTTCCAGTCGGCCTTCATGGTGAACTTTGGCGTGCTGGCCTTGTTCTATGCCTTCATTGGCCAGTCCTGGAACATCGCGGGTGGATTTGCAGGTCAACTGTCATTTGGGCATGTGGCCTTTTTTGGTGTCGGTGCCTATGCCTCCACCATCGTGCAAATGCGCCTGGGCTGGAACCCCTGGCTGGGCTTGCCGGTCTCGGCGCTTGCGGGCGCCTTGGCGGGTTGGCTCATCGCCGTCCTCTCGTTTCGGGCTGGCCTCAAGGGTTCTTACTTCGCGCTCATTACCTTGGCGTTTGCCGAGGTGTTTCGCATCATCACCAACTCGGTGGAGTTCACTGGGGGCGGCCTGGGCATGCTCATCCCCATGAAACAGACTGCGCAGAACTTCCAGTTTGGTGATCGGCGCGTGTTTTATTTCATCATCCTTGCGCTCACGGCAGCTTCGATTGCGCTGGCGCTGTGGCTCAAGTCCTCTCGCTTTGGCGCGCAACTGGCAGCCATCCGCGAAAACGAAGACTCAGCTCGGGCTTTGGGCATCAACACCTTTGCCGAAAAAATCAAGATCATGATGATCTCGGGTGCCATTGCCGGTGTGGGTGGCTGCTTTTTCGCGCAGTACTTTCTCTACATCGACCCCACCATTGCCTTTGGCGTGGACAAGTCGGTGGAGATGCTGCTGGTGAGCATGATTGGGGGCGCAGGCACGGTTTATGGCCCGCTCATCGGCGCGGTGCTGCTGGCTGCAGTGAGTGAACTCACCCGCGCCTGGTTCACGTTGCAAGGCTTGTCGCTGGTGCTCTACGGTGGCTTGCTGGTGGTGATCATTGCCTTCTTGCCCAATGGCCTGATCGACCTGTTCAAAAAGCGCAGCTTCAATTCAAGGAGGCCATGATGCTCAAGGTCTCAAACCTCACCAAGATTTTTGGCGGTCTGCGTGCCGTGGACGACGCATCCCTCACCGTGGACGAGGGGCGCATCGTGGCGCTCATTGGTCCCAACGGCGCGGGCAAGACCACCTTGTTTGCCTGCATCGCAGGTTTTCACAGCGTCAATGAGGGCAAGGTGGAATTCCAGGGTCACGACATCACGGGACGTGCCGTGCACGAGATCTCCCGCCTGGGCATGGTGCGCACCTTCCAGATCACCCAGCCCTTTGCCAAGCTCACCGTGCTGGAAAACATCGCCGTGGGATCCCACCAGCACCATGCGCGGCGCAGCGACGCGCTCGCCCATGCCCGTGTCATCGCGCAACGCGTGGGCATCCCCTCGGCCATGCTCGATCAGCCTGCAGCCGAGCTCACCGTGGCAGGCCGCAAGCGACTGGAGTTGGCCCGAACTCTGGCCACCGAGCCCAAGCTTTTGTTGCTCGATGAAGTCATGGCCGGACTCAACCCGCAAGAGATTCTGGACATCATTGCCATCATTCGGCAGATCCGCGATGGCGGCGTCACCATCCTCCTCATCGAGCATGTGATGCACGCCGTCATGAGCCTGTCTGAGCACATCCATGTGCTCTCTTACGGAAAGATCATTGCCCAGGGCGCGCCGAGCGAGATCGTGAGCAATCGCGATGTGGTTGAGGCCTATCTGGGGCGCGGTGCCGCTGATCACATGGCCGCCGTCCAAGTGCAAGGGGCTCACCATGCTTGAGATCAGACAGTTGCGCGCCGGCTATGGCAGCGTGGAAATCCTTCGTGGCATCGACCTCGATGTGGCCAAGGGCGAGATCGTGGCGGTGCTGGGCAGCAACGGGGTGGGCAAGTCCACCCTCAACAACAACCTCTCGGCGCTCTACCGTCCATTTGGCGGCTCCATCCGTTTTCAAGGCGAAGAGATCACGGGCCTGTCGTCCAGCGAAGTGGTCCGGCGCGGGCTCATCCATGTGCCCGAAGGCCGTCGCATCTTCCCCAATCTGAGCGTGCTCGAAAACCTGGAGCTGGGCAGCCTGGTGCGCGGCAAGGAGCGTCGCGCCCAGAACATCGAACGGGTGACGGGCATTTTTCCCCGCCTTCGCGAACGCTTCACCCAGCTCGCGGGCACCCTCTCCGGTGGCGAGCAGCAAATGCTCGCCATTGGTCGCGGCCTCATGTCTGAGCCCGAATTGCTCATCATGGATGAGCCGTCGCTGGGCTTGTCGCCGCTGCTGGTCGAGCAGATGTTTGAGCTCATCGGTCGCATCAACCAGGAGGGCTTGCCGATTCTGCTCATGGAGCAAAACGCGGTGCAGACCTTGGCGATTGCCCATCGTGCCTACATCATTGAAAACGGCGTGGTGGCCATGCAGGGCAAGGCCCAGGATTTGTCGCGCGACCCCGAGTTGCGCAAAAACTACCTGGGGCTGTGACCCATGCCCACACCTGCGCCGCTTCACCCTGTCTCGCACGGCAACGAGCTAGCAGGTCGTCGCGCGCTGGTGACGGGTGCCGGATCGGGCATTGGCCTGGCCACCGTGCAGGCCTTGCTCGCGCAGGGCGCGCAGGTGGTGGCCGTGGTGCAAAACCCGCAGCAGCGCCAGGTCTTGGCCACGGCCTTGCCCGCCAACCAGGTGCTGGTGCAGGACTTGCTCGATGACGCGGCGTGCGCCGCCTTGCCCAAGCAAGCCGCGCAGTTGCTCGGCGGCCTGGATGCCGTGGCATGTTGCGCTGGCATTTTTTTCAAGAAGTATTCCGACGAGACCACCCTGGACGAGTGGCGACGCACCCTGGCCTTGAACCTGGATGCCACCTTCATCCTCACCCGCGCAGCGATTGCCTGCATGCGCGAGCAACGCGCGGGGGATGCGAGCGTGGTGGTCATCAGCAGCCAGATTGGGCTGGTGGGTCATGCACGGGGTGCGGCCTATGCCGCCTCCAAGGCCGGCCTCAATGGCATGGTGCGTTCATTGGCGCTGGAGTGGGCAGAGCAGGGCATTCGCATCAATGCAGTGGGACCGGGTCCCATTGCCACGCCCATGGTGGCTTCAACCATGGCCGATCCGCAAGCCTTGGCGGCCATGCAAGCCTCCATCCCCATGGGGCGTTTGGGTCAGCCCGAGGAAGTGGCGCAAGTCATCAGCTTTTTGTTGTCGAGCCGGGCCTCGTTCATCACGGGTCAGATCCTGTGTGCCGACGGTGGCTTTACCGCGCGATAAGACCATGGCGCACACCTCGTCCTCCCCCTTGCCCCTGGCGCAGCTCACCCGCGTGATGCGCAGCAAGAACGCAGGTCCCCTGTGCCTCACCATCGATGTGTTTTTCCATGAGCGGGTAGGCTTTGATCGCGCGCTCCAAAGCCCCGCACTGTTGCCCTCTGCCGTCGCCGCCCTGTATGGCCTCGCGCCAGATCAAGTGCAGCGCCGCGATTGGCCTGAGGTCCTGGCCATCAAATTCGCCATGCCGCGTCGCCACTGTGCGGGCAGTCCGGGTGACGGCGATGTGTACGGCGCGCAGCAGCATGCCCCCTTGCTGGAGGTGCAGGTATGAGCGCCGTGGCCCGTTTGCTGCAAACCCACCGCGCGGGTGGCGAGCGCTTGCGCGTCCTGTCGGCATCGGGTCAGCTGGGCTTTGGCATCGTGGCGGCTTCGCTGGAGCGCGGTCTGGCGCGCCGGCCTCACTTCATCGGTTGCGACATGGGGTCGATTGACCCCGGTCCCTACTTTCTGGGCTCCGGTCAGATGGCCGCTCCCCGTGCCATGGTTCGCCGCGATCTGGAGCTGGTCTTGCGCGGCGCACGCGAGCTCGATGTCCCCTTGATCATTGGCAGTGCAGGCACGGCAGGCGCCAAGCCCCATTTGCAAGCCACCTTGGCCTTGCTGGCCGAGGTCGCGCGGGATTTGCGCGTCTCGATCAAAGTGGCCACTGTGGCCAGCGATGTCAGCGCAGACTTGCTGGTGCAAGCGCGCGAGCAAGGGCGCTTGCGTGCACTCGATCCCGACCCCAGCAGCCTGCAACTGCCTGTGCCCAGCGCCGAGCGGCTGCGCGCCTGCTCGCACCGCGTCGCCCAGTGCGGCACGGACACGTTCGTGGCGGCACTGCAAAGTCACCCCGACGTGCTCATCGCCGGGCGAGCTTGCGACACCGCCATCTTTGCCGCCTTGCCCCTGATGCTGGGATACGACAAGGCCCTGGCCTTGCACATGGCCAAGATCGTGGAATGCACGTCGCTGTGCTGTGAGCCCGGTGGGCGTGATGCCATGCTCGCCGAATTGGGCCTTGAGGACTTCATCCTCGAGAGCATGAACCCCGCCCTCAAGGCCACCCCCAGCTCGGTCGCGGCGCATGCCATGTACGAGCAAGCCAACCCCTGGCTGGTGGAAGAACCCGAAGGGGTGTTGGACTTGCGCCATGCCACCTATGAGGCGGTGGATGAGCGCCGAACCCGCGTGTGCGGCGCACGCTTTGACGCGCGCGAGCAGCCCACCCTCAAGGTCGAGGGCGCAGCCCGCGTGGGTGCGCGTGCCGTGCTGATTGCGGGCGTGAGCGACCCACTGCTGATGTCGCAACTCGACGAGGTGTTGGCGGCAGTCGAGGCGCGTGTGCGCC
>JACCDW010523638.1_pt1 | contig 50268 bp, 73 predicted proteins | sample 7449781 | NCBI WGS metagenome assembly JACCDW01 (sample SAMN15323449, study PRJNA562643) | freshwater metagenome | isolation source: river surface water | place: USA:Blue River Watershed | collected 2017-08-18
CTCGGTTCTGTCACTGGTGCAACTTGGCGAATCACAGGCGTTCAGCTTGAAAAAGGCAGCACAGCCACATCGTTTGATTACAGACCTTATGGTACTGAGTTGGCTTTGTGTCAGCGGTATTGCTTGGTTTATAGGCAATCAGACTCAGCGCAACTTGGAAACGGTGTTTCCCTTTTGAATACCACAGGCGCTTATATATACCATTCATTTCCAGTTACAACCCGAGTGGCTCCAACCGGCATTAGCGTTACTTCTGCGGCAAACTTTTTGGGCAATGGAACAAACACAAATTTAACAATCAGCTCAATCACATTTGCCAACGCTTCACCCACATTAGGGCGTGTTACTTTAACAGGCACGGGCGGTACTTCTGGGCAGCCAATTTTTTTGCAGGGTCAAAATTCTTCTGCGGTGCTTGAATACACAGGAATGGAGTTGTGATGTACAAACTTTATAAAACTGACCCAAAAAGCAGTGTTGTTGATGCGGTGATGACGATAGGTGTCGAGCCTTCTAAATCATTTTTATTCGACCCCGCTAACACCGACTACCAAGCCTATTTGAAATGGCTGGAAGAAGGCAACACGCCAGAGCCTGCTGACGAATAAAATAAACCATGTTCGGCCTATCCTCCTACGCTCAAGCACCGTATGCCAGCCTTGGTACGACGGTGTTTTTGGTATCCGTCGATGAAAGCGCGGCGGCGTACGACTTCGCGTATGTGGGGGTGCAGTTCACCAACCAGATTTTTGAATTTGCCAGCGGGCTTGACGACTACACACCAAGGGGCGACTTCACTGCCATAGCTTCAGAGACAGCCAACGCGGCTGACTTCGTGTACCCCAACGTTGCGTTTATTGGTCAGGTCGCCGAGTCGGTTGCAGGGGTGGATACCCCGTCCGCCGCCGTTACATTTGGCGTTACCGTTACCGAAGCTGCCGCAGGGTCAGAAACCGTTGCCACAACGCAGAACTTTGCGGTGTTCATCTCCGAGCTATCCAGCGGTGCCGACACCGTTCTTGGCGCGTATTTGTGGAACCTGATTAATGACAGCCAGACTGCAAACTGGCAAAATATCAACGACGCCCAGACCCCCGGCTGGCAGACCATCAACGACGCCCAGAGCACCAACTGGAACGTCATCAAGACCCAAACGTAAGGACACATCATGTCTAGCTCATATTCACCAGACCTGCGCATTGAACTCATTGGCACCGGCGACCAAGCGGGCGTGTGGGGCGCAACAACCAATAACAACTTAGCCTATGTTCTTGAGCAGGCTGTTGCTGGTTACGTCTCTGTGGCTGTGGCTTCGGCTAACCAAGCGCTCACCTACATCAATGGTGGCACATCTACCGCAGCCGACAACCAAGCGGTTCATGCTTCTATCGCACTGACAACTTCCACCGGTGCGAACTTTGCCGTTTACGCGCCCCCTGCCTCTAAGCAGTACACCATCTACAACGCGTCACTTTACACCGCCACAATCTACAACTCAACTGTGATCGGCAACACAACCGCTGCTGGTACGGGCGTAGCCATTCCTGCCCTTAAAACCATGACTGTGTGGAGTGACGGCACAAACTTCACCCAGCAGAACACCCACCTGAACTCACCCTCGTTCACAACCCCTGCACTGGGTACTCCAGCCTCGGGCACATTGACAAGCTGCACGGGCCTGCCTATCTCCACCGGTGTTTCTGGTTTGGCTGCCAACGTGGCTACATTCTTGGCTACTCCCTCAAGTGCAAACTTGGCTGCTGCTTTGACTGATGAAACCGGCTCAGGTGCAAACGTATTTGCCAACAGCCCCACATTGGTCACGCCTAACTTGGGTACGCCTTCTACCTTGGTGGGTACAAACATCACCGGTACAGCTTCTGGTTTGAGCATTGGTGGTAACGCTGCCACGGCTAGTGCTCCCGCCTCGGGCGGTTCGTTCATCACATCCAGCAACATCGGTAGCCAATCGGTCAACTACGCTAACTCAGCGGGCAACGGTGGCGTCACCTCAGTCAACGGTTCAACTGGCGCTGTTACGGTTACGAGCATCGGTGTCGGGCAGACTTGGCAGAACGTTACAAGTAGCCGGTCAAGCGGTACAAGCTACACAAACTCAACCGGCAAGCCTATCCTTGTAAACGCGTTCAGCAACAGAACAGACTCAGGGTTCCAATTGACCGCAGTGTGCGATGGCGTGACGGTTGGCTACCAAGGCGGTGGCGGTGGCGGTGACGCTCGAAGAACAGGTTTTGTTTCTTTCATCGTACCCAACGGTAGCTCCTATTCGGTTACATACTCTGGCGGCGCTGACGGTTCAACCCTCCAGTGGGCTGAATTGAGATAACCCAATGTGGACCCCTTCAGCCTACTCATGGCAGCGCAGGCAACCGTTGCGGCAATCCGCAGTGGGTGCGAGATGTTGTCTCAAGGTAAGGCTGAAATTACAAAGACGAAACAGGCAATTGAAAAAGCCGTATCTGACGGTAAAGCGATTTACTCAGAGATCATCGGTCTATGGGACTGGATTACCGGCCTATTCGGTGCTAAACCGTCTAAACCTAAAAGTAACGTTGCGGCTCAACCGGATAAGGTAAAACCATCACGCGCTGTTAACTACAAGCCAAAGCCCGTCGAGCAACTTACCTACGAGGAGTACCAGACCCAAGCCATCCATCAGATTTGCGAACAACTCAAGACCTTCTTCGAGATACGCAGGCAGTTGCAAGAATACTGTCACGACCTTGAAGAAGAATCAAAAACCACAACCGACATCGAAGGTGCCGCGCTAGACAGGATTCAGATTGAAATGCAGCTTGAACAGATGACTGTACAGATACGCGAGACCATGATCTATACCCCCAAAGAGATCGGGCTCCAGTCAATTTACAGCCGTTTTCTCAAGATGTATGACCAGATTCTGGAAGAGCGTGAGTTCGACAGAGCGCTGAAACGTAAACAAGAAATTGACGCAAGATGGCAACGCGAGTACCGCAACAATCTTCTCAAGGCAAAGCTGGGGTACGCAGTGGTAATGGCAATGGCCGTGCTGTGGATGACGGGACTGTTTTCTCTTCTATGAAAGAGTTTTATTGGTGGGTTGCGATTGTCACTTTGCTTATCTTCCTGAACTTTGCCACGTGGATGGGGCTTGTGTATATGGACAAGAAGCTAAAGCAGACAGAAGCCATCTGCCTTCGGGCGGAAGAAAAAGAAAAGAAGCAAAAACTTTTTAAGGACGAATAAATGTTACCAATCGTTGCAGGCATCGTAGCCAACCTCATCAACAACGGGATGCACAAGGTCGCCGACCAAGTGATTGAAAAAGGCGTTGACGCCGTGCAGGAGAAGCTTGGTATTGAGCTCAAGCCCGAGGGCGAGGCCACACCCGAGTACAACGCCAAACTGCAAGAAGAAGCCAACCGCCACTCTGAGTTCATGGCGGAGTTGGACGAGAAGTCCACCCAGCGTGCGACGGACATGTATATGAACGACGACAGCACAAAACGCTTCACCCAAGCCTACGCTTGGTTCATTACTGTGGTGTCGTTTGCTTACTTTTTCTTGGTGTCTTTCATGCCTGTCGAGAATAAGAACCGGGATTTCGTCAACATCATCTTGGGATTCTTGATTGGCACGGCGGTCAACTCACTTATTCGCTTTTTCTACGGTAGCAGCAACAAGTCACAAGAGGCTGTTGACCAGAAGCAAAAGGAGCAGCAATGACGCCTGAACTCGCCGACTTGCAAGCAGCCAAGATCAAAGACCCAGCCAAGTGGTTGGAGGCGGTGCGTGTCACCTGCCGAGAGTTTGAGATCAACACTCCCCAGCGCATCGCTGGGTTCCTGTCGCAGACTAGCCACGAGTCTGGCGGCTACACCATGTTGAGTGAAAACCTCAACTACCGCGCAGCTACGTTGGCTGCGTGCTGGCCCAATCGCTTTGCAGTGCTTGGCGCTGACAAAAAGCCCATCAGAGAGAACGGTAAGTTAGTGCCCACTGCTGTGGCAAACAGCATAGCGGGTAAGCCGGAGCTTATCGCCAACTTGGTTTACAGCGGTCGTATGGGCAACGGGCCTGCTGAGTCTGGTGAAGGGTGGCTGTACCGCGGCAGAGGTCTGAAGCAGTTGACCGGGAAAGATAATTACACCCGATGCGGGGCAGCCCTCGGACTTGATCTTGTTGGCAACCCCGACCTTCTTCTTGAACCTATGGCTGCTGCACGTTCAGCGGGCTGGTTTTGGAAAGCAAACAACTTATCTGTTTTCGCCGACGCCAACGACATCAAGGGTATGACCAAGAAGATCAACGGCGGTTTGATTGGATACGAGCAGCGCCAAGCGCTGTACGATGCGTGCTATGGACAGTGCCGCGCCTAAGTAGGAAAATACAGCCATGCCGTTACAAAAACTTCAATTCCGCCCCGGTGTTAACCGCGAAGGCACGACCCTAGCCAACGAAGGCGGCTGGTTCGAGTGCGACAAGATTCGCTTTCGTTCAGGCTTTCCTGAGAAGTTAGGTGGCTGGGTGTTAGATACCGGCACGTACTACGACAACGGCGTATCCGTGGCACCACCCACAGGTTCGTATTGGGGGGTGTGCCGTTCTATGTGGAATTGGATTACGTTAGGTGGACAAAACTTACTCGGGCTTGGTACTAACTTAAAGTTTTACATCCAGAACGGCCCTGACGGTTTGTTCTACGATGTTACGCCGATTCGTGACGCGAACACAATTGCATCCAACGCTTTTACGACTGTAAATGCTTCCACTACAGTGACAGTCAACGACCCCGGCCATGGTGCGCAGACGGGTGACTTTGTGACTATATCAGGCGTGGGCGGTGCTATCAACGGTATCCCTGCTGCGTCTTTGAACAAAGAGTTTCAGATCACTTATCTGAACGGTAACCAGTACAACATCAGCGTTGGGTCACCTGCAACTTCTAGTGGTACTACGGGTGCAGCCACGTTTACGTACCAAATCACTACCGGTCTTGCCACATACACCGTGGCTACTGGCTGGGGCGCAGGTTCTTGGGGTGGTACAGTGGCCGGTGCTATAACTACCACACTGAACGGCACGATCAACGCAAGTGCAACTTCAATCGTCTTAACTTCGGCAGCGTCTTTCTCCGCATCAGGCACGATCGTGATTGACACCGAGTCTATTACATACTCTGGTAAGTCAACAAACACATTGACCGGTTGCGTGCGTGGGGCAAACGGCACAACAGCCGCAGCCCACACATCTGGCGCTACTGTTACGCAAGTTGCGTCTACTTGGAATGGTTGGGGTATCGCCGCTACGGGTTCTGGTGTTGGGCAGCAGTTGCGTCTTTGGAGCCAATCAAACTACGGCCAAGATTTGATCTTCAACCCCCGTGGCGGTGCAATGTATTACTGGGCGGTTAATGCTAACCCCAACGTGTTTGACCGCGGGCAGTACATCCAAGCAAACCCAGTTGGGGCCCCCACAACATACCCCATCACCACGTCTACGGGCACTGTCTACCCAGATAGCACGACGCCCTCTGTTGCCAACCTCATTATGGTCTCAGACTCGTCGAGGTTTGTGATTTGTTTTGGTACGAATGACCCATCAGGTGCGCTGTTTCCAGCAACACAAGACCCATTGCTTATTCGCTGGTCACAACAAGAAGAGTTCTACACATGGGAACCTTCAGCAACCAACCAAGCAGGTGATTATCGTTTGAGCCGTGGTTCTGAAATCGTGGCTGCACAGCAGACTCGTCAAGAAATCTTGGTGTGGACTGACGCCGCCTTGTACTCTATGCAGTACCTTGGCCCCCCGTATGTGTGGGGCTTCCAGATCATGGGTGACAACTTGTCCATCGCCGGACCGAACGTGGTGTCTGTAGCGAACAACGTGACCTATTGGATGGGCACCGACAAGTTCTATATGTACTCTGGTCGTGTTGAAACACTGCCATGCACACTGCGACAGTATGTTTTCCAAGACATCAACATGGTTCAGTCATACCAATTCTTCTCTAGCACCAATGAAGGCTACAACGAGATTTGGTGGTTCTACTGCTCGGCCAACAGCAACACAATCGACAAGTATGTAGTGTTCAACCATCTTGAGCGTACTTGGTATTACGGCACGTTGGCACGCACTGCGTGGCTCGATAGCCCACTGCGTACCGTTCCTATGGCTGCCGGTTACAACGGGCAGTTGATTTACCACGAGACAGGCAACGACGATGGCACAACAACCCCTGCTTCACCTATCGAAGCGTATTGCCAATCCTCTGACTTTGATATTGGTGATGGACACAACTTTGGTATTGTGTGGCGTATCATTCCTGATGTGACTTTCGATGGGTCAAACTCTGCTGCGCCTTCGCTAGACTTCACTGTTCGTCCACGCCAAAACCCCGGCACAAACTACGGCACATCTGACAGCCCAACAATCACAAGTGGCAATAACTACTCAGGTCAACGCACATACAACGTGCAGCAGTTCACCGAGTACGCCTATGTGCGTATCCGTGGCCGTCAGATGGCGTTCAAGATTAGCTCCAATGACCTTGGCGTTGCTTGGCAACTCGGCACACCGCGTATTGATGTACGCCCAGATGGACGACGCTGATGGCAACGAACCCACGCAACCAACTGCAAACGGTTTCACCACCGCGCTTGCCTGCGGCACCGGTGGAATACAGCCAACGATACGGTGACGACCTCACCAACATCTTGCGTTTGTTTTTCAACCAGCTCAGTAACGGGCTGGCTGCGCTGTTGGCTCCAGAAGGCGGCAAGTACATCAACAACGTGTACGCTGCCATCCAACGCACAACTGACAAAACATTTACAGCCAATACCGAGACACAGATCACATTTGACCAAACTGACTATATCAACGGTGCGACCAATGACGGCACCGACGGTATCGCGGTAAACCAAGCGGGTATCTATAACTACCAATTTAGCGTGCAATGGAAGAACAGTGATTCCCAAGAGCACGATGCTTGGATTTGGTTGCGTGTGAATAACGTAGATGTTCCCGGCACGGCAAGTCAATTTTCAGTTATTGCTAGACACGGCTCTGTAGACGGCGCTGTTATTGCTGCTGCCAACTTCTTTGTGGAGTTACAGGCCGGAGACACCGTAGAGATGTGGTCCGCGGTGAGTAACACCAGCGTCAAAATGGATGCTGTTGGTGCACAGACTTCACCCTTCCCCATGCCTGCAATTCCGTCAGTCGTGGCCACTCTTTCATTTGTATCTTCTATCTTGGCATGATAGACTCTGTTAACCCCCAATCCGTGAGGCACCCATGAGCCTTGAACAAGCTGCAAAACATTTAGCTGCGCATGGCCGCGGCCCCGATACTGAACTCATCCACATGACAAAGGGTGAGATTCGTGGCTTACAGCAACTCGCAAAAGCCAATGGTGGCTCACTGACTGTTAACCCTCACACCGGTCTCCCCGAAGCTGGGTTCCTGAGTTCTATCTTGCCTATGGCTATTGGCGCAGGGGCTATGTATTTCTCTGGTGGCGCTATCAACCCCGCAACAATTGGCGCAATTACCGGTGGTTTGCAATACGCTCGTACTGGTAGTCTTAACAAAGGACTTATGGCTGGTCTGGGCGCTTATGGTGGCGCTGGTTTGGCCGCCGGTCTTGGTGCAGGTGCCGCCGCGGGGTCTGGTGCTGCCCCAACCGCTGCTCCTGTTGCTGATTTAGGTGCGCAAGCAGCGCAAGCCCCCGCCGTAACCAACGCAGTTACTCAAGGTTCCGTAACTAGCCAAGCATTACCCAGTATGGCTAATTACAACTTGGCTTCGACAGCCGCTGGCAACACAGCCACCGCCGCCCCCGGCATGGGGTCTATGGCATCTCGCATTGCCGCTGCTGGGGCTACCCCCGCTGCTACTCCTATGTGGAAATACGGTCTTGCTGCCGCAGCCCCTGCGCTGATGACGACAACCGAACAGCCCCAAACGCCTGTCGGTGACAGCACAATGCCCCAACGTCTGAAATACGAACAGGGCACCGCTACGCCTTTCCCACAACCTGATGTGCCCGGCTACGATGATCTTGGCCGTGATTTTGGCCGCCAAAATAGATTCTTCCCCAACGCTGGATACCAGAACATCACTCCCGAAGAAGCCAAGTCAATCCGTGGTTACGCCGCAGGCGGCCCAATTGAAGCCATGTCTCAAGCTAATGCCGTGGGTCAAAACACTGGATACCCCCAAGCCGACATTACTGGCCACGCATACGCAACACCATGGCAAACACCCGTAAGCCAAAACGTAGTGGCTGGCACTGCCGACACCGGAGTGAACCGCATGACTGGCCAGATGTTGGCTGATGGAGGTACGGCTTACGCGTCAGGCGGAAACGTTCAATTGCAAGGCCGTGTTGATTTTGACGGCAGCTCTCAAGGCGGTCAGTTCGCTCAGGCTGGGCGTGAGTTAAATCAACGTGGTGGGATGATGGGTCAGCCCGGTCCTTTTACTGGAAACAATAACGCCGCCGCGCCTAACTTTGACCAAATGGCCTCGGCTGGTTCGGGTATTGGTGGTATGTATTTTGCTGATGGAGGCGCAGTTGAGCCGACCCCCGACTTCCAAGAACCGTACACCGCTATGGCGCGAGGTGGACTCTCTGACTTGGGTTCTTATTCTGATGGTGGCCGACTGCTTCGTGGGCCCGGTGATGGTGTATCTGACTCTATCCCTGCTGTGATCGGTAGGAAGAAGCCTGCCCGACTCGCCGACGGTGAATTTGTTGTACCTGCTCGCATCGTGTCTGAGCTGGGTAATGGCTCTACTGAAGCAGGTGCACGCAAGCTGTACGCCATGCTGGACCGTGTGCAGTCCGCACGCAAGAAGTCCATCGGCAAAGGCAAAGTAGCCAACAACAGCCGCGCAGATAAATATTTACCCGCATGAACGCAGTAGGTAAACTTGAATGGTTTGGGGGCAATCAAGACGCCCTCAATATGTATCGTGCTCTGGTTGACTTGGCGCACGCATGGGACGACTTGGTTGATAAAGATAAGCCGCTAGACGAAGGCAAAATTAACCAAGCCTTTCTGACGTGCCTTGTGTACTTGCCAGCCAACCCGTTCTACCGACGTATACAGGATCAAATTTTACCGATGTGGTTAACTGTCGTTTCTGCGTATGAAGCGGCAAACAAATTTGAAAAAGAAAAAGACGAGCACGGTATCGAGATAGCTCACTCCTTGAGGTACGCCTCGGGGAGTATTGTTGCTTACGCAATTCATGTTTGCGTTGGCCCTGAAGAGGCAAAGGCCCATATCCCTGATATGTGGAAATCGGTTTTTCACGAGCGGTTTGACGAGTACCGCAAGGAGCATTTAAATGTTGATCCCCAATAAACACAGCGGTTATTCTAAAGACGGTATTCGCCTTTACCACATGGACAGCGGCGGGAGCCAGCAAACTGGCGGCGGCACGCAAATTCAAGAGCTCCCAGAATGGGCTCGTCCTTACGCCAAGGCAACCCTAGAAAAAGGCGCGGCCCTTTCCGAGAAAGGGTATCAAGCCTACGACGCCCCGCGTATCGCTGGGTTCAGCCCGCTCCAACAACAAGCACAGCAGCAAGCTGCGGGTATGCAAACTTCTGGTGCCACCGGTGCCGGTATTGGTGTAGCTGGCGAAGCAGCCATGCGTGGTCTGGGTACTAACTACCAAGGTGGTCAGTTTGAAGGTGGGCGTTTCGGCGGCCAGCAAGCAGCTCAGTACATGAGCCCGTTCATTGAACAAGCCTTGGCCCCCCAGTTGCGTGAAGCACAGCGCTCGTCAGATATTCTGGGCCAGCAAAATGCAGCCCGTGCTGTGGGTCAAGGTGCGTTTGGTGGCTCTCGTTCTGCGTTGGTTGAAGCCGAGCGCCAGCGTAATTTGGGTATGCAGATGGGTGACATCCGTGCTAAAGGCTTGCAAGACGCTTACACACAGGCAGCCTCACAATTCAACGCCGACCAGCAACGTGCGATGCAGGCTCAACAACTGGGTGAACAGTCACGTCAGTTTGGCGCAAACATTGGCATGCAGGGGCTTCAAACCGCGCTTACTGGCGCAGGTCAGCTCGGTGCTTTGGGACAGCAACAATTCCAGCAAGGCATGGACATCAACAAGTTGCAATCCGCTTACGGCGGCCAACAGCAAGCACTGCGTCAGCAAGGTCTCACTCAGGCCTACGAAGACTTCCAGAACGAGCAGAACTACCCATACAAGCAGTTGGGCTTCATGTCCGACTTGATTCGTGGTCTGCCTCTGGGTCAACAAACTACTCGTACTATGTACGAGCCCGGCCCAAATGCGGCTCAACAACTGGGTGCTGCCGGTATGGGTCTCTATGGCCTGAGCAAGTTTATGGCCGAGGGTGGCATGGCTTACGCCGACGGCGGTTCAGTGGATGCTCCTGATAATGTTCAGCGCATCGTAAGCAAGCTGTCAGATCAACAACTTCAGCAAGCAGCGCAAGCTGCCCAAGCCCGCGGAGACACCGACCAATTTGAAGCCATCCAAAGCGAGATGGCTATGCGCGCTTCTGAGCGCCGTGGTGTTGCTGCCGGTATCACCCCTCAAATGGCTGACCGCATGGCCGGTGGCGGCGTAGTTGCGTTTGCCGGTAAAAGCTCAAGTTTGACTAGCTCAGATGATGAAAACGAAGACGGCGATACAAGAGAGCGCTATGTTGAGTCTAAAGGTGACCCCTACGTCTACGGCCAGTTTGGTAGATACGGTTTGGAACAACTTAAACGCCTGAACAAGTTAGAAGCCTACAAGTCTTTGACCCCCGAAGAACGCGCCGCATTGGATAAATCTAACTATGCCCGCATCCAAGCGTTTGCCGGAGAAGACCCATACGCGCCTATGGCTGAGCGCATCAAAGGCTACGAAGCCGACCGACTTGCAAACTTAGAAAAAGAAAAAGGTGCCGCTGCGTTCCAAGCCATTCCAGCTATTCTGCAAGGCCGTGGTATCCGTGGTATCGGTGCAGGTTTTGGTGCTCTAGGCGGTAACTTGGCTCAGGTTGCTAGGGCTGATGCTGCTGAAAAACGCGCTCTCGGTAACTTGCAATTTAATTTGGCCGACGCACAACGCAAAGAGCGCATGGCTACTGGTCGCGAAGCTATCGGCTCTACCAAAGATATTGAGGCAAACCGTCTTGCTGCACACACAGCGGAACGCGCAGACATCGCGGCGGGCATCACAGGTGCCGGTAAGTTTGCTAACGCCTTCCGTCCAATCGGTGCTCGTGGCGGTGCGGGGGGTCCCAAACCACCTAAGCTTCCTGAACGTCTGTACGATGACAACGTCACTAACTTGTTGAACACCGAGAAACCAAAACCCGGTGAGTCCGATGCCGTGTTTAAAGCGCGTATCAACGCCATGGCTGGTGAGATGACAGCTCGACAGGTGAAAGACATTGGCCAAGGCAGAGCAGACGTTGAAGGGACAAAGATTACCGCGGGCGTTACCAAGGAAGCGGAAAAAGCTTGGAACGACATGAGCAACCGTGAGAAACGCAACTTTGCTAAGAAAAAGGATATAAGCGTGTACGACGCAAGGGATGCGTTCTTAAAGGATTATGCTGGCCGTGCTCAGCCCGGTAAAGCTACGCCAACGGCTGGTACTAGAATGAAGTTTGACGCGAACGGACAAGAAATCCCAAATCAGGAGTAATCAAGTATGGCTATCGAAGCAGAATTGGCAGATGGCCGTATCCTTGAATTTCCTGATGGGACAGACCCCGCGGTTATTCGGAGTACCGTACAACGAATTGTTGGTGGTGGAAAAGGAACAGCCGCCTCAGCCCCAGCTCCTCAAGCTGCCCCCGTAACAAACAACACTGCGGAGGGCATGCAGAATTACGTGCCTCGCCGACAGCCACTGCCACTGCCCGGTGCGAATGAGCCACGTCCCTACAAAGACAAAGCCGAAGCAATCGACGACGCAGTGAACCTGCTCGAAGAGGGTGTCGATAAAGAGAAGATCATCTCCTCCTTCGGAAGAATGGGGATTCCTTGGAAGGACATCGTTGCCCGTGGGCAAGAACGCAACAGCGAGTTCTTCAGACCTCAAGCAAACGCACCTGTGGCTACGGCTGCGGGCCGCGCACCTGCGCCTGAGTTAAAAGCCGCCCCAGAGCCCGGATGGATTCAAGGTACCGCTAACCTGTTCAAGCGCGTCGATGCCGGTGTTGGCGATGTGGCCACCAGCTATTTGTTGCAGTCGGGTGCTATTGATCCAGAAGGTGCTGGTCAACTTCTGGCCCGTAACGCCAAGCAGCGCGCGGCGGCTGCTCCGTCCGCAGAAATCAAGCAAGAGATGGAGGCGATTGGTAACGCCGAAGGGTATGCAGACGCAGCCAAGCAATTGGCACTGAACCCACGCGCAACATTTACCCTGATGGCCGAGGCGGTGCTGACTTCGTTACCTGCGGCAGCCCCCGCTATGGTGTTGGGCCCTGCTGGGTTTGTTACCCGATCTGTCGCTGGGGGCGCAACCTCTGGCGGTATGGAGTATGGCTCCGTGATGGCCGACGTGCTCCAAGGCAAACGTGTTGACCTGCTCGACCCCAACGCTGTTGCTAAGGCGTTGGAAAATCCAGAGATCATTGCTGAGATCAAAGACAAAGCCGCCAAGCGCGGATTGATTATCGGTTTTGTTGACGGTCTAAGCATGGGTATCGCTGGACGCTTTCTGAGACCTGCGCAGGCGTTGATTGCTGAAGGTAAGTTGGCTGGTGCTGCGGCTAAGAAAGCTACTGTAGCTGCATGGGGTAAAGAGTTGGCCACCCAAATGGCTGGCGGTGCTGGTGGTGAATTTGCCGCACAAAAAGCCACGGGTGAAAACAAGCCCGCCGACGTGCTCTTGGAAGCTTTGGCCGAAGGTGTTACCGCACCCTTGGAAGCACGGGCCAATTTGCGAGAAGCTGCACAACTGGAACAACAAGCCCGAGTCCCTAGTGCAGCCGACTATGAAGAGTTGGCCAAGGAGAAAGGGTTCCTGCGACCAGAAGCTAAACCCGCTGAGTCCACCGACTTGGGAGAGATGGGGCAAGTTCGCCCCGGGGATGATTTAACTACACCTACTACAGAACCCACGGTTACCCCACCGGTGGAAGGCGGGGAAGAGCAAGCCGCCACAGAAGCCGCTACCGACGAAGCAGTGACCGCAGCCAAGATTGCAGAAGAAGCCGCTCGACTGGAACAAAAAGGGTACACAGCGAATAACGCCAAACGGATTGCGACGGCAAAGGTCCGTCGTGCGGAAATTGAAAACAAGCCGAAGGGCACCATCATTGATACCACTGGCCAACTGCCGACCAAGATTGGTGAGTGGCCCGACGCTGCGTTGGCGGCTACGCTTGATTTCCAAATGCAAAAGCCAGAGGGTTCGCGTAACCAGCCCTTGATCGCAGCACTTCAAACGGAGATAGACAGACGTGCGCAGGACAAAGGAGCAGCAGATGTTGGACAACCTATCAATGAAGCAGGTGGAGTTAGCACTGAGTTGGTTGGGCAGCCCGATCAAGAGCAGCCCGCCGGAGGAGCTGGAGAATCTGCAACCGATGGAGTGGTTTCTACTGGAGCGGATGTTGCACCTACTGGAGAAGGAAAAACAGTCGAGCCCCCTGCATTAGAGCTTGATTCCAGAGAGGCTTACGCCCAACGCACGCAAGACGACCCGAACGCCCCTCCCTATGAGGACACAGACGCACGGGTGAACCGTGTTGCCGACCGTTACGAACAAGCCGGTATGCCTGAGAAGGCTGCGGAAGCGCGTGATTCTTTGACGAAGATGCGCCCCAACTACATGAGCACGGCAGAGCGTGAGGAGCAACAAGCCCAAGAATTAGCGCAGCAAGAAGAAACCGCGACGGAAGAAGCCGCCCCAGCCGCTGAAGTAGCCCCCAAAGGCAAACGTGGCCGCAAAGCACTGCCGCCCGAAGAGCGTGCTGCTAAAGAAGCAGAGCGCAAAACATATCGTGCCGAGTACACCAAGGCCGAGCGTAACTTCAGCCAAGGCAAAAACAACGTAGTTGAGCAGCTAGACCGCGCCAATCAACCATTGGATGAAGGTGAGTTTGCAAACGAGGACGAGCTCGAACAAGCTCAGGAAGACAAGCGCGCTGAGAAAGCCGACGCCATCAAACGCCTGATTGAGATTGAGCAAAAGTTCCGTGGGTCTGCACTCGGCAAACGTGCCAAAGCTTTGCTTGATGACCGCAACAAAATCACCCAGCAAGAGCTGGATAAGGTCAAGCGTGGTATCGAGATTCGCAAGAAGACCGACCTCAACGACCTGCGTGGTGTATCGGAAAAAGGCTCCAGCATCTTGGCTAGCCGCACTGCGTACGATAAGGTTAACCCCGGACTCAGCAAAGTCACGAACGGCGCGCAGGCCATTACCCAAATCCTCAAGACCGGTAACGCGTTTGAAAAATTCTTGGCCAAGCGTATTCGCTCTGCGGTGGCTGGGGTCAAAGTTGTCGTCATTGAAAAGGGAGACCCCCTTCCACAGCATTTGCAAGACAACCTCGAAGATTGGGACGGTGCACGTGGTGTTTACTATACTGGTACAAATACAGTTTATTTGCGCGGCGCTAGCTTTGGGGCAGACCACGGCGTTAGCAATCCAACGGTACTGCATGAACTTTTGCATGCGGCTACCTCCCAAAAAATCAAACTCGGTATCTTGGCTAACAACCGAGGCTGGGACGTAGATTCAAAAATCGCTAAGTTCACAGAAGAACTTAACGCGATGATGATTAACGCTCAGTTGAACTATGAGTATCTGCTTGAAAAAGGAGCGATCCCCCCTGAGTTGCGACGTGTTGTAGAGTCTACGCGTGGTGTAGACGAAGAGACAGGTGAAGTTACCTACGAAGTTTTTGAGCTAGCCCAAGAGTTCTTGGCGTACGGCATGACCGACCCAGAGTTCCAAAAGTTCTTGAACCGCATCCCCGGTAAACGCACCGATGAATCTGCGTTCACTCGCTTTGTAAAAGACATTCTGGCGTTGTTCAACCTCGGTGTTGACAAGTTCACGGCGCTGTCTGATTTGATTGATGTTACAGACAATCTTTTGACCGCCAAGAAAACATCCACCATGAAGTTGGTGGAAGAGGGCATGCCCAACGACTTGTCCGCGCAACGCAAACAAAAGCGGGACGCCGACGATCTGCGTCAGACCTACGACAAGGTAAAAGAAATCTTTGAGAAATCTGCTGCGTCTACTCAGTTCAAGAACCGCGGTATCAAGCAGCGTGTTTTGGAAAAGATGAACCCCCAAGAGGTGATGGAGTGGGTGAAGTCTTTCTGGCCAGTGGCTACCAAAGCACAGCGAGAAGTCATGGCTCGCTTGCCCTCCATTGAGTTCCTCGGTGATTGGGTGAAAGAGCTTGGACTGCCGCAAATTTCTGAAGCTGCGGATTTGATGACCGAGCAGGTCGGTGCACAAAAAGTTTTGGCCGAGAACACCGAGCAGGTAATCTACCAACTCAAGCGTGCGTTCAAAGCTGACCCTTCGTTGCAAGACAAGTTAACACGTGTGGTCTATGAATCCACCGGTGTTGAAGTAGACCCGTCTGACCCCAACGCAGCCGAGCGTATTGCCGAGCTGGATGCAAAGTATCAAGCGCTTGGCCCCGAAGGGCAGGCGATGTACAAGTTGGTGAAAGAGCACTATGAGGATAGGGGCGACCTGTATCTTCAGTTGCTTGAAGACAACTTGAACAACCTGCCAAACCTCGACGAAGACTCCAAGAAAAACCTACTCGGCGTTCTGCGCAAGAACTATGAGGCTGGTGAACGCATCCGTCCGTACTTCCCCTTTGTGCGTGACGAGGGTGATTATTGGTTGTCAATCGGTAAAGGCGAGGACAAAGAGTTCTACATCTACGAGAGCATGCGTGAAAGAGACGCGGACCGTAGACGCATCATGCGTGAGCGTGGAATTGACGAAGACGATACTCAAATCGGTGACAGCATTGATAGCCTGCGTCAAGATGCCTATGAAGCTAGCGCACTGCTGCGTGCAGTGTTCGACGCAATCGACAAAGCACCGACGCAAATTAACGAGACCGACGCTGATGCTGCACGCTATAAGGACGGATTGAAAGACTCCGTGTACCAAGCGTACTTGAACGTGATGCCCGAGAGAAGTTTCCGTGGCATGTTCAGACACCGTAAAGGCCGTGCTGGTTACCGCACTGATTTGATTCAGAACATTGCCACAACCGACGGCAAGATGAACACTCAGTTGGCTCGCCTTGAGTACGCACAACGTATCCGCAACACCGTGGATTCAGCGCAGTCGGCAATCGAAGGACGTCCTGAGCTTCAACCGTTTGTGGATGAACTGCGTCGTCGTGTAAACAACTTCTTGTCGCCCGATCCTTTTGGTTGGCAAGACGCGCTCGCTGGGGTAGCAGGACGAATTGGTTTCATTTACATGCTTGCTGGCCCTTCGTTGCCACTGTTGCAACCTTTGGCTCTGGCTTCTTCCGGTATGGCTATTTTGTGGGGTAACTACAAAACTAACCCCGCATCGGCAGGTGGTGCGCTCTTGCGTGCGTTTGCGGATATTCCAGCCTACGGCATCACTACTACTTTGTCTGATGGAACGACTCGCTATCAGTGGCCTTCTATTGTCAACAGCAAAGTATTGACTGGAGACGAGTTGCAAGCTGTGCGAGAGTTGGCGCAAAGCGGCATGCACGAATCGACATTGGCCCGAGAAGTTTGGAACTACGCTAGTAAGCCTACAAGCGCTTTTGTAAAGCAACCGGGCAGGGAATTCGAGTACTACACTAGCAAAACTATGCAGGGGTTGGATACCGTTGTTGGTAGCCCATTCCATATCTTAGAAAAATGGACACGCGAAGCCATGTTCTTGGCCGCGTACCGACTCGGTCGCAAAGACAAACTTTCCCATGAAGAAGCGTTTAAAAAAGCTATTTCCAGCATGAAGGAAGCTTTGGGCGATTACGATACGCACGCTAAACCACGCTGGATGCAACGTGGCTTTGGCAAAATGATGTTCGCCCTTAAAACGTTTGCCGTGCTCATTACACAGCAGACACTGGGTAATTTGTTCAAAGCTATTCCGTTCCTCAACAAAGAGGGTAAGAAGGAAGCGATTACAAAGTTCTCCGGCATCATGCTGAGTATGGGTCTCCTCGCAGGTGCAAGTGGTGTGCCGCTTGCTACCGTGTTCTACAGTTTTGCCGCAGGTCTTGTTATGGCTTTGGGTGATGAGCTGGACGACGAGGACGACGAAGAAGCTGAACTGCGTGAGATGGACAGAGGGTTGTGGTTCCGTTCCGTATGGCTGCCCCGCAATATTCCAAACGTTGAGATCGGTGGCGTTCCGCTGTACGACTGGATTGATCGCGGGGTTATCAACGCTGTGACCGGAATGGATGTAGCTTCTCGTGTGCAGCTTGCAACCGTCTGGGGTCAGGAAACTCCAAAGCCATCAAAGACCACCATGGAAGCCGCGCTCAATCTAGCAAAGGACTACTTTGCCGGTGCCTACTTCGGCATGATCGAGCAATGGGCTAACGCTTACGACGCATACCAACTCGGCGACAAACAGCGTGCGCAAGAGCTCATGTCACCCAAGGCCATTAAAGATTGGATGAAGTCTACGCGCTACGACGAAGAAGGTGTTCAGATCAACGGCAAAGAGCTCTTGGAGCCCGGCGCACTTACCGACTTGGAAATTTGGGCACAGCGTATTGGTTTTGCCCCTGACATTGTTGCTACGCTGCAAAAAGAAGGCTTCAAGGCTAAGGCTGCTGTAGAAAAGGTTCGTATTGAACGTGAGCGTTTACTTGACAAACTCGACATGGCGGACAGAAAAGGCACCGATGAAGGTGACGCCGAGTACGACCGCATCATGGAAGAGGAAGTTGAGCCGTTCAACGACAAGTACCCTAATGCTGAATTGAAGCAGTCTCAAATCAACGACGCGCTGAAGTCACGCAGAAAAGTGCGGGACGATTCAATCGCAGGTGTAACTATCACCAAGAAACAGGCCGACGCTTTGGACCCTTTGCTCGAACGCATGGAGAAGCGGATTGAAGAGCGGCATGAAAAACGCAAAGAGCAGATCAAAGCCAAGGAAGAAGAAAAACAACGCATTGAGCTGCGCGGTATGGCGAACAAGGAATAAAAAATGCCCCGCACTAGGCGGGGCATAAAGTCTCAGAGGAGAAACATCATGAAACAACCGAGGTTAGTTTATGTCATTCCCTCCAGACGCGCAATCCTTTGATGCCATCTTCGATGGTCACCTTGGTTAGAACTTTGATCTTCAGCCGCCGACAAACTCGGGCTAACTCCTTCCGTGCCGCCTCGTGGTCAATGCAGGGTACAAAAAAGGAGTAGCCGCGTCGGAACTTGGCCCAGTTAATTCGGTACGTCACCGTCTCGATCTGCATCGGCTTCGGGCTCCACAGGGACGAGGTTGTCAAAGTTCTTCGTGTTGAAGTGCAGGGCACGCACGGCGGGGGAGTTCATCTTCATGCCCTTGGACATGCGCTTGTTGATGGTGTCGATGAAGATACCCTCGTTGTGCAGTTGCTTGAGCGCATCGCGGTAGTGGATTTGGTACTTGACGCAGTACTCTTTGAACGCCTTGGCTGTGACGAACAGATCGCAGGTATCGGGCTCGAAGCGCAACAACAACTCACCTTTGGGCTCGGCCAGCGGCAGGGCTTCCATCTTCGTGCGTGCATCCAGCGCGCCGTTGACCACCAAAGCGTTAATCATGTGGCTGTTGATGAAGTCACCGAGCATAGACACAGGGCTGCTCTGGGGTGGGGTCACCTCTTCGCGCATCTCGCCGAGCATGCCGATCAACCAGTCGTAGACTGCCTTCATGTCGTAGTCGTGCAGACCAAGGCTCTTGGCAATCAAACCACCGGCGATATTGCAAGCGGCGATAGCTGACCAGAAGCGTTCCCGTGCGGTGAACTGCACCTGCTTGTCGATCTTGGCTTGGATTTGGCGCAACAGGCCGACGGCTTCTTCCAAATTATTTACAAGCCACTCGGCGTAAATGTCACCAGCGTGCCCGTAGTTCTCCATCATTTGGTGGTCGAACATCTGCTTGCCTTCTTCCACGCTGATCGCTGTGCTGGGCTCAATCTTGTACTCAAGCAGACGCATGGATTCGCCGTCGGGTGAGTTCTTTGCCGAGCCGAGTTTCTCGTAGAAGCTGGCGTTGGATGAGGCCAAGGTCATGTTGTTCCACTTGGTGTGGTTGGCACGCAGCTCGTTGCTGTGCGACTTGACTCGGTCTTTGCCCCGCCCTTGGGAGATGCTGTACGCCAAGTCTGAGAACTCCATGGCGCTCGTGTTGGTGATCTCGTCGATTGTGTTGGGTAAGTTGTTGTGGATACCGAGGCGCATCATCTTGGCGTTGAGCGTGTCCTTCCACATGGACGACAACTCTTTGGGGTGGCCCCATACGCTGTTACACATAAACAGTGCCGTTGACTTACCCGAGCCTGACGACTTGTGGATGACGTTGATGATCGCGCCACTCAAGCCAGTGAACTTCAACAGAGGCGAACCAAACGCTGTCAGTGCGGCAAACGCATTGGGCTCCAGACCTTCACGGGCGTACATGTTGAACACTTCTTTCCACTTATCAAACGAGCCGGTCGGCACCATCTTTTCAGCGAAGGACTGCGTGTGGCTTGAGGGTGGGCTGTAGAACACCCCGTCCTTTGTGATTTCTCTGTCGCCGACAATGAACTTGCTGTCGTTGTCTACCCATCCAAATTGTGTTCTCATAACTTCTGCCTTCCTCACATATTGCAGGTTCTTCATAAAAGCCACGACGAACATCGCCAGCAGCTCATGTTGTTTTTGCGTAGCCATAACCCCGTGGTGGGACAGTTGCTTGCGCAGCTCATCTTTTGTAGATATGGACGTTGCCGGAATTGCAAACTCCTTGACCCCGTCGTGTGGCAGGTGCAGTCTGAACAACGCAATCTCACCCAACTCGGGGTCTTTCATGCGCTTGACCACATACAGGTCATGCTCATACACCAGCGCCGGTTCGTCCTCGTCGCTCTCTGACTTGCGCCAGATACCGCCCTTGGCGCCGCGGAAAAAAGGAAACGGGTACTCTGGAATACGGTAGTTTGTAGCTTCTCCTTCTTCCTCTTCTACCTGCATCTCCACCACGTACTCACCGTCTTCCACCTCAGCTTGCGCAATCTCGATGCCGAGCACGATGGGCGACTTGATCTTGCCTTTGTGTTGGCAGCCAGCGCACCCGCTTGGGTTCAGCTTCTCGAACGTGGCGCAGTGGTGCGGCCCTGCGTTTGCAATGATCTCGGCTACCTTTTTATCAACCTCGGTTGGGTTGTAGTTCGGGTGCTGGCTCGACATCATGTGTGTCGCCTTGTCTTTGTCCACGCAGAACGCAGCAATCGACAGGGCTGAACGCCACAGGGGTTCCTCAATAGAGTCTTGGTTTTGGTAGCAGTAGTTGAGTTGCTGGCAACCGTTCTCTGCCTTAATCATGATGTTCTTGAACCGCTTCACCTTGTTTTGCATCAAGGCTTCCATCATTGGGCTGATGGTTGGCAAGAAATCAGGCAGCTCATCGACTGGGTCGGGTGCGCCGAGTAGCTCTTTCCACTGGTCGTAGGTCAGGACTTGCGTGTGCTCGTTGAGCACAGTCACTTCCATCGGTTCTTCTTTTTTGAAGTTGTATGTTCCGGGCACTCGCAATACGCGAGAAGCTTCAAACACAGAGGCGTCAACAATCAACCCGTTTTCAACGCACAACTCACGCAGTCGGCTCGACAGCGGTTGCCAATCACGCCGATCAATGGTCGCATCCAACAGCCAGTATGCGTGCACACCGTAGCCAGAACTAACCAAGATGGGGCGGGGCAGGCCCACCGTTTTGCAAAATGTTTTTAGCGCGTCTAGGCCGAGTTGCTGTGTCAGGTATCCAGCAATCTTGCCTTTTTCATCGGGAACTCCCTTGGTCGGGCCACAGTCAATGTCCATCCACAGTGCTTTGAAGAACTGTGCGTTGTCGTGCTTGCGGTTGTTAAGTGGGCCGAACTTGGCGCACCCGAAATACACGTCAAACTTGTTGGCAACTAAGTGCTCGATTTGGGCTTGTGCTTCTTCTCTTGTGTCGTAAAACTTTTGGTCCGGATACTTCCCATAGCCAAACACGCAATACCGTCCCTCGGGGGGCAGCACGGTGTCGAGTAAGTCAAAGTTGGACATGTCTGTTTCTTTTGGAGACGGCAAAGCTGGGGGCCGAAGCCCCCGTCAATGCACGGATTTATTTTCGTTTCTTGAGGCGAGGAATCAGACGCTCGATCTGTTCGCTGTGTGTCCGGCTCGGGGTAGTGCTACCCCAGAACCAGTTGTAAATTGTTGCCCGACTAACATCCATTCTTCGAGCAATAACGTCCACAGGAATATCGAGTTCGATGCACTTGCGCCCAAGGATGACGCCCCATGACTTGCCGTCAGCCGCTTTGTTGGCCTCGACGAGTCGGTGGCTGTATCCGTAGCTCATGCTTACTCCTCGTCAGACCAAGCTTTGACCACGTCGTCCAAACCCTTCTTGGCAGTTGGGGTTGGCTTCTCAGCCTTTGTGCTTTCGCGCTTGGTCGGCTCGGCTACCGCATCTTCCGCTTTGGGTGCGGCTTTAGGTGCAGGGGCAGCGAGTGCTTGTTGTTTACCAGCCATGTCAGCTTGGTATGGAGTCATGGTCACCAGCTTTTGGGTTTCTGGCTTCTTAGCGGCTTCGCTCGTCACTGCGTACTCTTGCTTGTTGATGAAGCGCGCAGGTGTGAACAAAACAGACTGGTTGTCGTTGTTCTCGTTGAAGCTCAATGTGGTCACCACATAGTCCAAGCTCTTGCCGTTGTTGGCCAAGTACTTGGTGTAGTTTTCAAAGGTGTGCGAGTTGTCGCCGACGCCTTCACCGAACAATGACTTCGATGCCAAGTTCAACTGATAGACTTCGCCTTCCAAAGAAGTACCAAAATCTTCCACCAAGTTCACAGCAATACGGCGGCTGTAACGGCAAGCCTTCGATGTACCTTGGCCAGAGCCTTTGATGTTTTGCGCGCATGTGTCGCAACGGCTAGCTTGGGGTGCGGTAGCACCAGCATCAGGGGCAATACCGTCGTTCGAGAAGCAGTCGGGTGCGCTTGGGTCGGCATCAGGTGTCCATGCTTTCGCGTAGAAGATGCGACCAACTTTGGGTGATGCGTTCACAATCACCACGTCGAGGTTGCCCTTGACTTTACCCATCTCTTCACCGCCGACCATCTTGCGGAAGATGCCGTTCTTAGGCACGATGCGCTTGGCACCAGTCTTGCCAGCGAGGGCTTTGGTTAATTCACTGACGCCAGCAGTTTGCAGGAAGTCGGGCAGGTCTTGGTTCAAAAGTGCAATGTTACTCATTTAGTTTCTCCGGTTTATTTAGCACGTCTAACGACGATGGTGTACTCGTTTTCAACATTCAAGCCCATGGGCATGACGTCGGGGTTCTCGTGAAGGAAGTCCTTCATGTTGGTTTGGTGCAAACGCTTTTCAAGCAAGCCGAACGCGTCGTGCTCTTTGATGAAGCGGTACATAGAATCCCAATCGCCCGTCCAGTACTTTGACTTGACCGAACGAATGATCGTCCCATGTGGTGTCTTGATGCTGTCGGCACCGAGCTCTTTGCATGATTCCAGCATTTGCTCTGCAAGCATCTTCTGTTGCTCTTCGAGGTCTTTGTCTTGGTTCTCAAACTCGCGTTTGAGTTCCGAGCGTTTGTCTCGAATCTTCAGATAAATCGACGTCAGCCGATCTAGGTCTGGCCGTTCGGCCACTTCATTTTCTTCACTCATCTAACACTCCTTTTGGTTAAAAATTGTTGAGGCGCTTGACCAGACTACTTGGGCAAACATCCCTCTGGTGAGGTGCCAAAACTCCACGAACCGAATCGCGAACTGCCTTATTCCCGCCTCAACGGAAACCGACTATATCACAACTTTAGACATTGTCAACATCTACAGAAGAAATTTCTTGTCGGTACAAATCAATGATTTGTTGGTGGTTGGATACGTTGCCTTGCAACATGGCGTATGCCCTGCGCTCGGTCTGACTCCCACAGATGTGCACGATGGTCATAGGGTTGACCTGACCGGGACGGTCAATGCGTGCGTTAGCCTGAAGATAAGTCTCCACGCTGGTACAGGGAGCGTACCAAATGATTGTGTCGGCGGCAGTAAGGGTAAGCCCATGTGATGCCGCTTGTGGTTGAATGATGAGAACCTTTGTTGTCGGTTGTGTTTGGAAGTTGGTAACAATTTCGGTCCTGCGGTTTACAGGCACTTCACCGTTAATAACGTCACACGATATGCCGCTCTTGAGCAGGTGGTTCTTCAGCATCTGGATTGTGTGCGTGAACGGCACAAACACCAGCACTTTGTTACTGCACTCGTCGATGACTTCCTGCACCACGTTCATGCGGTTGGACACATCAAACTCCAGCACCTCACCGCTGTCAGTGTAGACCGAGCCGCAAGAAATCTGTAAGAGTTTGTTGATCTTCACCGCCGCGTTTACCGCCGATACTTCTTCACCGGCTGCCTCCAACAGCATCTCCTTCTTGAGAATGGCGTAGTACTTAGACTGCTGTGGGGTCAACGGCGCGTCACGATCAACGAACGTCAACGGGGGCAAGTCAAGACACTGCTTCTTCTCGAAACGAATGGCTGGTTGCAAGATGGTGTGCACAGTGGCTTTGGCGGTCGGCTTCGGAATCCATTTGAACTTGGTGATCTGCGCCATAACCTGATCGCGGAACTGCCCGTAGAACAGCGGCACTCCCTTGGGGTTGATGAGCTTGGCCAAGCCGTAGGCGTCCAGTGGTGATTGAGCTGCTGGCGTACCAGTAAGCATCCACAGTCCCTTGACCGTCTTGAGAATGTCGCGCATGGTCTTCCACCGCACAGTCTGCGCGTTCTTATATGCCGAGGCTTCGTCCACCACGATGAGGTCAAACCCACCGTTGATGATCTCGTCCTTGACAATCTGCACGCCGTCAAAGTTGATGATGACGAACTCAGCACCAGCCCTGATGATCTCTTTGCGCTTGGCGGCGCTACCATGGGCTACGGATACCGTGCGATGCAGAGAAAACTTAAACAAGTCCTGTTGCCATGCCGAGCGCATGATCGACAACGGGCACACCACTAAAACTCTCTTCACTACACCTAACTTCATCAAATAATCGACTGCCCAGATAACCGATGCAGTCTTGCCTGTCCCTTGCTCATTGAAACAAAACGCTTTCCTGTTGGTTGTTAAGAACTGCGCTGTTTGTTTCTGGTGAGCGAATGGCTCGAAGCCGTGGGGACGAGGCCAGTCATATTCCGCTAATGTCATTTTTTCTTTGGTTTATTCACCTTCACCGTGTGGTCAGAGTTGCGGCTGAACGAACGGTTGGCGCTTGGGGTTTTCAGTTTCAGGTTACTCGGCGCGTTGGTGCCGCCTTTGCTCAGAGGAACGGTGTGGTCAATGTCCTTGCCCTTGCGGTCAATTCCTTTTTTGTCCATCTCGTTCCGAGCACGCTGGCGGTCCATGCGGGTCTCGTGTTCACCACGAGCTTTCTGTTGTTGGTACTCTTTTTTATACGGGCGGGGTTTGTTCACGTAAGGCATCGTCTGGCTTTCCGATCATGTGGGTGTTGAGGTTTTCAATAGTCAAGCCAAACTCCTCGGGGGTCGCCTCCCAAAGCGGCTTGCGCCCCTCATTTTCGATCAAACGCAGGTGTTTGCCAACTGTGATGCTGACCTCCATCAGCATGGCTTCTTTCTGCTTTGTGAACTCTTCGCGCATCTCTTTGCGCACAATGTCGTAGGCGACACCCCGCACCACTTCTTCTACTCGGCGCTTGAGTTCGTTTTCCAGAATCAGGGCGGTGTCGGTTTCTTGGTTGCTCATTGTCATGGTTTTACTCTCCAATTTCTTTTCTAAGTTTGTACGCTGTTACTAGGTTTTCCATCGCTGTAAAAAAGGCGTCGGCTTCAAACCCGCCGTAAAGCGTAAGTTTTATCTTGCCGCTGGTGAACTCGTAGTCCTCTGGAAACCCATGCGCTTCCACCTTTATATGGCTACCACCAAAACCGTCGGTATCAAAGGTAACCACAGTTTCTGCGCTGTCACCACTACAGTTATCGTTCTTCACTTGTACGTTCAAAAATCCGTAGTACTCTTCTGGGCTCTTCGATTTCTCAAACGTCTCATGGTCAAAATCTAACCACCACTGCTCTTTTTTCACTTCTAACTCCTGTTGTACTCACACTGCTTCACTGCACAGAACCTACACAGCGGTCCGCTGATTGGGTTCCACACTCCGTTCTCTAACGCTGCTTCAATACGGGCAACATCCCGCATCGGCTGCTCCATGTATTTGGGCACCATCTCTGCGTGGTGCGTAGCCTTCACAAACTCTTTGCTCACCACAAACAGCAGGGCTGACTTGACCTTCTTGATCTGAGGGTACTTCTTGAAGATAGCCGTGGCTACCAAGTCCAACTGCTTCACATCGGCGTAGCGCGCAGACTTGCTGGTTTTGTAGTCCACCGACCACGCCAACTCGTTGGCTTCGTCCAAGATGACCAAGTCGGCGATACCCCGCCACCATGCCTCGGGTGCGTCAAACGCGCATGGCTCAAGGTCTTTGGTCAGGCCGAGTTCCTCTTCACACAGTTTGGTCCCGGGGATAGCGGCTAGAGCATCCAGCGTATCCTTAATGTAGGCGTAGGGCGGAGGAAGCTCAATCCCGTCACGGATGTACTCTTCAGCCGCAGTGTGCACTGACTTACCGTACAGCGTGGCCTGTGTGTCTGGCTCTTTGACGTCCTTCGCTACCTTGGTGTGGTAGTACTTCTTCGGGCATTGTTGGAACGTCTTCAGGCTACTGAAAGACCATTTAATCGGTTGTGTCGTCATAGGTTCTTACGTGGGTTCGGTTGGTTATCTTGACTCGTTCTTTCAGGGTACCGGCATTTTTAACTTCGGCGTTGTACATCTCTTCCAGTTCGTTAATCCAATCATCGAGCAAGTTGAGCTGTACATTGCTAGGCGCAAGGTAGAACTCGGGGGCCATCTTCACTTTGCCGACGCCCTTCTTAATCATAAAGATGAGGCCACCGATGTTCATTGAGTGCTTGTTGCCCAGCGGTCTTGTCTTGGTCATGCTGTCTCCTCTACCAAGTAAGCCTCGCGTTTTCGGGGTGTTCCGTTACCGCGCACGAATGAATTCCACCAATAGATACCGCTCTTACGTTGTTTGAAGTGGCCTCGCACATAGTGCGCCGAAATGTCTGAACGACGGCTAATCGTACCCTCGGGGGTAACGGTCTCAACTTCTTCTAAATACAGCAACGTATACGCACTTGCAGAATACGCCTTCTGTTTCTTGCCGCCCAGCTTCAAACCCTTTGGCGGCGTCCGTGCGGCAATCTTTGTTTTGCCAACTCCACTCTTACAGTTAAGCAACACGGTGCAAGCGAACAACAACGTGGGTAACTCCCCCACTGACTCGGCTAACAGCTTGTCAGTTTGTTCGCCTTCATACAACTTCCCAAGCAAATGTGGCGGTACGTTGTGTCTTTGGTACGCATCCAAAAGGCACGGTGAAGGGAGCACCTTAAAGAACTTCACATCGTCAAAATTAACGGGCGACCTAACCCCGACTGTCGGGAACGGCAGATCATCTTTGCCTATCGTGTATGTGAAAACGGGCGGCTCAACCAAAGCCTTGTTCTGATACCCCCAGTACGGAGCGCAGTTAACCCAGCCTTCTTCGTGGTTGGACTGAAGATACACACCGATTCGGTCAACCGGATACATACCATCATCAAGCCCTTCGGGGCGAGTGCGCAAGCGCAGGTTTTTAATTTCCTCTGTTAGAGGAACCTCGATAGCCATGTTGGGGTATGGAAAGCGTAGCTCTGTGACGTCCGGCATCCTGAAAGATTTGGAACGAATCAATGTCTCTGCGGCTAGCGCAACTTCTGGCGACAGCACAAAAATTTGTGTGTCTGCTGAGGCGATCTTGGTCATGTCGAAATCAAAGTTCTTGTGGCCTTGACTGACCTTGCCCTTTTGCCGTAGCTCGTCCAACAGTGGTTTGTTAACAGTCGCCATAGCTCTCTCCATGTCCAGCTTCACAATTGAGGGGTAACTCCAGCCCCCACTTGGGTCGGATGCGCATACACATCTCAACATATTCTTGCGCACGGTCAACTTCTTCAGTCGGCACGATGCACGCCACAGCGTCATGCACCGTCATCACCACGCGGTACTTCTTGGCGATCAACAACATCTGGTCGCCGATGATGATTCGGGCTAGGGCTTGGCACACGTTCTCAATCACCTTGCCGCCGTAGATGCGGTTGGGGATAACGGCTCGGCCTTTCTTGGTGTCGTACACAATCTCGACCTTGCCTGTTTCCTCGTCGGCTTTCTGGCGCAGGTTGGGGTAGCGGATGTACAGACCGTTTGGTAGCTTGATGCCGTCTTTGCCTTCGATCTTCAGAATACCGTCGCGGCCTAACTCTGTTGTTTGGCCTCTAAGAATTGCTTCAAGTGCCACACCAGCGGCTTTCCACAGTGCAGTGATTCGGGGGTAGGTATTTCTATAAGTGTCAATGATTCGTTTCGCTTCATCGAGCTCGACGACGACACCAAAGTTTTTGAGTTGCGCCTGAAACTTGGCCGCCCCCATACCATAACCCGCCCCAAGAATCGTAGTCTTACCCACGAACCGCTCATCCTTCGTAATTTCTTCCACCGCCTTGCCGTAGATAGCCGATGCCATGATTTTGTAAACGTCCTCGCCACGGTCAAATGCCTCCACTAAGTCGTCTTGCCCAGCTAGCCATGCCAGCGTACGGGCTTCAATCTGCGATGAGTCTGAGTCGATCATCATGTACCCAGCAGGTGCGAGGATACATTTCTTCAGCGCCGACCCCCTCGGTAGGTTCTGAAGATTAAGCTTGTCGTCACCACCCCACCGTCCCGTGTGCGCGGCGTAGTAGCGGAGGGGAACTGGCATTGGCCCCCTTCGAGCAATCCCAATAAAACGCTCTGTTCGGGTTTCCTCAATCGTAGACTTCGTACCCAACCGTGCGGCCACCAGCGCTTGTACCGACGGGTCATGGTGTTCGAGAAGAGCTTTGAACGCTTCATCTGTCTTAGCGAAGGCATAGGTCTCCTTCTTCGTGGCCGGGCTAATCTTCATCGGGGGGCTAACGCCAAACAACCGGAGCAAGTCGGCGAACTTGTCGTTACTCATCAGCACGTCTTGGTCGAAGTTCTCCAGCAACTTGGCCTTGCGCTGGCGCTCGGTATGCAGGTGCACATTCAACTTCTGCTCATCCAACTGCAACACTGGCTCGGTGAACATCTTGATGGTCAGGTCAATCAAGCGCAACTCAGTCGGCGGGAAGCCTATGCTCATCAGGTTGAACAAGTCCCATGTCAGGCGCACGTCGTTCTTACAGTACTCGCCATACTCGGCTAGCTGTTGTGCGGGGAAGTCAGTGCGGCGCAAGCCCTTGGCGTCATTCACCTCATCACCTTTGACCCCCACATCGTAGAACTCGGCCAGCACTTTGAGGCTACCACCCACGTTAGTACCGTGAAGCGCACGGCCCATGGACAGCGTGTCCAGCCAGCCCTTTGGTTTGATGCCGAAGTGCTCGGACAAAATGAACCCGTCGAACATGGCGTTGTGGGCTAGGGCGAGGGAGTTGTCCCAGTCGTACTGCCCCAAGAATTCCGCAGTCTCAGCCATAGTTCCACTGAACCACACGGGCTCACCGTCATTGACCTGCACCGCCACGCCGACCACTTCAAAGCGCGGGTCGCGTACATATTCTTCAGTAGTCTGTTTGGCGAACCCAAGGTCAGCCGAGTAGTAGGTCTCGAAATCGACCGTGATGATGTTCATTTAGAAAGCCCCAATGCTGAACCGATAGAACCAAGCAAGCCGCTGTTATTGTTTTGCAGTGGATGGTGATGGAATTGTCCGGGTTGAATTTGTGTGGTTTGGTATGTACCTGTGCTAGCCGCCAGTTGGCTTTGCACCGCCATGCGTTGTTGGTACATCTGCTGTTTCATTTGCTGTTCGTAGAGCTTGGCCTCATCTTGGCGCTTGTAGTAGTCCTCGTCGAACACCCTCTCCATCGTGCGCTTCTCAAAGGCTTTGTAGTGGTAGTGCTTCCACGCATCAACCAGCGCTTGTTTGTCGGTTTCGCTCAAGAACCAAAACGGTTCTTCAATATACGCATGGGCATGGCGCCCCCTAAGTTCATCCCCACCACCAGCTAACTTTGTTAGGTATGGGGCCAAGTGCCCAAACCGAGGAGGCGCATCAATAGCGCTCATGTCAAAGTCCTCGGGGTGCGTTTCCATCCGTGCGATGAGCACGGTCACTGCGTTAGATAGCTCGGTCATTTGTAGTTCTCTCCTGCCAACCGCTTAATCATGTCCGCTTGTGCGCGATTGATGACCATCTTCTTGCCTTCGGGCTTAGGGACAGCGTTGCCGTATGTACTATGTGTTGTGGTTGCGCGACCACCTGACGGCAACGATACGCCCCAGTCTTTCTGTTCTTCCTCTTCGTCCTGTGGCATCACAGTGGCTACTGCCTTCGCTGTTATCTCCAAGCGACGCACCTTGACCATCGCCGAATGAATCGCCGCCTTCTCTGGCTCGGTCATCACTTCGCGCAGGTTCTCGCTGAACATCCAACGCCACTTGCCCACATCACCAAAGAACTCTTCGGGGTTGGACTCCATGCGGTTCAAAATAATTTGTACGCCTTCGTTTACTTCGCTCATTTTGGTTCCTTCATCAGTTTGATTGCGCCTTTCAGCCAATCCAAATCGTCTTCGTTAATCACCACTGTTATACCGCCAGCGGCTTTAATGTCGCGCATGTTCTTCTCTTGTAACGCTGTCGGTACGCCCTTGCCAGCCTTTGCTTCAATCGCTAAGAACTTGCCGTCCACACAGCACAAGAAGTCAGGCACTCCACTGTTACCGTACCCTGTACCCATCGGCATCGCAAAGTACACATCGTGTTCTTTCAAAATCTTTTTGATCTTCTCTTTGACTTTCGCTTCTGGCGTTTGTGCCATGATAACCTCTCTTTTGACTTTGTCAAGTTCTAATTAGTGGGGGTTGGCTGATTCGTCACGCTCCCCCGTCACGTGCTGAAAGGGCGCTACTCGACCATATCGTTTTCAGGGGGGAGCCGAGTAGCCACAAGCGTCAGTCACATCAGCCAAGCTAGACCACCTGTGTATGCAGATACCCCCCATTATGTTAGGGTCTGGTGTCCGTTACTTCACCATGTTGGGCGCGTGACCACAGCATGCCAATGTCTCTCTTCGCCCCCGCTAAGACAAGCTCTTCCGCTGTGTATCTTTTGTTACACGCATGCGGGTAGCCGGGCCCAACAAAGATCGAGCTGTTGCGGTAGTGCGGCACATAGGTGACGCCGTCTTTTTTGTACACGTCCATCGAGTACACGGATGCTTTTTCGGTGCTCATTATTTGGCTCCTTTAGAAATTTCACGGTTCAAGTACCAACGTGCCTTGAGCAAGTCCTCTTGGGTGTTGCCTTTGTGGTCGGCACGGGTAATGTACTTCACCACGTTGCCGAGGTTGTAGTTCAGCTTCTTGGCTTCGATGAAGTCGATGGTCTCTATACCACCTACTTTGTAATGCGCAGGGTGATTGACGTTGTCGGCGGTGCTCTGCATACGGGTACGGCCTTGAGTCATGTTGTGCGCCAAACGAGCTGTTTGCTCGGGTGTCAGTTTGGTAACGTCGTCCTTCGCCATAGTCACGCCAAGGTGTTTGACGACTGCTTTGTTACTTATACCCAGCATTACGGTTTTCCATTTTTTCTTAGCCTTCAGCTTCTTGACTTTCATTTTGTCGTAGTTGTTGATTGCGTAGATGCGTGCGACCGGTATGCCCAGTGCTTTGGATATTTCTTTAGGCAGAGCATTTGGGTTTGCCTTTTTGTACTCACGCACTTTGCTGGCGATGCTTTGTTTTTTGGTTGTGGTTTCAGTTGTCATTGGTTTCTCCAGTTTGACTTTTTACATAGTTGGTAAGAACTTCACGGATTTTGGCTTGCTTGTTGTTGGGGTAGTTCTGGTCAAAGTAGTCCATCACTTCCCGCGACAAACGCACGCTCGTATTGAAAAGGGCAGGCTTCTTGCCGGGACCACGCCCCTTTCGTTTCTTCTCTGGTTTCAGGTATTCAATTCCGGTTGTCATATAGGTGCTTCCTCAAGGGTAGAAGTTGTTTCTAACTTTGTTAGTTTCGGCATAAGCCGTGGGTCGAGCCTGTCGAACGGCCACCAAGCGTTCAGCTCGGCCTGAGTCAATCGGCGTGATGGTTGTGCGGACTTTGACCACATAGCCTCCGTCTTTGCAGTTGTCGGCAACATACTGTTGCGCTTGCGCTTTGGTTGGGTACATGACATATCCAACTCCTTCGCCTGTTCCTGTCTTGGCATAGTGCCCCCTTAAATTTCTAACCATCCACGCGTTCACATGCACTGACTGCATCTTTCTTCTCCTTCACTGATCTGGCTTTGCCATGTTTCTGGTCTTTCTCTACTATCGCTAGCGCTCTCTCCATGTCCTGCACTGTGCTCTGGTCAAGCTGTGCGTCATGAATCTCTAGGACTAGGTTAATAGCCACAAGTTCCTCAGCTCTACACACAAACCTGCCTCTTGCCAACCCACGCCGCGCTACGGCTAGCAACGCATCCTGTCCTGCGCGTATCTCTGCTGACCAATCCTTACCGAACTCGTCACGCAGGCGCATGTATCCCTCGCACATATTCGCCGCACCAATCAACACATCCATGTCGGTCTTGTCGGCTACCCCTCGGCGCAACTTGTCCATCGCGTCGTGGTTCTTAATCCGTAGGTCAGTGCCCGCACTGATCTCTTTGAACGGCTTGATGCTCGACATAACCCACGTCATGTTGTCGGTACGCACCCCCTTGGGCTTGTACTTGGACTTCTTTCTCACTTCTCCAGCCCCTTGAGTTTCATTACCACCGCGATCTGCTCGGACAATGGTTGGTCTTCGGTGAGAATCCAGTAGTCGGTCGTCCAGTCTGGGCCGTTGGGGTTACGCTTGTATGTACTAACTTCCAACAACTTGCCGTTCATCACGGTCAATGCACCCATACGCACATGGGGTTGCACTGCGGTTGTCTCGTTCTCCACATAAATACCACTGCGCGTGCCCACTACGGCGTGCAGATCGCGTTCCTGTCTCTCCAGCTCTTCTCTGAATAGCCACTTCTTAATCCACTTTCTCATCTGTTTTCTCCTGTGTGTATAGGTGAGGTTGCTCTGACCGCATGCGTATCTCTCGTGCGATGCGCTCGAACTCAAAGTCCTCGTCGTCTTTACGCTTGGGCTTGTGTAGCCCTGCGTTTCGTTTTGGGTTTGCGCGCAAGTACTGCGCTACTAAGTTCCTCTTTTTCATGTGGTGTCCTTTTCATACGCTTGAGTGGCGCAACTGACACTGCCTTCTCAGACATACCGAACATGGTGCCGTGTGAAGGCTTGGTCTCGCGTTGCTTCTCCACAAACTTGGTCATGGCTTGGCTGTTCTGCGTAGCTGTGTTCTGTGATCTCCAGTTAAGCTTACCCATCACTGGGCACTCCCAATTCTTCCAGTCAAACGCGTTGGCCTTTGGCTTGTCGGCTACCAATACAAAGCAGTTACGCTCGTGGTCATAGATTGTTTTCAGAGTCATGGATACTCCTTGCAAGTCAAAACTTTATCAATAACTTCTTGCATATCGACGGCTAACTCAATGATTCTCATCACCCTAGCTCTCTCCCACTCCACACCCAAGTCGTAGGCATGGCTCATGCCCTGTTCCACATCTTCAGGTACGGCTACGCTACGCACCAGCGCCAACATATCTTCTTTAGTCATAAAAACTCTCCAGCATGGCGAGTCCCGCCATATAAACAAACACAATCCCAACGAACACCGCGATGCCCAGCCCCATCAAAAGAACTATCGCGCCGATGTTCAACAAGTCGTCAAAGACCATCCACTCCATCACGCCTCCTCGCGGTTGATACGCAAGGCCAGCATCGTGCCAGCGGTACACACACAGATAAAGAAGAACATTCGGTCTGTTCTCTCCCAAGTAAACGCGTCCCAACTAGCGCCCACGATAGCCGCCAACGGATACAACATACCCGCCGCTACGATGTAGGGCACAACGCACAAGAAAAGTTGTTTAGCTTTTTCCATCTTCATACTCCTTCTTCAGTCGGCGGTACACCGCCAAGTTGTTTTTAATAGCGCGCCAGTCACTGCCGTTCTTGGTAATGAACTGGGGCTCGGGGAATTCAGCAAAGGTGATCTTGAAATGTGAGCCGCTTCGAGCTTCCACATCTATCGGGTGAAAGCCAGCCTTCTCGTATTCAATCACCTGCTTGCGTAGGCATTGAGGGACTTTCACACGAACCACCTAACACTTGTTAGAAGCAGGGAGACAACGAACACTACGCCGCCCAGCCATTGCCAAGGTATGTGAGGTGTGAGCTTGATGCCCAGCAACGCCGCTTGAATGACTTCATCATCGCGTGTCATCTTCGGCGGGGGCGGGGTGTAGAGAAGGCCGATCTTGACCTTCCCTGTGTCGTAGGGCACAACCTGCTTGGGTTGTTCCCATGTTTTATTGCGTTTTGTTTTCGTCATTTGATTCATGTAACACCACAAAAATTTCATCGGACACTCGGCAACCTATGCCAGTTACCATCTGCTCTGCTTCCACTAACTTCAACATGCCCAGCTTGCCGCGTAGGTCATGAGGTAGCGTAGTATCGTCATACAGTTGAACATTGTCAAGTACCTTAACAATATATTTTCCATCGGCCAAAACAATCAGGGCATGCTTGTGTTTGTTGTCAAACGCCTTCTGCGCTTCCTCGATGGTCTGTATGTCTACTTTAGACTTCTCGTGGCTTTCGATCACTCCTAACATTGTTAGGTCGTTCTTGGCTTTCAGCCACGCCATGTACTGACCCATGTGCGCGTACGCATACTCCATCAAGCTCTGGTCCATCTGGTTTCTGAGCACTTGGCTGTTGCGGTGCGCACCGCGATACTGGCGCAGTAACACCTTGTCGCCCTCCTCCTTCGCCTTAACCATACGCTCAGCCAGCGTCATGGGTCTGAACATCTTCTTCACCCGTAGCACCGCCTTCTCTATATCCTGCGTGTGGTAGGCGTTCTTACGCTCGTTCTGCATGGCAATCCTGTCGTTGCGTACAAACATAGCATGCTTGGAGCCATACCACTCCTCGCCGATAACCCCCAGCAATTCCCCATCTTTGAGCACCTTGAATGTGCGCCAGCCGTCGGCCTTGAATGTCCACAGTGGATACTCCTTGGCTAGCACCCACACGAGGGTACATACTCGATGCGTTATGTCCTCCAGCTTGCATTGACGGTCTGCTATTTTCTGCACGTTGGGTAGTGCGAATATGTCTGGGCGTTGTGGTTGTGTTGTATCTGTCATCGTTCTCTCCTTACCATTCAAACTTCTGCAAAATTGCATCGACCTTACTCTTCATCGTCTCGCGCACATAGGCGCTCTCTTTGATCGTCTCAATGTCAGCACCTAACATTGTTAGTTCCAACTGCTTGCGTGCGTCCTCCAGCTTGGGGTCGTTGGTGATGTTCATCTTGCCAAGCAACTCCACCAACTCCTGTGCGTTGGTCACAAGCGAATCGTGATAGCGCTTCTTGGACTCGACACCCTCCTCGTCGGCTAGCTTTTCTGACATAGCTGTAAGCACACCATGCAGTCGTTCCCACGGTGCACGCATAGCGTCGGCGAGCCTCTCCTCGAACTTGGCTTCGTACTGCTCGCGCATCTCCTCTAAGTCCTGCGCTGATACATCTAGTCGGAAGTCACCAGACTCAGGTATCGGGTCAATCGCTTTACGGAAGCCGAACTTCAACTTCACCTCGTCCAGTGGCGGGTAGTCGTCGGCCTTGTACATCGTGCCCAAGTGTTGCTGTGCCTCCTGCACCAAGCGTGGATACTCGGCAAAGAAGTTGTTGCACATCTGGTTGAATGTCGCCTCGTACACATTCATGGTTGTCTTGTAGTCCATGAACAACTTAGTCGGCAACAGTCGTTGGCCTTTGTCCGCCCATGGCAATGTGTGTTGGTTGTGATACAGCCGAATACGCGCCGCGTATTTCTCAATGTCTTTGCGTAGGCTAGTACCCGCAAACAAGTTCTTGCGCGTCTGTGACGCATCACGAACCGCTGACGCATTGGCGTTCACCTGCTCTGTCATCTCTCGGTCAACTTTGTTAGCTGGCCACACACTTATGTTCAGTTCTACTAGAACCGCGCTTGATGCAATACTCATTCCAATACTCCTTTTGCTTTCATGTCTAACATCTTCAACTGTCGTGCAAGAACGCACACTTCCTTCTTCACCCACTCGAACGTGCGGTACACCTCTGTACGCAACTTAAAATCAATCGACTCCGTATCCATCTCGGTGTAAGTCATCAGAGTTGCCAATATCTTCGGGCTAAAGTCACCCCCGTGTGAGCAGTCGAACCCGAACACCCACTCGCCTGTCTCCTTGTCCTCGTCGGCGTATGTCAGCCCACCATGCACTTCAACATCTACATCGTCGTAGCCCTTCCCCCACACTCTGTGCCCCTTCGGTACAGCCACATAGCCGTTAAGACTTCCGAGCGTTGGGTGTCGCCACACTGTGCACTTGTAGCCTGTTAACTCATGCACCCACTCCTCTCGGTCGGGCTCATGTTCCCATGGTCGCTCTTGTATTAAGAGCTTCATTTGCATTTCTGGTTCTAACATTTGTTAGTTCTCCTCTCTCAGTAGCTTCATGTAGTTCTCCATTTCTTTCTGGTTCAGACCCTTGGCTACCACCGCACCATCTTTGTTGTAGATGGTGTACTTCCCGTAGAGCCTACGGGCGTAGTACGGTTGTGGTTTGTATATGTCGTCCACCACCATCGTGTATATGCTTTTCCCCACATACTGCCTCGCGCCCGTCATCAATCCTTCTCCGGCTTACCCGCCAGCTTCGCCATGCGGTACAAGTCATCGGAAATCATCTTGGCGTGGTAGGTGTTATCGTTGGTAAAGATGTGGCGTGTTGTGCCACCGTCCTCCATGTTGCGATACTTCTCTTGGTACCTCTCGGCTCTCTCAAGTATCTTCAACAACTGCACAGCATCTTCAGTCGGCATCACCAACTCGCCGTATGACAAACTTACAACCATTGGCATATCAGTCCTCCAAGTAAATAGTCTTGCCATGCTCTGCCACCGCACTCTTGTTACCACCGCTGATGACCCACATGATTGGTGCAGTCCAGTCGCTACCCCAGTTCGGCACATAGCCGTCGGTCAATACGATGATTGCTTCGGGCTTGATGTTCTCGTCTTTGAGATACTTGGATACGCAAGAAGGGTCAGTGCCGCCACCGCCTTTGGGCTTGGTTGAACTAACAATGTTAGACACCGCCGCGCCTTCATACTTCTCGTGCGCCGCCACATCGCCGTCCCAGTAAATCAAGTCCACGCACTCGGGGCTAACTTCTTCTGCGATACCCTTAACCTCGGACAAGAACTCGTCGAGCTCAGGCCCACCGATAGAACCCGATGTGTCGATAGCCACAACCAAGTGACCCACCTTCTCGCCAATCATGCTCGGCATGTATGTGCCAGTAGATAAGAAGCGACGATTGACTCGACGCCACGAGCTTGTGTCTTTGTTAGCACATGTAGCCTTGACGAACTCACGCAACACTTCACGCCAATCAACCTTGGGTGCAAGCAAGTCACCGAGCTCTCGGTCTAACCCAGCACCGCCTTGCCCGATGTGCTTCTGGTGTGCAATCAAGCCTTGACGAATCGCTTGGTCAATCTCACGCGCAAGTTCTTTCTTCTCCTCGTCGGTGAGGTTTTGCGCGCCTTCCCAATCGTGGTCATCGAACCCATCGCCGTCACCATCGCCGTCGCCATCTTCTTCTTGCTTCTCCTGCTTGAGAATGTCGAACACTTGCTTGGTGTTCATGCCACGGAATCGTTCATCAACCAAGCCCATGAAGTCACCCTTCTTGTGCTTGCCCACGGCTTCTTGCAATCGTGGCATAGCGATGACGGACTCGTTGGGGTCTAGGTCTCTGAGCATGAGGTTAATCACATAGTCCATGGCTGAGTTAGCCAAGCGTGCGTCCTCGTCATGCAATTTTTTCCATGTGGAAAGGTGGCGGTACATCTTGTGCCCAGCCTCGTGCGCAATCACAAAAGCCAGTTCCTTGTCGGACAGCTTCTTGACGAAGGCTCGACCATAGCTCTCGTCCTTGCCGTTGGTGCATGCGGTCGGTATGTAGTCGTTGATGTAGGTTCGACCCACCATCATCACACCTTGTAGCAATGCGAACTTGGGGTTACGCATCACTGTGATTTTTGCCTTCTGCAATTTGCGTTCTTCTAACATTTGTTACCTCTCGTTTAATAATTAACTTCAATCTCACGGCGAACATCTAACAAGTTGTCGCAATCTTCTGACCGCTTGAACTCTATGTCCTCATAGTCCTCGCCCACACGCACGAACTCGAACGACCATTGCAACTCTTGCGCGTTCTCCCCGTCGGCTAGCTCTACGAACGCACTCACAAACTTGTCGAACGCCTGTATCTCGGCGTAGCTGTCGTACCACTTCACATGTTGGTTCTCAAACAGATACCCGCAACGACCCCCTCGGTCGAACCAAGTCAAGTCCTCGTCTTTAATCAGGTCGCCTATTGTTGGGAAGTTCTCGTCCACATACAGCTTGAGCGCCGCACCCTTTTCCTTCGGCGCATAGAACAACGCCGTCACATCACTTCGATAGCCCATCTTTTTCCTCCTCGATTGAATTCAATAACTTACACAAACCTTTGGCTTGCTCGTACTCACTTATCTCGAACGACTTCACAGTTGTGCGGTCGAACTTGTAGTTGTCTATCAAATCCCACCCCACTTGTTGTAGGTTTCCTGTCATGTAGTCAGTCACAACCCTCCACCTAATGAAGTACCTCTCGCTCATATCTGCCCCTGATGCACCCACTTCATCGCCTTCGCCGCTTGCTCTGCCTCGTTGATGAGCATGAACAACGCCGCCTCCATCTGCTCGGGGTCGCTCGTCTCAAGCAGGATTTCGCGGTTGGCAGTCATTGCATTGCCCCCGCCCACAGAAACCCACTTCACCAACACACCACGGCACCCGGGGTGCACTGCGTCATACAACATGCGTCTCTCGATTTGCAGTTGAAAGCCATAGGTGATGCGGTTCAGGTGCTTGAACATAGACTCGCACTTGTCCCACTTCATCGGCCACATCGCCTTGTCCGTCATCTGTGCGTATAACATTTGTTACCTCCACATCGTTAGCTTCTGATACTCTTTAACCTGTTGGCGAAAGCGCTTCGTGATGTTTATATCCTCTGGCATCTGCTCTTGTAGGGCTTTTACCAAAGCCACATACTCATGCACGAACGGGTTGTCCATCTGATATACCGCCGCCTTCAAAATCAAAGCATCCAAGTCAATCGTCACTAACATTTGTTAGCCTCTCATTCATCAAGCAACAGCTTGACCATGTTGTTAAGTTCTTCGGGTGTGTCGAACTCGTGCAACAGCTCGAACTTGTACCCAATCTCCCTGCGATACAACGCATACTTGGGCACGCCTTTGTCAATCCAGCCGCCAGCGTTGTACCCTTTGTCTTGTAGTCGGCGGTAGGTAGAGTTAGTCTCCACCCACCCGTCCACAAACTTTAACTCTCTGTCGCTCACAGCAAGTCTTGGTTCTTAGCAACCCAGTCGGCGAACGCCTTAGCGCCGAACGCAATAGACTGCTTGCTTGGTGTCTTGGCAATGTTGATAGCGAACACTGCTTGCCACTCGGCGTCGAATCGTTCCAAGTACTCCATGAATGGGGCGATGTTTGTCTTGTCGATACGCGCAATCGCACCGAACACCACAATCGCACAAGCGCCCGGACTTGTAGGTATCTTCGTATGCTTAGGGTCTTTAATCGTATCTTCCCAGCTTGGCAGTTGGTCAGAGAACTCGATGTACGCTTGCATGTCACGCGCCGCCGCTTCACCAATCGCACCAGCCAACGCCGCAATCACCGACTCGGGGTCATTCTGCTTGCGTGTACTAACAATGTTAGAAGCGGTCGCCAATGAACGAGGTGAAACGAACGCGGCTTGTGGTCGCTTGGGGTTGAAGATGTACGGGTTGTCGCCTTGGCCTGCGTCGGTATAGCTAGCCATAGCGTGAGGGAATCGGTTGACCCACGCCAATACCTCGGGGGCAATGTCGTTGTTCATACCCCACTCAATCCATTCCTCTGCGGTCGGCTTGCTGATAGTGACGGGCACGATACGATTCAAGCTGTGTGATTTGATGCTGTCGCCCACCCCATCGGTTGACAAGTTGCCAGTGAGGAAAACGATTGTTTGATTCGGCCCATCTTTGGGCAAGGGAAGGTCACCGAGTCGTGGGTTTGCCTTCTCAAGCATGGGGTGCAACATGTTCTTCACGGGGTCTGCACCCTTACTGAACTCGTCGAGCATGATAACCATGGGTTTGCCTGTGTGGATACCGAACCGCGCATTGGGGTAGTAACGAGTGGTCTTGCTCTCGTGGTCGATGACGGGCATCGCAATGTCGCCCAAGTCCATGTTCGGTACATCAATGTAGGCGTAGTCATATCCCAGTGGTGCGGCGATTGCCTCTAGCAGAGAACTCTTACCGATTCCGGGCTCACCTCGTAGCATGAACCGAGTGCTTGGGTTTGTGCGAATGAGATTCGCGGCTTGCTTCAATGTGATTGACTTACCAAATTTAACTTCTGACATTTTCACTTCCTTCGATTTGATTTCTAACATTTGTTAGGTTTGCACCTAACGCTTCTAACTTGGGACGGTATTTATCCATCAACATATATTATACCACGAAAAGTAGACATTGTCAAATTTTTCGCCGTACAAATCTCTAGCCCCTAACATTGTTAGGTAGCACCGTTTTCTCTCTTGAACGCTTCCCAGTCGGCAACCATCTTGTTGCGTGCCTTCTCGTCGCGAATCAAGTGCATGAACACACCACGAGCCAGCTTCTCTTTGGCTCGATACTCAAGCGCCTTCACTGTGGCTACCACAGCCCAGCCAAGCAAAAACAATTCATAGTCACTCATACTTCACTCCTTACATATTTGTCATACCGACCTGTGGGCACTTTGCCCTTCTCCAACTCGACCATCTTGAACACTCTGTCCGAGAACCGAGCGAACAAAATCTCTTCCAAATACTTCTCCAAGTATTCAGAGGCAAGATACAACTTCTTCTCGTGCGCGGTGTTCTCGTCGATCCAATACACATAGTTCTGATAGGCGAACAAAATGTTGAACGCAATCCAATAGTTCTGATGACGCGTGTTCTCGTCTTGCTCATTCTTCACTAGCTCGTAGAACTTATCGGACATCATGTTGTAGAGCGCCCAGTTTGTCTTGTTCGCTTCATTGTCGGCGAGATGGGTGTTGTAGTTCTGTGGCTTCTCGGCGAGTCGTGTCCACTCGTTTATATCAACCCGCACCATGCTCTCCTTCAACTCTCGTCTATACCCAAACACTTCGCCAAGCTCTGCATACGAACGGCTGATGCGCTTGTAGGTCTGTCCATACATCATGGTCTCGTCCTCCATCAGCTTGACCATGCCCTTGAGATAGTCGCGGAATTGGCTCACATCTTTTCTAACATTGTTAGCTTCCCTGCGGTTGATGCGGTAATCGAACAGCGTTTTGATTTGCTTGGGTTGCCACCGACCATACCGACCCTCCCCACTACGCACTAAGACCAGTTCCTCGTTCTCGCCCAGCTTCTGAATCACCCGACCTTCAGCCGTGGTGAAGCCCAGCACCACATCGCCACGCACTCGGCTTGCACCTACGCCAGCAAGCACACGGGTAATGAATTGGCATGTTGACGCACTCGGCCAACGCCCGTAGTTGAGCACCACCTCATCGTCTGCCGTGAACTTAATCACGGGTGTCTGGTAGAGCACCAGCTCTATTGCCTCAGTCCAGATGTTTTTCCTGATACTGTATGTGTCCACATATCGGCGCTCACCCAGCGGTCGAATGTCATCACTGCGCCCACGCATAGGCTTGGTGTTGTTCCACTTGGCGTATGCCTCTTTGTAGTCGGCAATCCTTGGCACTGCCATTACTGTTTGGTATCCCATAACTCACTCCTTAAAAAGACTTTGAAAATTCGTTGCTTGTCGCTCGGTTAGCTTCTTCGCCACATACTCCCACTTGTGCGAGTAGTGTTTGGCTTGTGCCTCCCATTGGTATTTCTTGCGCACCAGCAACTCCCCGTCGTGCCACCGCACAATGCACCAATCCTTGCTTGGTTTCGTTTCTAACATTTGTTAGTCCTCTTGCCAGTCTTTGCAGACGCAATGTTCTTCGATGCCCGTCTTGTAAGTGGGGCAACTCACCATGTGCGTTAGCTTGTGTCCGTGGTAAATAAACACATCAATCATCACGGCGTGGTCGTGCAACTGCTTTGTTACATTTGTGTATAGCTTAGAAGCCATAACCAACTGCTCGGGCGTAGTCTCGGGGTTGTTCATCAGCAGGGGCAGAAGCTCCTCCATCCGACGAGCATTTCTTTTGATGCCTTCCCACTTACGCATGAACGCCCTTGTCTTGGGCTTGTTCAGCCCGTAGTACCAACTGTTTGGTTCGATTTCGCTTGCTTTCATTTCTCTTTCCTTTATACGCTCACCAGCCCGACCACTGCCCTATCCCATAGCCGTGTGATTGTTGAAGCAGGGTGATGCCCTAGCTTCTTGGCCAGTTGGGTGAGGGCGTTGCGCTTGGCTGTGCCTTCACTGGTAGCCACAGTGTAAAAAGTGAGAATCTCACCCGCGTTATTTATAACCACCTTGAATCGGAACTGCTCCGCAGACCCAACCCTTATCCCGCAGCGGGGCTGCTTGGTTTTTACTACTTCATTCATCTTCACTCTCCTTCGTTAAATTAACAAACCTCATTGCTTCTTCTCTGCTACCCACTCGGCACAGCTCGACTGCTTGTGGTTTCAAACCCTCGTTCTTACACCCTTCCAAGTAGTCCTCCCAGTTGTCCACCGAGCACTGCCTCACTCTGCCGTAGCCGTCTCTGAATACCACTCGTTCTAACATTTGTTAGGTCTCCTCTCTGGTCAGGTTTCTGAACCGCGCCAGCTCGTCTCTGTCGTCGGACTCAAGCACCAACTCGCTCGGCTTCTCGCCCAGTGCTACGGCTTGGGCTTGGTATTTATCCCAATCAGGGCGTGGCAACACATACAAAGTACCCAGATTACTGCGCACGAGCACCCACTTCATTCTTCTTCCCCAATCAGTTTCAGCAGTCGGTTCATCTCGTCCTCTGTGCCTCGGGCAAGCTCGGTGCGCGTGCGCAAGTCGCCATGGATTCGTATGTGGTTCTCCCACATCTCAGCCCCCACAACAAAATACAACGCCCCTCGGCTCTCGCTGTCCCAGCGGTAGAGAACATACTTACTCACACCTTCGGCCCTCGCACGAACGACCTCAGTTTTATTATTTGTATCGTTGCGTAGGCATAGCGTCGGCTTAAATCCTCAAACTGCTCATCGGTCATCGCGCCTCGGTTGGCAAACAACACCTCTGCCTTCCTCGTCATCTCCCTGTAACTCGCCTCCATGTTGAGGTACTCGGTCATCTGCTCTGCATTGAATTTCATTTTGGTTCCTTGGTTAACTTCACATACTGTTTGGCTTGCTCGCGGGTTAGCTTGTCGGCTAACAGTGTTAGGTTTTTTGTCATGTTGTCTGCGAACCACTCGTCCCAAGTTTGTCTACTGCACGAGAACACAAACCCATGGAACTCATTACGCACCACAACATATTCAACCCCTTCATTCCCTAACATTTGTTAGGCACTCCACAATTTGTTCTGCAACTCAGCCCACAGTTCTGCGTCTACTTTGAGCCACACGCTGTCCTCGAACTCCTCCATCAGCTCGGCATCGAGTAGCAGTTCTTTCATATCCTCAAGCAAGGTGCGTTCTTCGGCGGTCAGCGCTTCGCTGTATTGGTTCTTGGTTTTCATAACTTTACTCCTTGGTCAGCTTGACCATTGCTTCTGCTTCTTCACGGGTTGTGTGCATACTGATGACGGGGAACTTACGCACTACCCTGCCCACCTCCGCGTCGGTATCGTTTTTCATTTGTTGCACGCTATGCACCCAATTAACGATTGCATCGGTTCGGCACACCTGCAACCCCGAACGGGGTGAGTTGTAAACAACCCAGCGCTTTATCCTCCCCTCGGTCATAGTCGGTTCTCCTTCGGGTTAGTTTGTCGTAAGGTTGTGTGTGCTTGAGCAGTGGTAACTAACTGATAGTTGCCCTTGGTGTATTCCTGTATCACGCACCACGATTTGCGTTCCATGCGTGCGGCTTCTTCACCACAGAATAAGCAAAGACGGAAGCCAAGATTCCACCTCTCCACATGCACATCGTCACCGCACTCGGTGCACTCTCTCCAGTCTGTTCCTAACATTTGTTACTCCTCCTCGTTGCCATTCAACAACTCAGTCAGCACATGACCGACAAGCACGCCGCCCATGATGAGGGCAAGTTTGTGCAGGAGGCCGTCGCCGTTGAAGCCGAGCAGGAAAAAGGCAAAAGCCATTGCGGTGTTGGCGATGTGTAGCAGTGTGTATTGCGATTTGTTTGACATACAAAATACCCCTTGAAAAAGAACCTACAAAGAAACCTAACAAATGTTAGGAACGATGGGAAAAACATAACAAAAGCCAAGATTCTCCCAATACACTTATATTATACCACAAAGTTATGGATTTGTCAAATTTTTAGCCCGTGTGTTGGCGCAACAAAAAGGGTGTGAACTGAACTCACACCCCCTATAAATCACATCCACGCATCACGCATGGCTTCCTTTTGTTCTTCTGGATTAGTGCTTTTGTATTTGATTGTGTAGAGGTAGAGCGCACGGCGCACGAAGGTTGCGGGTTTGATTCCGTGGATGCGGCAGGTTTTGTAGAGTTCGTCGGCATCTTGCGGTTTGCCTTGGGGCATCGTCCAACTAACAATGTTAGGACGCTCGGGTGTCTGCGCTGGGGTTGTTATGTTTTTCGCGTTGACTTTCGATGGTGTGCTCATGAGCTCGTAGACAGAATTGCGGATAACTTTTGAGCGTGACATGGGCGCAGGTTGGGTGTTGGGGTCGTCTTTTTTGTAGTGCGGTTTGGTTGGGTTGGCTTCGCAATAGCGGGTGAGTTGTTGGTAGAGTGCGTCGGACAGGGTCAGGGTGTGGATGCCCTTGGTCATGCGGAAGGGCTCGGTAGGTTTTGGGGCTACCTTATTTTGTCCCACTTTGTTATGTTCTTCGTTCTGTTGGGCAACGAGGGAGAGGATGTGATTGCGGAGAGAATACATGGTTACGAATCCTTGCGGTTTGTTATGGAAAAAAGCGAAAATGTAACATGGAGTGTAACGACCTTTTTGGCTCTAGTCAAGGGTTAGAGATAGGAAATCTAATAAAAAAATAAATGTTATTGAAAAATAAAAATAATGAACGCCGGGGGAAAATTGGTGTGTGGTACGAAAAGCAGTTGCTGACAAGCTCGACCTCTGCGTTTTCCCAAACATGATTTTAAAAAACGCGTAACATTTATTTTTTTGACCCTCAATCCCTGCGAACCCGCATGAAACCTAGAAAGTTATGTTATGTTTTTTGTTATGTTTCCAGCCAAAGCGTAACACAGCCCAATCAAACCATAACAAAACTAACAAAAGTTAGTTCGGGTGCTAACGCCTTCCAGAGAACTGGCATACCCTGTAACTTTACCCATACTAAAACCCCGACAACTTCGCCGACTGCGTAGATGCTACCGCCGCCCAGAGAACTGGCATACCCATAACTTTGTGGGCACAAAAAAGCCCGAACTAACATTTGTTAGAACGGGCAACAAAAAACCCGCCGAAGCGGGTTAGGGTTAGGTTAGTAGGGGTTAGCCCAAGGTGTCCACATCACCGCCGAGCTCGGCGAAGATATCCATTAACTGACCCTTGACTTCGCTAGACTTGTCAGCCGTGCTGTCGCCATTTTCTTCGGCCTTGAAAATGCGGTTAATGATTGTCTTGAGCTCGGCAATGGTTTTCTCGTCAACACTCGCCGAGCCTTGCACGCGTTGCCCAGTGGTTTGATAACCGCTAGCTTCTTTCACGCGTTGCCAGTAAACATCAGCAGTCGCGTTGCTGAAACCCGCTGATTCCATTGCGGCCTTGAAAGCCTTGCGTTCGTCATTCACACCCGCTTTCAACTTACCCTTGAGCTCGTACCACTTGCTAGTCACTTGGCCTTGATTGTCCACAAGGTCAAACGCTTGGTTCATTGCGTTAGCGTAAGACTTTATTACTTCGCCAGTCTTACCCGCGGCCTTGACTACATTGGCACGACACTCGCTGAGGTTTGCAACGGCCGCGGCCACTTGGGTAACATTCAGATTAAGATTTTCCATGATAGACCTTTCAAGTCTTAGTATGCGGCGGGAAACATTCCCGCTTGGCATGTTTTTAATATATCTATTTGCACCACACAATGCAAGCAATTCGTGAACAATAATTAAATGTTTCGGCGGGTCTAACAAATGTTAGAAAACCCGATACCCACTACACCCCGACCCCCCAAAATGACCTCAAGGGGAGGTAGGGGACCTATACACACAGTTCCGCTCACCCGATACTCATTTTTCAAAAAAGGTGTCCACAAAGCGCCGTAGGTCGTAACTTGGACAGTTTGGACTTTTCAAAAACCCCCCGGGGTATGTAAACTTTTTTATACCCCCCACCCCCTATATAAATTCCAGTAGCCGTACGTCGTAATTGGAAAAACGAAATACCCCCCGTCAAGGGTACCTAAAAACAAATTTGCACCACCGGTATTTTTTCTGTTATATTTCGTGCCAACCACCGGTGGTGCTCTAGCGAAGCACAGCCCGACAAGGGAAGGTGATCCAGTGCAAATCTGGGACGGTGGGCCAAAAAGTAAGAGGGTTGGTTACAAGCAGCACAATGGTGAGTTTGCTTACTTGGATGTTGCGCCAGTCTTCTTTCTTGTTGGTGGTTAAGTACCACAGATACAGGACTGGGGGTCCCCGGTCGCCACCAACTCTCCCTTCTAACCGAGGTGCACACAATTCATGCTTGAGATACAGCCAACGAAGGACGTCCCCGTTCCTTTCGACCTTTCCGATGAGCAGCCGAAGACTCATGCGGATAGCATTGCCGTCGCTGTGAATACCGTGGAGATGATTGAGTCTCTGGGTGGCAGCATAGATTTCGACGCAAAAGATTTTGCCAAGGCAGTCGAGCTTGCCAAGGGCGAAGAAAAACCACCCACACCAAAAACCGTAACTTCCCCCGGAGTTGCCAAGACCCTAGCCGTTGCGGTGAAGCAGCACGACTTCCAAGTTTTTGCAGATGTACAGCAGGCGAGGAATTTCGTAACTAATAAGCTGGTGGCCATAGCCGGGTGCGGCGACCCCAAGTTGGAGCTCAAGGCGTTGGAACTCTTGGGCAAACACAGCGACATTGGCCTTTTCACAGAACGCTCAGAGATTACAGTGCACCACACTTCCAGCAAATCGTTGGAGGAGTCTATTAAAGAGCGCGTCAAACGTCTGATGAACGCAGACGTGGTGGACGTGAAGTCAAATCTGATGGATGAACTGGACCAAGTGAAAGAAAGCCGCAAAGTTACCAGAGAAAAGACTGTGGATACTATAGAAGACGTAGAGGAAAAGCCCACTGAGTAAAAAACGTAACTTAATAAAACGTAACAAAACCAAATAAATGGCCCTTGACCCCAGCAATATGTCCCTTGCGGACATCGTAAAAATCCTCCCGACGCTCTCGGAGTCGGACCAGCGCGTGCTGGATGCGCAGTTGGCGAAGCTGGAGGAGATGAAAAAGCAGGAGTTGGCGCAAGACAAGTTCATCAAGTTCGTGGAGAAGGTCTGGCCGACGTTCATTTCGGGGCGGCACCACAAAAGAATGGCTGAGGCGTTCGAGAGAGTGGCGCGCGGGGAGTGTAAACGGCTGATTATTAACATGCCGCCACGTCATACCAAGTCAGAATTCGCTTCTTACCTGCTTCCGGCGTGGTTTTTGGGCAAATATCCGCAGAAAAAGGTAATTCAAACGTCTCACACAGCCGAACTCGCTGTAGGCTTTGGTCGTAAGGTCCGTAACTTAGTTGATACGGATGTATACCATGAAATTTTCCCCAAACTTGAGCTCCAGAGCGACTCAAAAGCCGCTGGACGATGGAACACCAGCAAAGGCGGTGACTATTTTGCGATTGGTGTGGGCGGTGCGGTGACCGGTAAGGGTGCCGACCTGCTCATTATTGACGACCCGCACTCAGAACAAGAGGCTGCGATGGCCGCAGTCAACCCAGAGGTGTACGACAAGGTATACGAGTGGTATACATCAGGTCCGCGGCAGCGTCTGCAACCGGGTGGTGCGATTGTGATCGTGATGACGCGCTGGGCTCAGCGTGATTTGACAGGACAGGTGCTTAAAAATGCAGCGTTACGTGGTGAAACTGATTGGGAGGTTATCGAGTTTCCGGCGATCCTTCCTTCAGGTAACCCCCTGTGGCCGGAATTTTGGAGTTTGGCTGAGCTGGCAGCCCTGCGGGAAGAACTCCCGAACGCAAAGTGGCAGGCGCAATATCAGCAAAATCCAGTGGGCAACGAGAGCGCTATTGTCAAACGTGATTGGTGGCAGTGGTGGGAAGAGGAAGAGCCGCCCCGCTGCGAGTACATCCTCCAGACTTGGGACACTGCGTTCGAGAAACACCAACGCGCCGACTATTCTGCGGGCACGACTTGGGGCGTCTTCACGCACCACAAAGACAACACGAAGAACATCATTCTGCTGAACACATATAAGAAGCGTGTCGAGTGGGTGGAGCTCAAGCGTGATGTGCTGCGTGAGTACAACGACTACGAGCCTGATGGCCTGTTGATCGAGAAGAAAGCCACCGGTGCACCTCTCATTTACGAACTCCGCGCGATGGGCATACCCGTGCAGGAGTTTACGCCCAGCAAGGGACAGGATAAGATAGCGAGACTGAACTCAGTGTCTGACTTGATTGCATCGGGGAAGGTGTGGGTTCCACGCACGCGTTGGGCGGAAGAGTTGGTTGACGAGATCGCTGCGTTCCCCTCGGGCGAACATGATGACTTGGTTGACGCGACGACTCTTGCGTTGATGCGATTCAGAGCTGGTGGGTTCCTCCGTCTGCCGATTGACGAGCCCGAAGACGTTCAATGGTTCAAGAGCTACCGCAAAGAGCGGTACTACACAGTGTAAGGATGAACATGACAGAACACGAGAAAGAGATTGCCGCGTTAAAAGAACGTGTTGCACACCTCGAAGGGGTGATTGATGGTATCTCGCGTGGGATGGTCGCTCAACCACGACCTGTGTACCCACCACTCACTCAACCAAACACTGGATGGCCAATGTGGCCTCAGTACCCCGTAACCTGCTAAGGAATAAATATGGCAATGGACAAAGGCTTATACGCCGCACCACAAGGTCTCGCTGTTTTAACAGACGCCCCCGAAATCGAAATCGAGCTGGAGCTTGAGCCTAGCGAAGAAGGTGAAGAATTAACAGAGGAAACTGAGGGCACTGCTGAAGACTTTGATGCCAACCTCGCCGACTTCATGGACGACAGCGTGCTCGACACACTGGGCAAGGACTTGGTTGAGGATTTTGATAAAGACGTTGGTGATCGCAAGGATTGGATTCAAACCTACGTTGATGGCCTGAAACTGTTGGGCTTGAAGTACGAAGATCGTACTGAGCCATGGCAAGGTGCTTGTGGTGTGTTCCACCCGATGTTGACCGAGTCCGTTGTGCGATTCCAGAGTGAGTCCATGATGGAGACGTTCCCAGCCATGGGCCCTGTCAAGACGCAAATCGTTGGCGCGATTGACTTGATGCGTGAAGAAGCCGCAGCTCGCGTGCGCGATGACATGAACTACCAGCTCACAGAAGTGATGACTGAGTATCGTGCCGAGCATGAGAAGCTTTTGTGGTCTCTCCCCCTCGCAGGCAGTGCGTTCAAGAAGGTGTACTACGACCCAGCTAAAGGTCGTCAAGTTGCTACGTTCATCCCCGCTGAAGACATCGTCGTGCCATACGGCGCAAGTAATTTAGAAGATGCCGAGCGTGTTACGCACGTGATGCGTAAAACTAAAAATGAACTAACAAAACTCCAGCACGCTGGGTTCTATCGTGACTGCGATTTGGGTGACCCAGTCGTTGAGTTGGACGACATCGAGAAGCAGAAAGCCGAAGAGAACGGCATGAGTGCGATCCAAGATGATCGCTATCGTGTGCTTGAGATGCACGTGATGCTGGACCTCGAAGGGTTCGAGGACAAGGATGACAAGGGCGAAGAGACCGGTATCGCTCTGCCATACGTGGTGACAGTTGAAAAAGGCACAGGCAAGGTCTTGGCCATTCGGAGAAATTGGTATGAAGAAGACACGCTCATGCTCAAGCGGCAGCATTTTGTGCATTACCAATACATTCCGGGGTTCGGTTTTTATGGATACGGACTCATTCACCTTATCGGTGGATATGCAAAATCCGCGACGATGCTCATTCGTCAGCTCGTCGATGCTGGTACGCTCTCAAATCTCCCCGGAGGACTCAAATCTCGCGGCCTGCGAATTAAGGGCGACGACACACCTATCCAACCCGGTGAGTTCCGCGACGTAGACGTCCCAAGTGGTTCGATCCGCGACAACATCTTGCCACTGCCATACAAAGAGCCATCACAGGTTCTGTACACCTTGTTCGATCGCATCGTTCAAGAAGGCCGCCAGTTCGCGTCGGCTGGTGACATGAAGGTGAGCGACATGAGTGCGCAAGCGCCTGTCGGCACTACCTTGGCAATTTTGGAGCGCACATTGAAAGTGATGGGTGCTGTGCAGGCAC
>JACCDW010501634.1_pt1 | contig 50196 bp, 83 predicted proteins | sample 7449781 | NCBI WGS metagenome assembly JACCDW01 (sample SAMN15323449, study PRJNA562643) | freshwater metagenome | isolation source: river surface water | place: USA:Blue River Watershed | collected 2017-08-18
AGAAGATTTCACATATCAGCTAAACAAGTTCTTAGTAGGAACCAATCGCATTTGGGCACAGGGACCTGTGTTTGATATTGTTATTCTAGAAAACTTGTATAGACAGTTAGGTAAGCCTTGTCCTTGGTTGTACTATAATATCAGGGACAGTCGCACCTTGCTTAAAGCATTGGGCGATAGCCGCAAAGGCGGCGCATTATTACACAATGCCTTAGCAGACTGTGTGAGTCAAGCAGAAGCAGTGCAAGACGCAGTTTTCAGATATAAGTTAACTGAGTTGTAACCCATAAAAAAGCCGGCAATCGCCGGCTTTTTGTTTACTGTTTACGGTTAATTATTTTGTATTTTTAATCGAATCAATCAAACCGCTAGGTAGATGTGCTTCGTAATAATCGTATACCGGTTGCGCCAATGTTTTGTATTGAGATACTTGGGATTCGTCCCAATCAACAACAGCAATACCTTCTTCGCGGCAACGTGCAATCGCTTGTTCACCATCTTCTAAACTTTCAGCACGTTCGCTGATAGCTGCTTCGATAGCGGCTTCTTGCATGTATTGTTGAATCTCTGCATCTAAACCTTCCCAAACTTGTTTGTTGATGATAATAGCTGTCAAGAACAAACTGTGCTTAGTGTCAGTAACACAACGTTTAACACCGTCGATATTAGTGCGGAAGTAACGTGCCCATGTGTTTTCTCCGATATCAACAGTGCCGTCTTTAAGGGCTTCTGACATCTTATAAATTGGCACATTTACTGGTGTAGATCCAACAGCTTCAAATGTCTTTTGTGCTGCCAAACTGCTACTTGTACGAATGCGCTGACCTTTTAGTGATTCTACGCTCAATGGTTCGTCGCCGACAATCATACGAAAGCCACCGCTATAAGTGAATGCCAAACCGCGAATATTGGATTTATTTTCCAAGTCGCGAAGCATGCCCATACCAATTTCTCCGTCTAAGACTTTAGTTGCATGGTTGTGGTCTCTGAATAAGTATGGCAATTCGAGTACGTTTAAATTGTCGTTGTAGTGTGTCAATGTAGTATTGTACATCTGGCTCATTTCAACGATACCTTTGTCTACTAAGTCTGCAAACTGCACGCCTTCGACAGTATCAACGTTTTCAGCTGACATGTACTTTGTAACGTACTCATCGGCGCCTAAGATTTCAATTTCAACTTGGCCGTTGCTTTTTTCGTATACTTTTTTGGCGAAAATGTTCGCGGATCTTAAAAATAAATCATACGGGATATGAGCCAATACCCAGCGTAATTTGATTGGTTTTTTCATGTGATTTTCCTTAATAGGGTGAATATATAGTATTTAGCTTGCGAGCATAAGCTACGAAATATTGAATTTAAAACGTAAATATATTTACCATAAAGACGAGCTGTATATGAATGAACACCAATTGCGCCATATGTATCAAGCATGGCAACAAGGCAATGAAAACTATGTCAGAGACTGGAGCTTTTTTGTAGATTATGCTGCAAAACGCTTAAACACCACTGGAGACAAAGTAATGGCAGTATTACAACGATGTTATTGGTTTAACTACACACACGAAGAATAATAGCAGTTTAATCTAGAGCAAACTTTTTGTAAATATAACTAGAGCATTATCTAATAATAAGAATAATAACAAGGAGATGCTGTGGATCCATTAACGCTGTTTGCGCTAGCGAACGGTGCGGTTAAGGCCGTCAAAGCTGGCTGCAAGTTATACAAAGATATCAAGGGCGCCGCCGGTGAGGTTAAAGACGTCCTAAAAGACATGGATGAACAGTTTAAAAAGCTGCATCCTGCCGACAAGCCTGCCACAGTAGAACAGAAGAACGCATTCATCCAGAAAAAGAACGAAGTTGTTGAATTAAACAAGAAAGCCAACGAAGGGCAACACGATGGCATCTACACTGAGATTGGTGAAAAGTTAGGCGAATACTATGATAACTTCTATAAGTGCTTGGCCATTATGGAAGAAGAGGAGCGCCGGGCCGAAACAGAAGTTTATACAGGTGATAGCAGTTTAGGTAAACGTGCTCTGCAACGTGTTCTGATGCGCAAGCAACTTGAGCAAATGTCGGTCGAATTACGTGAGTTAATGGTTTATCAAAGCCCACCAGAGTTAGGTGCGCTTTACACAGAAGTAGAAGCAATGATGAAACACATGGGCCAAACCCAACGTGTGCTTATCGCTAAACAAATGCGCAGCGAACAAGAAGCTAGACGCCGCAAACAACAATTAATGGACAAATATTTTATCGAAGGTGTGGGTGCTATCGGGATGATTATCGGAATAGGACTTTCCGTTGTAATGTTGGCATTAGTTGTAGAAGACAGAATTGAAAAATATCCTCAATACGGAACAGGCTGGGTTCCAAAGACTGAAGAACAACGTCGATTAGAAGCTTTGCCTAAGAAGTATATAGGAAGATAAAATGGCCAATGGCAAGAATGTTAAAACAACAAAAATTAAAAAAGAACAAAGTTTTATATCGTGGTTCTTGTCTCAGGGCGTAGGCGTTGTATACACTGTTCTGTTGTCAATGTCGATAGGTATAGTTAAATGGTTAATTATAATTATTTTATTTCTTATAACATGGTGGGAAAGTGTACGTTAACTTATTAGAATCTTTTTCACTAAGTTAAAGTCAATTTGCGACAAATCGATTTCTCTTCCATCGACCCTACCGTTGTTCCATTGGCCGGCTGCTCCTTTAAAATTTTCTAGCATCTCGTCAACAATAATGGTCCTGAATTCTCCGTAAAAATGGTCGAAGTTATAATCTAATATATCTTGCATTTCTTTTTGCATATCGCGTAACTCGTCCATAGACAACTCGCATAGTTTTTCAAGCTGTGAAACTGCCATACTAATACGTTTGTCGTCGTCTTGCTCATTATCATAACTTTCATCTATCCAACGGTCGAATGTTTTAAACCCGTAACTTTTCAAATACGCAAGATTTCCCGGAGCTGCAATTAATATAAATGGCCTACGACTTACGATAGGTTTAAATATCTTTTCTGTCAGATGCAATTTTTTATAATAAAATACTGTTTCTGACACAACGTGCCAAAGAGCACTTTGATTAAGTTTCAATTCGGCGGGCCCCGCATGAGCACTTAAATCGCCTTGGGGATTTTCTATATCCACAGTCAACGACCCTGTCAATTTTCCTAAATTATTTGTTATCTTTACTTTTGCAGAATCGCTTAATTTTGTATTCTTGTAGTTTAGTTCTTCTTGCCATGTGATTTGCGTTGGATCTGTCAAATATAAACTAACTAGCCCGTGCTTAACTATGTCTCGCTCAAGCATTTCGGACACTAATGTCAAACGGTAACTTCTATCTTTTGTTGTCAGTCGATTTAAACTAATAAATACTTTAGTAAATTTGTTTTCAACTTGTTTCAGATATTTGTAATCTCGATACCAGCTTAATGCGGCAAACCCGTGAAAAAAGTAATACCAATCCAGATATTCATACTGTTTGCATAACTGCTTTTTAAGGTCTGAATGTTCGCTGTTAGCAAGGATTGTTGCTTTTTTTCGAGCCACTAGCTCATGTTGTTCGAAATTTTGTAGCAATATCGGTTCTTGGTCAAAGAATATACAACAATTTGATCTGACATATAGCACACTAGGATAAAAACTGTCACTGCATATTAGGTCATTTGAGTTAGTTGACCCGAACGGCACAAAATAATATGCTGTTGTGTTGACAGGTGCTAGCAAATTTGCGTATACTATGTAATAGAAATTATCTAAGGAAAACATATGACTTTCGAAAAGAAAAAAATTGGCTTTATCGGTATTGGTAAACTAGGTCTTGATTGCGCAGAAGTTATGGCTGAAAAGCATGACGTCTGGGGATATGATATTTACCCAAGAACCAGCGACACCGTAAAGGTTTGTGGTATTGAAGAACTAGTAGACAATGCCGAATGGATCTTTATTGCCGTGCCAACACCACACACAGAAGGCTACGACGGCTCAGTTCCATCGAGCCACATGACTCCAAAAGACTTTGGACACGATGCAGTAATTGATGCCATTACCAAAGTTAATCAATATGCTAAAACTAGCAAGAAGGTTGTGTTGATTTCTACTGTGTTGCCAGGAACCACTCGCAGTAAATTTATTACATTGCTAGACAAAAAGCATCAGTTCTTGTACAACCCTTACTTGATTGCTATGGGTTCTGTTAAGTGGGATATGGCCAACCCCGAAATGGTTATCATTGGTACAGAAGATGGTGAGCTTACTGGCGTTGCAGGCGAATTGATTGCATTGTACAAAACAATGATGCAAAACGACCCACGTTACGAAATCGGTACATGGGACGAATGCGAAGCCATTAAAATTTTCTACAACACATACATTTCTGCTAAAGTTGGTATTGTTAACATGATCCAAGACTTTGCAATGAAGATTGGTAACATCAACGTTGACGTTGTTACTAACGCATTGGCTCGTAGTACTATGCGCTTGCAAGGCCCTAAGTACATGACAGCAGGTATGGGCGATGCAGGTGCATGCCACCCACGTGATAACATCGCATTGCGTTGGTTAGCCGAACACTATGACGTTGGCTACGACTTGTTTGACACTATCATGCATGCTCGTGAAATTCAAGCAAAGAACTTGGCATTGTTTTTAGTTGCAGAAGCTAAAGACAAAGGATTGCCTGTTGTTATTCACGGTAAAGCATACAAACCTGACGTTGAATATTGCATTGGCTCTTACTCAACATTAGTTGGCCACTATGTTAAAGAAGCAGGCTTGCCTGTCGTTTACGTTGACCCATTGGCTGACAACAAAGACGAAGTTGTTGATTCTGTTGAAGGTCCAGCGATTTACTTGTGGGCACACAATCGTAAGATTACTTACGAATATACCGGCGAGCAACAAGATACTCAAGCATATTGTTTGATTGCTCCAGGTAGTGTGATTGTTGATCCATGGCGCAAGTTATCTTCAACAGCAGATATTAAAGTTGTTCACTATGGTAACACACGCGGTCAGTAAGCTGCACATTAATCGGTTCTGGGATGATGAGTTTAAGCAATTAGACTACGTCCGGGAACCGTTTAACGACCCAGAGAATGTAGCCTTGTGGTCAACACAGGGTTATACTGGGCCTTTTACCGGCGTTATGTGTGACATGCGCAAACAACAGCCAAGTTGGAATCAACGGTTCGTTGATTTCTTTGCTGCCCGCGGTTGGAAAAACATCGGCACTAGTTACTATCGTATGGACACCGGAGTTATTCTTCCAGTCCATAGTGACTTATACAAACGCTATGTTGAGTTGTTCAAATTGCAAGGGCAAGAGCATTGGATTTATCGTGCTATTGTATTCCTTGAAGATTGGCAATCTGGACATTACATCGAAGTTGACGGCGAAGCAATTACCAATTGGCGTGCAGGCGATTGCATCGAATGGCGATATGATGTTCCACATATGGCTGCTAACATTGGTTTATTACCTCGTTATACTTTACAAATCACCGGACACAAATGATTAATTCATACAACGAGTGGGACCCGCTAAAACGTGTAGTGGTTGGCAGAGCAGACTGTGCAAATTGGCCTGTTAACGATACCGTGTTTCGCAAGGAAGCTGATAACAGTTTATGGACTGAAAGCACTGCACCACAAGGCCCAGTGCCGCAGTGGATTATTGACGAAACCGAAGAAGATTTACATACATTATGTGAGACTTTGGCAAAGCTAGGTGTCGAAGTTGTTCGCCCAGATTGGATGAACTTTCAAGTACACGATGGGTTATATAACTATTGCCCGAGAGATCGATTTTTAGTTTATGGTAACACCATCGTGGACCCTGCTATGATGTATCCATGTCGCGACATGGAGTATCAATGTTATATGGATATATTGCCGGATGCTGCCCATGTTTATCACATGCCACGCAATGAAGGCATGACACTAGATGCAGCAAACATTTTGCGTCTCAATGATAAAATGTTAATGCTAGAAAGTGCAAGCGGTAATCGTGCGGCTTATGATTGGATGTGCGAAAAGTTTCCTAACGTGGAAATTGAATTGTGTAACTTCTACAGCGGCGTGCATATTGATAGCACAGTAGTGGCATTGAGAGAAGGACTAGTATTGTTAAATGGCTTAAGAGTTAACGAAGATAACTGCCCTAAAGTATTCAGGGATTGGGAGAAGATTTTTGTGGATCAAGTTGAACCTCAAGATTTTTACCAATACCCGTATGCAAGCAAATGGATCGCCCTTAACATGCTCTCTGTGGACCCCACAACAGTTATATGTGACAGTAAACAAACATCGTTACATCGTACTTTGGAGAAACGAGGATTCACCGTTATTCCATTGACGCTCAGACATAGTAGAACACTAGGCGGTGGGTTCCACTGCGTGACGTTAGACTTATTAAGAGAACATAATAAATAACTTACATGGTTAACAATAATTAAAATATGACCCAATTCAGTAAGTACAGTGATGTAATATTCGATGCATTTTGTTTGCACACTAAGAGAAAAGAAATAATTGATCGCAAGCACGAAATTATCGACAAGATAATTGAGTACTATAATAGCGGAGTAGATAGCATTTTGTTTGTTGGTTTCAATCCAGCAATACTTTCTATTCGTGTTAAAGAAATTTATGTAACAGAAGTAAGCGAGCGTGTTGTTGATTGGATTAAAAGCCAAGGCGTAAACGTCATCGTTTATAATACAAACGAGCCTCGTAAGTTTGATTATGTTGTTGCATTTGACGAATACTTAACATTTGCTTCAACAGAAGAAGCGCAACGAACAGCAATAGAACAATTATGCAATTTAAGTAATGGCGCAGTTATTACTACAGTTAAAGATTATAAGAATCAAGATTTTAAAGATAGAGAATATAGTCAGCCTGCTATTATCAAAGCCAACAATCAAGTAACTGCTTTTACAGAAATACATGATTGGAGCATGCAAGATAAAAATGCATGGCAAACAGGTTTGTATCAATTGAGCGGAGTAGAATCCGCTTGCAAAGGTATATACAATAGACGAACTTTGTTTTTCAAGCAACTAGCCAAGTTTAGCGCCGATGCAGGCAGCACAAACTTTCTAGTACACAAAAATCTCATGTACAAGAGTTTAATTAAAAAGAACTATGAACATGTGATTAGTATACATTTCGAGAATTAAATGGACATAGCCAATCAATTACAATTAATAGTCAATCAATTAGTAGAAGAAATTAAAACGAAGCTGGATGCAGAAATACAAGCTAGCATTGTTAAGCAGATTGATTCTGCATTGAAAGATTACGACTTTGATTTAATTGTTGGCCGAGTTGCTGATACTAAACTAGACGATAAAGTTAAATCGTTTCAATTTGATACTTCACACATCAACGAGCAAATAAGTCAAATTGCCGCTACAACTCTTAATAGCCTAAGCTCAACTATTGCTACACAATTAGAGCAAGCCGCAAAAGAACATGTAGCTGATGTTAACGTTACACCAATCATCGAACAAACACTAAAAACGTATTTGACAAAGATGCGTTTTCCTGAGGAGTCCATTAAAGCCGAAGCAATAGACTTTTCAGAGCTAAGGCTATCAGGCGATCACATCACCGGCGGCATTATACAAAACTTTTCTAGCACTGGCATTGACGACAAAGCATCACAATGCCAACTGACTATATTAGACACTCATGTTATTGTTGAACGCCCTATTTTAACTACGGGAGTACAAGTACAAGGTAACGTAAAAGTAGAAAATTCTATTAACGTTGGCTCTGTTAATGCTACTCATTTCAACGAAAACAGCGAAGGTTTTAAACAGTTAACAGAGTTCATTCAGAAGCAAACGTTGGATAACATAGCAACCAATGGTAGTATTGCACCGAGCTTAAAGTGGAACGATAAAGATCTGATTAATGAGAAAGAGTTAGCTGCATCTATTCTAACTAGTAATCTGCGTAAAGTAGGTACATTAGAAGAATTACAAACTCGCGGTGAAACGTTACTAGACAATACCTTATTTGTAAACAATAAGAGAGTTGGCATCAATACTTTAGAACCTACGTATGCGTTAACAGTATGGGACGGCGAAGTAGAAGTGGCCATAAACAAAGTTAACAAAACTCGCGCATACATTGGCACACACAGACCTATTGCAGTTACGCTAGGCGCCAGCGGCAAAGAAAACATTAGTTTAGATCCAGACGGCAGCGTAACTATTAACGATTTGCGGTTAGGTGCGTTACCAATTAGCACTGCATCCGCATTGCCAAATTGGCCGGGTCGGGCAGGTGAAATTGTGTTTAATGATAGCCCAAGAATCGGTGTACCAATCGGCTGGGTGTGCTTAGACGGGCACCGTTGGGCTAACTTTGGTTTAATTACAGAGTAAAATGGCTCATCAAAGCATATTTTGCAACGTGCCATGGACTAATGTCCACATATACTGGGACGGAAGTTTTGGCGCATGCTGTAGCGAAAGTCATAAACCGTATAGTAGCGGGTCGTACAACTTGCGAGATATGACTGTGCAAGACTGGTATAATGCACCTCCTATGCAGGCACTTAGAAAAAATATACAAGGCTCAAATCAGTTATCCCTGTGTAATAGGTGTTATCATCAAGAAAATAACGGGTACGAGAGCAGACGTATTAAAGAAAATTTCAAATCCGTTATTTTTACAAAACAAGCATTTGATAAAAGTTTTCAACAAAGTCCATGGTACAACAGATTTGTATCAGCATTAGATACTGCGAACCAATCTGCGCCCATTGACTGGCATGTGGATATAGGCAACGAATGTAACTTGGCGTGCAAGATGTGTAACCCAAGTGCTAGTAGCTTAATTGCTAGCAAATATAAAAAATGGAATATTGCCACCGATACTCAAAAAAATTGGGTTAACGATCCTAATAGTTGGAATAATTTTATAGCTAGCGTAGACGCAACTCCGATTAACAGACTTCATGTTATGGGCGGCGAGCCTATGCTGAGTAAGAAGTTTAAAGAACTAGTTGATCACCTTATAAAAACAAATAGAACTGACATGAGTATTAGTTTCGTAACTAACGGAACTATACAAGATCAAGAATTCATCGACAAATTAAAAACTTTCAGATCATTTGATATAGAAATAAGCATCGAGTCGTTTGAAAACAATAATCACTATATTAGACAAGCAATAGGTGAATCAACAGCACCTACTATCAAACACATACAATCTTTGATATCCCAACAAACTGATACTTTCCATGTTGTTTTACGCAGTGTACCGCAGTTATTAAGCATTAATACATATGATCAATACATCAAATGGGCATGGGATTCAAAAGTTGCTATTCAAGGAATTCCATTAATCGCTCCACATTATTTGGCTATTAATGTTTTGCCTTGTGAACTCAAACAGCAGCTCATTCAAAAGTTCGTTAAAGTAAAAGAGTATATACAACAATCTCCGCAAACATCATTTAACACCTTAGTCACAGGAAGGGATGTAAGCAGACTAGACTTGCAACTAATAGATGAATGCAATGCTATGATAAGTTTATTAAATCAAAGTGAGCCATCTAATGTAAAAGACTTGAGAGTGCAATTATCACAGTGGCTTATGCAATGGGACAAAGAATTCAATTTGAACGCTTATGAGTTTTATCCTGAATACGCAGAGTTTTTAAATGAGATACAATACAGAATTTAGTATACGGTTAGTGCCCCATGGATCTGTATCGCCTCAGATTAAGTACGGATTAAATGGAGATGTAGCCAACACATCGTTGGAACTAAATGTGCCTATGTCTTTAAGTTTTAATTTAGACCTAGACGCTGGCCCACAAGTACTGACTATCGAAATGTATAACAAAACAAATGATACTCCGGATATGGCTTTGGAAATTGAAAGCGTTACTTTTGAAGGCATGACTTTGGACCGGTTCAAATGGAACAGTCGTTATTATCCCGTCTATCCTGAACCATGGGCCAGTGAACAACCAGCTCCGTTGCCAGAATTCCAAAGTAGTGCAACATATATGGGCTGGAATGGTCGCTGGGAATTATACTTTGATACCCCCGTTTTTACTTGGATTCACAAGCTAGAGAATTTGGGCTGGATTTACGATTGACATTAATTTAATATACTGCTATAATACGCAGTATGACTACACCAAAAATTGGCTTTGCCTGCAAATGGATTGACTTTCCGCATCAAGTTGACGGGATCAAACCTACTGACGATTGTAAACAGTACAATACCGGTACTACTACTATCTCTTGGCTTAATCGCCAAAAACGAGATGTAGCCGAACAAAAACTGTGGGACTTAATCAAACAAAACATCACCGCTACCCACAAGCTGGTGGAAAAGGTAGGTACCTTAGATGAGCACCTTAGAATGGTTCGTATTAGCAGTGACCTCTTACCTGCATATACTCACGCCGATTACAGTAATTTTTATCGTGATGCTGGTGTACAAAAATATTTGCAAGAAGCGTTTAGCAAAGTGGGAGATGTGGCTCGCAGTCGTAATGTCCGTCTTAGCTTTCATCCAGGTCAGTTCTGTGTACTTGCAAGCGAGAATGATAACATCGTTGAACGTTCAATAGAGGAGTTCGAGTACCATGCAGACATGGCTCGATATATGGGATATGGAAAACAATTTCAAGACTTCAAAATCAATGTCCACATTGCGGGACGCAAGGGTGCGCAGGGCATTAAAGATGTATATGGACGTCTATCTCCTGAGGCACGTAATTGTATAACTATCGAAAACGAGGAGAACGCACATGGACTTAGCGATTGCCTTGCTCTTGTGGATTTGGTTCCTGTCGTCCTTGATATTCATCACCACTGGGTTCGGGAAGGCGAGTACATCAGTCCAAGTGACGACATGGTTAGAAAAGTTGTGGATAGCTGGCGTGGTGTGCGTCCTACTTGCCACTATTCTATCAGCCGTGAAGATGTACTTGTTGGCCACAGCGTAGACGCTGAACCCGACTACCACACACTCTTACAATCAGGATACAAAAAAGCAAAACTTCGTGCCCACAGTAACTATTACTGGAACAACGAAGTTAATGCATGGGCTTTAGGCTTCTTAGAAAACTTCGACATTATGTGTGAAGCAAAAGCAAAAAACCTAGCCAGTTTTGAATTGGCTAGGTTGGCTAAAGAATTAAACTTAGTTTAATTATTTCTTAGCTTTAGGGGCTGCTGGCTTTTTGGCCGCGGCCTTTTTTGCTGGCGCCTTAATGGCTGCTGGCTTTTTAGCAGGAGCCTTTTTAGCAATAGCAGGCTTTTTAGCTGCTGGAGCTTTTTTGGCTTTAGCAGGTTTAGCATCAACTACTTCTGCCTTGGCTGCGATTTCAGTTAGTGTTGGAACTTCTGGTGTAGGTTCTGCAACAACTTCTGCTTCTTTCTTTTTATGTGTTGCAACAACAGCAACAACAACCAGACCCAATACAATAAGGCCAATAGTTAGTAAATCCATTCGAGAATCTCCTTTAATTGAATGTTAATAATATTTAACCTTTTACCAATGGTAAGAAAAATTAGTGACAGCTCACTAGTGAAAACACTTGATTTTTAAGGTTGGCCTAGCATATAATACATAAATACTTTGTACGGTGCTGCATAGGGCGGGCCTACCAAAAGTATTTCGTCTATTTAGGAGAAAATTATGTTTACATTAGACACAACAATCGACGCTGTTCAAACAGCAAAAAAGCAAGCAATCAACACAGTATTTGCTAAACAAGAAAAAATCGCCAGCGCATTGACAGGTTTCGTTGATGCACAAACTGCCTACACAAAAGAAGCAGTTAAGGCCAGCACAAATGCTGCTACATCTTTGGCAAGCGAAGTCACTAAGTTGGCTCAAGAAACAGCCAAGATTGACTACTTGAAGTCTTTCGAAGAAGCAACATCTGCTATCGCTAAGGCGTTCACAGTCAAGAAGTAATACGATTACTCATTTGCAAAATAGGACTTTCGAGTCCTATTTTTTTGGCTACTGTGTCAACGGAACTGATAGCTATGGCGTTGTATATACATAAGGAAGTTATCTTATGTTAATGAAGGTTAAAAATGAAAAGGTTATTGGTAGTATCCATTGCGATGATTTTGACTGGGACAAGCCTAGCAAGTACTTTGAAGAACGAGAAAGACTTGTTTGGGAAGCCTTCAATTACCGTATCGTCAGCGAAGACTGTGACACGAAACGCACAGGCCATTGTAAAATTACCCAGAATACCCAAGCCTAAGTTACTCAGAAGCAACCCGCATCGTGCGGCATATTTTATATTTGCCGATGACAATGACGATATCGAAATTGGCGATGATGATAAAATCACTGGTTACAGAAAACGGGACTTGCAAAAAGTAAAAGCAAATCCAACGCAAGATGATCCAGAAGGCGAAATTACAGACAACATTCGCTGGCGTTTGTTTTTAGCAAGACAAGCCGCATTACTAAAACATCGCGAAATCTCAGAAAGTAGTACTTAGTACTACTTTTTTTTCGGTTGACGAATATTCAAATTGGTTGTATAATACATGCATCAAAACACAAAAGGAGTCCTATATGGGCTGGAACTTGGAAGGTATGCGTGTAGAAGGTTTGTATATGGGAGAATTTCCTGTTGCAGGCTACGTAGAACTTAGCCGTGTAAAATACGGCGGAGAAGTTCAACATACAGTTGTATTGGACAAACCCGTTTTTGTGTATTCTGTTACTCGCGACCGTGTGCTACTTGAGCACAAATTTGTCAGTCGCGTTTCTGACGTCAACTCTTAAGTAAATAAAATGAATCTCTCGATTAAACAAAAAGCATTATTCGCAACTTTTGCCCTCTTTGCTGGCGCCGTTGTATTCGCATATCTAGTTAGCTACATTGTTCTAAATGTTAGTACCGAAGTATTAAGTTATGCGGTTGGTGCTGGATTGATGTACTTTTTTGCTAGCATGATTTATCAAGTTATGCTGTCCAAGTTTGAATTTGATGAAAAAATGAAAGATTTGGTAGACAAAAAATAAATTTGGTTGTATAATAACAGCATTGTTAAACAAAACAGGAGTTAGAAGATGGCTTACATGTCCCAAGAGCGCAAAGCAGAATTGGCACCCGCAATCAAAGCAGTTTTGAAAAAGTACAACGTCAAAGCTAGCATCGCAGTTCGCAATCACTCTACTCTTGTTTTAAACATCAAACAAGGCGAAATCGACTTTATCGAAAACTTCATCAAAACTGATGCAGACAAGCCTTCTGCAAATAAAATGAATGACGAGCGTGTTGCTTACATTCGCAAAAACAACTCGTTGGATGTTAACCCTTACTGGTACCAAGAACACTTTAGCGGCAAAGCATTGAGCTTTTTGAAAGAAGTCTTTAATGCTATGAACAATGGCAACCACGACCGTAGCGACATTCAGTCTGATTACTTTGATGTGGGTTGGTACGTTGACGTTAACATTGGTTCTTGGAACAAACCTTACGCATTGGTGAAATAAATGCAAACACTTAGCACAGGAATGCCTAGTACACTAGGTTCATATCTCAAACTTTGTTCAATATTCTTTGGTGATGATAGTCCCCAAGTTAAGTTTATTAACGACAAGATTGCAACTAGCCCGAATGGCGTCGATGAAGAAGTGATTGCAGAAGAATCGCAGATGATGTTCTTGTTGTTCAACATCGACGATGCTAACAAACTTTCAATGGATGATTTGCTATGAATGATTTTGACCGTGATAATTTTGAATTCTTCGTGTACGGAGATCCTTACGAATTTGAACTGTGGTGTGATCAAGCCAGTACAGAAGACTTGGCTTATGCTATGTCTTTGATCCGTCAAGGTCGACAAGAGCTTGAAGAAAAGTTTCAAGCAATTGAAGATGAAGTGACAGACACTACACAAGCCGCAGATATTTTAAAACAATTTACATTGGGGAAATAATATGGGACTCGACATGTACGCCTACGTTGGTCGCAAAGGTCAACGTGAAGAATACTACGAAGCCGAAGGCGATTACGTCGACGGCGAATGGAAGCCAAAAAACGGTGCAGTTAAGCCGCGCGAAATCATGTATTGGCGCAAGCATCCTAACCTGCATGGTTGGATGAGAAAACTGTGGGAATCTAAAGGTGGTAGTGGTGAGTTTAACGGTGACGAGCTTGAACTTACGTGGGAAGACTTGGACGAACTCGAACGTGCAATCACACACAAACAGTTGCCAGGTACGTCAGGTTTCTTCTTTGGCGATGATGCTGACGACTATTACCGTGAAAGCGATTTGCAGTTTATTAAAAATGCCCGCGCTGAAATCTTTGTAGGCCTGCAAGTGTTTTACAATTCTAGTTGGTAATCAAAAGTAATACTTTTGCTTACTTGTTCAAAATTCCAAACCCGTGTATAATACACATATTGAAACAAAAAGAAAGGCCTTTATGTCAAACCATTTTTCAACCAAGGAGCACGCCATGAGCGCATCAACCCTAAACGCGGCCAATGAGGCTATTTTCCATCGTCAACTTAACACAGAGGATGCCATCCGTTATGTGGTTAAAACAGCCAACGTCAGTCCCGGCGAAGCAGGACAAGCAATCAAAGAAACTTTGGTTGGCTATAAGCGTAAAGCGTAATAGAATGCTGGATCAGTTTGTAGCAGGATTGGTGTGTAATGCCTTTATGGCCTGTGGCCCAAAGGTCCACGCACAGCCGGTTCAGTTGCAACCAGGCGGCGTAACTATAGTCCAAACAAACAGCCAACCCAGCTTAAATAATCTGACTTATGAACAGATTAACAGCATTGGACTTGACTGTAACAGCAAGGACTATATTTTCGCCGTGCTAGAAAATCGTGTAGGCAAAGTAGCAATCCAACCGGAAACACTTTCCTACGAAAATCAAAAAATTAATTCGGCTGCTCGTGTAAAGATTTGGGCTTTGCGTACATACTGCAAAGGTAACTATTCTGGACATGTAGTAACTAATCAAGGCAACCTTAACACACAAGCATTGCCGGAACGTGCCGAAGAACAATTTGAGTCTAAGACAATCAAACACTCTAACGGGCGAGTCGAAACTCAAATGAAGTCCACCCGGGTTGAAGAGCCCGGATTGGAAGTTAAGCAAGTAGTATTAGGTCAATTGGTACGTGAACAGCACTTGTTGCCACTGCCAACTAAACTGCCAGATTTAACTTACAACAACTTACAATGTCGTTGGTTTAAAGACTTAGCACAATACAACGTTATTGCCTGCTTGGTCCAAAACAATGTTTGGCAAGTGGTTGACAAATTTTAAATTTGGTTGTATAATACACTTATGTTCAACAAAACCGTAAAAGGTAAGAAGATGAAAGTTAGTACTTTAGTTACCCTTGCAAGCGTTGCTCTTTTGACAGCCTGTGCAAGCCAGCAACCCCAAGTGGCGCAACCTGCCCCACAGTATCAACGTCAATACGTACAGCAGTCAGCGCATCCTTATGCAATGACACAAGAAGTTGCCAAGCCCGTAAATCCTGCACCTCGCTGGTTTACTAACTTGCCCCCAGACACGCCAGATATGATTTTTGCGGCTGGCACAGCACAAAGCACAGACGAGCAAATGGCTTACGACAAGGCCCGTTTGCAAGCAGAACGCAAGCTGGTAGAAATGATGACTGCTCGAGTTAAGAGTTCAACTAAGAGCTACCGCAGTGACAATGGTGACACAATGTCGGAGCGTACAGATGTCACTATCCAGAAAAATGCAGAGGGCGACTTGATTGGTGCCCAGCGTGTTGATAGTCAAGCAACATTCGACGGCCGCCGTTATAAGGTATATGTGTTGTTACGTTTGCCTTTGGCAGAAAACAACTCTCTTCGCAAAGAACGTGAAGCGGCTCAGTTGAAACGTGAAACTGCTTTACGTGCCCAAAAAGCACAGCAAGACTTAGAGCGAGAATCCGAACGTAACCGTCAAGCACAAGAACGTGCCGACGAGCGACTGAAGCAGGAAATCGGACTCCGTGACCCTGCTCCTGTATCACGCAACGAGTCGGTGCCCCCAGCAGTTAAAGGCCCAGAAACAGTTCCTACATCTGAAGGCGATTTAAAGCTCTTGGATGTAGACAACAAAGAGTACCGAGCTCGCCGTGCCGAAGCAATGACTAAAGAAGGCGCAGTTGTTGGCAACAGCACTATGCGATAAACACTGTAGTTAAAGAGCCCTCCTGCGGTACTTAAATACCGTAGCGAGGGCTTTTTCATGGCTAGACCCAATCCAATTCGCAGAATAATGGCGCAAACGTTACCCAGCATAACGTATCAGCGCAGAAAGAGCTTTAGACCAAGTGATGCTGACGTCACTTACGCATACAACATAATCAACAAATATGTATTTGACGGAGTTTTACGTCAACCTAAATTAACACAAGGTGTACTTAGAAAAGCATGGGGCATGTGCCACTGGCTTAACGACGAGCAGTACAACGGTTCTTGGTGTAACATTCAGATAAGTGATAAATGGTTCTGCCCACAATGGTTTATGAACACACTTGCACATGAAATGGTGCATCAGTATCAGTGGGACGTTTATCGTTGGGACCACTTAGACTATTACGGAAAGCCAATGTTTGAAGGTTCGGGTGCCCATGGTCCTAGCTTTTACGCATTCAGGGAACGATTCGAATATTACGATTTAAACTTAAAAATAGCATTTGGCCAGAAGCGTTGGTTTAAACACCAAAACTTTTCAAAATGCTAGACTGTTAATCGTTAATTTGCTATAATAACAGCACATTAACTTTAACAGGAAACTATGCCTCAATTTGTACCTACCGTACTTGAAAAAACAGCCAATGGTGAACGTGCTTATGACATTTACAGTCGTTTGCTTAAGGATCGCATTGTTATGTTAGACACAGATGTAAACGAACATTCTGCTAGTCTTATTGTTAGTCAACTACTTTTCTTAGAAAGCGAAAATCCCGATGCCGACATCCTATTCTACATTAACAGCCCCGGTGGCTCAGTCACTGCTGGCTTGGCAATATATGACACTATGCAGTTTATCCGGCCTGATGTTTCTACCATTGTATTGGGCCAAGCCTGCTCTATGGGAAGTTTCCTCGCACAAGCTGGAGCAAAAGGCAAGCGACTAGTATTGCCCGAATCTCGTACAATGATTCATCGTGTTAGTTCCGGTACTCCTGGTACTCGCGGTAGTGTTCATGTTCAAGAACTTCAATTTGAAGATGCCAAGCGTAGCTTTGAAGAAGCACAACGACTGAACGAACGTTTAACGCACTTGTATGCTAAACACAATACAGCAGGTCGAACATATGAGCAGTTCATGGAAGCAATGAAGTTCGATACTTTCTTGTCAGCTGAAGAAGCTGTTGCTTATGGCTTAGCCGACGAGGTTGTTGCAAAGCGCCCATGATGTGCTTTGACATTTCGCAGTACGTATTACCAACTCGCACTGACTCTAACAATGGACTAAAAGACATTGTCGGCTGGTTGGATGAAAATGTTGGTAAATGGGATCAATCCATTTACAACAGAACATCTAACATTGTTAGAGAAGGTGCAGGCTGGCAAATACGTACACATCGAAATGGATTAGACTGCACAGAAGATGACCCAGGATATGCCGTAATCACTTGGCATGCTTATATCGACGATTCAGAAAAAGCCACGTTGTTTGCGTTAAAATGGATAAAGTAACTCAGTAGAAACCACTAGTGGCTAAATACTACTATGATTACTACTCGATTTTTAACGCACAACGAATATTCTAGTTACAGCAAATGGCTAAAGCGTCAAGACGAAGAAACTCTAAGACTATACTTTGGTTGCCAAATGAGTACAGAGTCAATTGACCATTTAGTGAAAAAGATTTGTAATGATCCAACCAATCACGAATTCTTAATTGCAGAAAAAGACGGAAAGCGTGTTGGTTGCGTTCATATTGGCATCAACAAAGACGAAGTTGAATTTGGTATCATTATCGACAAAAAGTTACGGGGCAAAAAGCTAGGTAGCAAGCTATTAAGCGAAGCTATCCTTTGGGCACGTAATCGTAACTATCATAATCTGTATATGCATTGCTTAAGTTGGAATCAGCCAATCAAGCACTTATGTTCGAAACACGGATTAGCCATGTCTAACGAGTACGGTGAGACAGAAGTTAAAGTAGAACTACCCCCACGCACATTCCAAAGTTTAGTTAAAGAGTCAACTACTAAACAAAGTCAAATTTGGAAACTGATATTAGGAAATGTAAACCCTTACTTCAAGGTCCTATAAATATCTTTAATGCCCAAGGAAATCAAAAAGTTTCAGGGATATTCCGGCAGCAAAATAAGTTTAATGCAAGATAGCAACAAGCTATTTGTTCGTAAAGTAGGAAACGTTGAACGTAACTTTGAGAAGTTGTCAACGTTAAACGTCTTAGGATTCCCTGTTCCGCAAATAATCAATAAACAAGGCGATGTCCTTGACATGGAATACATCCACGGATTAGATGTACGCAGTTATTTACTAACCAACAATCCCAAGAAGCTAGTTAACTTTATTGTCGAAACAATAGATAGATTTCGCCACACCAGCAAGCCTAAGAACTATAAAGAAATATTCAGCAATAAATTGCTGTTCATCGACAATGATGAATTCCTACCGTTCACGTCCGTTGACTTATTAAACCGATTGCCCACAGAGCTAGAGTCAAGTGTATGCCATGGCGACTTTACGTTGGAAAACATTATATACGGTCAAGACGATAATTTTTACTTGATTGATGTTAGCACAGGTGACTACGACTCGTGGATATTCGACTTGGCTAAAATGAGACAAGACTTGGATGGCAAGTGGTTTATAAGAAACAATCCGGTTATGCTTGATGTTAAGTTACAATCAGTCAAGCACGAATTGGAAAAACTATACCCAGCGGCATTTGATGATATGCTTTACATTTTAATGCTATTGCGTGTATACTCACATGCAGTGCCCGATACGTTTGAGCATAAATTTTTACTTAATGAAATAAAACGACTATGGAAATAATTGTACCAGCAGCAGGCCTTAGCACAAGGTTCCCAGGAACAAGACCAAAATATTTACTGTACGATTACACAGGTACGCTAATGTTGCGCAAGAGTCTCGAGCCATTTATCAACAAGCATAATGTTACTATTGGCATTCTTAAAGAACACGACATTGAATTTGGTGCATCTGATTTTATAGCAAGAGAGTTAGGAAAGTCAGTTAAAGTTGTAGTGTTAGATAAACGAACAGCTGGGCCAGCTGACACGGTGTGTCAAATCATCAAACAAGCCAACATACCAGCAGAGTCTGAAATCTTTATTAAAGATTGCGATAGTTTCTTTGACCACGAGTATAGTGAAGGAAACTATGTATGTGTTAGTAAGGTAGCGGATCATGCCGTACTAAAACGACTCAGCAGCAAAAGTTTTGTAATTGCTAACGAACAGCAAATCATCCAAAGCATTATTGAAAAAACAGTAGTGTCTGACACGTTCTGCGTGGGTGGGTATAAGTTTAGTAGTGCTGGATTATTTGTTGATACGTTTAGTAAACTGCAAGCAGATAATATTCCTGAGATATTTGTAAGTCACGTTATACAAGATTGTTTACTGTCCGGGCATATCTTTGAAACTAAAGCCATTACCGAATACGTTGATGTAGGCACACTTGACGACTGGACAGAATATAATAACAAACCTGTTATATTTTGCGATATCGACGGCACTATTATTAAAGCACAGCCTAAGTATGGTTACCAAGATAAACCTGAGCCATTGCCTAACAACGTGGCACGTATGTTAGAGTATCAAAAGAATGGCAGTCAGTTTGTGTTTACAACTGCCAGACCTGAATCTGCCAGACTATTAACTTATAACTTGTTAAAAGGCCTAGGGTTTAACTCATTTATCTTAGTAATGAACCTAAACAACGCTGCTAGAATTCTGATTAACGATTACAATACAGCAAACCCTTATCCCAGAGCAACAGCAGTTAACATTAAACGTGACTCAGACAACTTATCGGACTTTCTATGATTATTTGGTTCAACTGTAAAATTACCGACGTTCGCCCTAACCCACAGCCACGCTATAACTTACGTAACGACAATAGATTTGATATTGCTCGCTATAGTTTTGCTAGCTATGCTCCACTAGAGCCGTTAGTTAGTAAATTTATTTTTAATCTCGAAATGGCAGACGGACACGCAGGGCAAGAAGCTGAAATGGAAGCGTGGCTTAAGAGCATATTTCCAGAAGAAAAGTTAGTGCTAAATTGGTACAGATGTAATCATCCTTCGCAGTGGCACGAAATGCAACGGTTAATGGACAGCATAGGGGACGACATCGTTTACCCAGCTGGCAACGAAGACCATATCTTTATGGACAGTGACATTGAAACAATGGCCAAAGGTATAGAGTTATTAAAACAAAGCAGTCAAGCGAACACAGTATTAGGCATAAGCCATTATCCTGAATCCATTAGGTCTGCTTTTTATTACAATCCAAATCAAGCACCTGTTAACACTTACTTGTCTTTGACAATGGGCAACAACGACTCTATTCGTATCATGAAGCGTGAGTTCTTAGATTGGTATGTTGCGCAAATCCAAGACCCTAACATGTTTGTGTTTAGAACTGAACAGTGGAACAGTATTACATTGCCCACTAATATTATATTAGTGCCAACTAAAGAACAGTTCAGACACTTCGACGGATACGCACATGTTAAAGTAAGCCCGGACATTGCTCCGCCTTTAGAAATACCCCCAGGCTTCTTTGAAAAGAAAATGGTTATTAAATATGGGTTCAGCGAGCGCGATCCTGATTGCGTAAACATTAACCCAATGGCTGAACATTTGTATGCTGCGGACCCTAACGGTACAGACTATAAGTTTACATTGAATGACATTCCTGCTTTTTGGAAACCTTATATAGAAGAAATTATAGTAGCAGATAATATAGACCACCAAGCAATGACTGAAGCTAGGGACAAATATTACATGAGTCTAACTAAAGTTGAAATTGATTGGTATCATGTAGGCGTGAAGCTAGACAAAACCAACGAACCGCCTTTACAGTGGATTCAGCCCCACATGATTGTTACCGAGTTTGTAGAAACCGCCCAATAAAATTTGAAACACTTTAACTAAATACACTAGTATTTTAATTAAGGTGTTTTTCAATGAAAAAGCTATTAGCAGTTTTATCCCTATTTGTGGCGTCAAGCGCATTTGCTTGGGACCAACGTGCGCCGTTATCAGTACAAGCATGTCAAGTCCACAGTCCCTACGGATGGGCGCAAACAGTAAGACCGGCACAGCCAATTTGCCGAGAAGGTTATCTAGTTGCTTATGATGCGCCAGTTAAAATTCCTGCGTATGTAGCATACACATTAAAGCCGGAGAATGCCCTTGGCTGCTTTCCCAGAACTAACGCCTTTGTGGCAGACCAGTCTGTGTCTGGAGGCGCGACCCCTAGTGATTATGCTGCAACAGGATACGATAAGGGACACGCTGCACCTGACGGCGATTTATCTTATAACCAAATGGTAGAATACGAAAGTTTTTTAATGACAAACATGTATCCACAGCATGGCAGTCTAAACCGTGGAATTTGGAAGTTACTGGAAACTTCAGTACGTGGCTGGGCAGTACAAACGAACCAAAGCTATACTATATTCGTTGGAGCTATGTATGGCGCTGGTGATGCTACTATTGGCAAAGGTGTTATAGTTCCGCATGCTTATTACAAAATTGTCATCAACAATGCAACAGGACAAGTTGCAGGTTGGAGATTCCCACACACTAAACCTTATGTTAACTTGGGCAACGACTTAACTAAGTTCCGTTTACCAGTATCACAAATTATGGCAGAAGCTGGCGTTAAGTATGCTTTCCCAGCTAACGCTGTTGAACTGAATCCAGGCCAAGAATGGCCAGTGAATTTTGGTGCTCTTACTAATGCTAAGAGAGCTAAATGTGGTGCTAGCGCAAGCGAATAACAATAATAACAAGCACAAAACCTTTGGGACTCTTCGGAGTCCCTTTTTTATCTGTACATAAATACTGTATCTACTTAAAGCATACCCATGAGATTTAAAGAAGTTAAAAAATTAATCAACGAACAAGAAGATTTGTTTGAAATTAAAATGACTGGTAAAAACTTAAGCAAGTTAGCCAGCGAAATTCAAGGCGTTCAAGTTGGCCTAGAGTTTGAAATGATTGTACCCAACACCGAAGTTGGCGACGAAGACATGGAGCCAGACTACGATCAAGACGAGCGAGTTGAGGATATTGACGATTGCGTAAATTTCTTCGACGATGGTGACTACAACGACTCTGGTACAATAAGACGTCTTCGCAATGACATGGAAGATGAATATAACTCGTGGAAGTTTGGAGAACTTGATAATGCCTGGGAGAATGATGGCTTTGAATATTTTCAAGAATATTTGGATCGCGAAGAGCCATTCGACCGCGACGAAGCACTAGAGGAAGCCGAAGACTATGTTCGTGAAAACCATCCCGACATAGAGCCTGGCACAGACGAATACCAAACAGCAGTAACGGAACGTTTGGACGAAATGGAAGCCAACTACGCAGTAGATCAATGGCAAGATCAAGGTCGCACCTATGATTATGCACGTGAAGAATTTGATGACGAACACCGTGACGATTATTCTGAGCGTGATTGGCTACGCGATCAAGGCATATACTATGCACAGGATGTACAAAACAACTTCGATATAGTGTCATGGCCTCACTGGAGATCAGCAGGTGGCGACGAAACAGATGTTAAACAAGTGGCTTTGGACTTTATGAGAGACTCTGGTTTGCCTTATCAGTCAGTAGCAGTAAGTTCAAGTTATCACGGAAGTTACGAAAAGTGGAACGGCAGTGAGTGGGTACGCATCGGATCTAGTAAACCCGACGATTGTTTTGCTATTGAACCAGACGGTAGTTTAGAAGGCGACAATCGCGGCGACACAGGCTTAGAGTTTGTAAGCCCTCCTATTCCATTGGACCAAGTCGGTAATGTAATGTCTAAAGTGCAGCAGTGGGCAGGCAACTATGGTGCGTATACTGGATTGAGCAATGCTACGTCTATGCACACCAACATCTCAATTCCTGGATATTCAATTGACAAACTAGATTACGTAAAGGCTGCATTGTTGTTAGGCGACGAGCATGTATTGCGACAGTTTGAACGTATGGGCAATACTTATGCTAAACCTGCTATTGAAAAAGTTAAACAACTAGTAAGAGACAAGCCAGAAAAAACTAAAGAGTTACTAGACTTAATGAAGTCACAACTTAACGCACAAGCATCTAAGTTACTGCATTCCGGCATCACAGACAAGTTTACTAGTATCAATACCAAAGACAATCGTATTGAATTCCGTAGTCCTGGTGGCGACTATCTAAGCGACATTGCTGACGATCCAAAAAAAATGCAAGACACAATCAACCGCATGGTTGTAGCAATGGATGCTGCTATGGATCCCGACAAGTATAAAGAAGAATATCAAAAGAAACTTTATAAAGTTCTAACGGGAGACATAGGCTCCCGCAAAGGTAAAACAGGCGAATTGGAATGGACTGTTAAATCCAAAGCCAATGTATGGGACAAAGATACTCGACGTCAGAGACCTGCGTTCTCACTTAAGGTTGAAGCAAAGACTGCCAAGGATGCGTGGAAAGCACTTAAAAGCATGTTGCCTCCTGGTGCAATTGAATCTGAATATACTATTACGCCTAACAAGATTTCAACACCAGGCGACAAAGATTTGTTAAATGTGTTTAGTCGTTATGCCGCCGGAGAAATGCCAAAAGCGGCACTAAAGAGTTTTATTAAGCAAGCACAACTTCAACGCAAAGTAGCTAAAGGTGAACAGCAAGGTAAGATGTGGTGGAATGTAAAATATAATGGCCAGCGTATAGAAGTTGTTGCTAACAACGAATCCGGAGCAAAGATCACAGCAGCGAAAGAGTGGAGTTTACCACCTACTCCAGCAACATATGGACAAATGCAAGCCGAAGTGCTTCGCCCTTATGAAGATGTAAAAGCACCTGAACTCGGAGGCCGGCCGAGCAACCCAGATGGTAACTGGATTATTTTTGATAGACAAGCACCAACAACACCGGTGTATCGCTATATGGCCTCGGACAACAATGATGCTCTAAATGTATTGCGTCAATGGATCGCTGCCAATCCTGGCACAGAGTGGGGATTCACTGAAGATCCGAATCAAAGTCTTGGCCAACCCGGTAAACAACAATCTGCACAACAAGGCGGCGGACTTTACAAGATATTTGACATGACAAGCGGCCGGTTAATCACTAGTGACACTTACGATAGCGACCAGGCTGCATTAGCCAGAGCAGCAGAGTCGGCACAACAATATAGTATAGATGTTGTTGTTAAAAATAACCTGGGTGAGAAAATTGGTACAGTAAGTAGATACGGCACTATTGTACCGACTGCAACACAACAATCCCAAACTCAACAATATGAACTTTACAACAGAGACACCGGGGAGGTAATTGACACATTCTCTGCTCGCGATGACGACGAATCATTAGTTCGTTTACGAGATTATAACCGATTTGGCGCCGGTCGATCTAATCCCCAAGCCTTTGGTGTTCGTCGTGCTCCTGTCCCTGGTTCTACATTAGATCTACAACGTCAACGAGCAGCACAAGGACAATCCGCAGTTAACACTCCGCCAGAAGGTGGCACAGGCGAAAACTTTACCGGCAACTGGGGATTCTGGATGACTAATGCAGATCGTTTTGTAAGAGCACCGAATCAGTTAGACAACAATGTGTTACGCAGATATCCAAGCCGCGAAGCAGCAGAAGCAGCGTTGGCACAAGCTCGTGAACAAAACCCCAATGTGCGTTCAGACATTGAGATCCGTGAAATTGAACCAACACGACGACCAGTGGGCGATATCAACCTGTTCCCTGAAATCGAACCTACGCAGCAAGGTGCAACTGAAACAGAATATATCATCTTTAACATGAACGACCGCAGCCAACTCACAGGATTTAGAGCAACCAATCAAGCAGAGGCTGAAAGAGAAGCAGAATCTATCCTGCGAGATTTAAACTTAGATCCTGATCAGTATGATGTTCGCGAAAGAAATGCAAGACCCATTGGAGCAACTGGCGGCACTATAAACACAGCCAATGAACCCACTACAGGCAGCGAAGTTGGCCAAACTTACAGCCCAAGTGGCACAGGATCGTTTACAGGACAGTGGTTGATATTGAACCCCAACAATCAAGTGATTTATAGATTTGGCGGCATCGGCAACAGTCAAAGTGATGCTAACCGTCATGCAATGAATTGGCTAACACAGAACCCACGCGAAATGGTGGACGGTGTTACTGTAGTGCCGGAGATGGGATAATGAGAGCCAGTGAATTTACAGAAGCAAAAGTTCCATCAGTGCGTGATCAAATCATTGCTGATGTAAAGAAACACGGCGGCTCTCCAGACGAATACTTTGTGCGTTTTACCAGCAGCGACAAACTAGGATTTAGTGCCAAGCAATGGTTTGGCAAAACTCCCGATGTTGACCATCCCGAGTTCAGCGTAGATTACATTGGCTCTGGCAAAGGTCGTAGAGCACTTTGGTTCTACCCACTGAGTGTTTACTTGAATGCACAAAAACATGTGTATGGCAGTGAACAGCCAAATGTATGGTTAGTTAAACTCAAGCCCGATGCGTGGCTTCAGCCTGTCAGTGCAGGCGATAAGCAAATACAACCTGCTCCGGCTGGTAAACAGCGTGTGGGTATAATGAGAATGAGCAAGCCGCCGGCAGCAATATTTTTTACTTACGGGTTTGATGTTATTGGCAAGTATTATGACTATGCTATGATGCACAAACGCCACGGCGAAGTTAAAGGTGCTCCTAAGCCAAGTTGGTTTGACCGTATAAGAGGTGATGCATGAGAGCTAGTGAATTTATCGTTGAATATAAAAATTATCCTGCAGAAGACTATCACGGGTTGAGTTTTACAATGAAGGAAGAAGACGGCATACTATTAGTCAAAGCACTAAATGACTACGGAATGCCGATTGGGTATGTTGAATTCATTATGGACGGCGACGAGTTGGATCCGCAAGACTTGTGGGTAGATGAAGATTCACGTGGTATAGGCGTTGCTAAAGTAATGTATGATTATATCAAAAGCCGCGGCTTTGAAATACATCGTAGTTGGGATCAAACAGATGCTGGCGCAGGCTTTTGGAATAAACACCGAGGTGAGGATGTGCGTGTATGGGAAAACTTTGCAGATGGCAAAAAGCCTGGACGCAAAGGACTTGCAAAACGTTCAGGTGTAGACTGTAAACAATCAGTAAGCAAGTTAAGAAGTATTGCTAAAAATAGCTCAGGCGAAAAGCAACGCATGGCGCACTGGTGTGCTAACATGAAGTCCGGAAAGAAATAATATGAAACTATTTGACTTATACGAATCGCAAGTAAACGAAATCCAACGATTACACAAATACGACTACGAAGGCGGCAAGGAAGAGTTATACGGCATTAAGAAGCCCGATAAGAAAGCGGCAAAACCTTTACCTGGTGGATCTGGTTTTGAATATGCCATTACTAAAAATTCGTACAGCGGTATGACAACAATAGTGATAATTGACCCAAACGCACCTGCCAAAGATACCGGCTCTGAGATTGTTGCTAAACTATCATTATACAACTACAAAGAGCAGCCGTTTAAAAACGCAGTAAAAGTCAGCAGTATCACTGTTGATGAAGATTATCGTGGCAAGGGCCTAGCTAAAGCATTGTATGGTATTGTACTTACGATTATGAAGAAGACTTTAGTTGCTGGCGGTGAACAAACTCCTGGCGGTCGTAGAAACTGGATGAGTTTAGCAAGTATCCCTGGTGTTGAAGTTAAAGGCTTTGTGCAAATTGATACTGATGACGTAGAATTCAATCCCAATGATTGGCCTGATTCGCCTGCGTACCAACAAGCAAAGAAACAACGAGAAAAAGAAGTTGACGCTGTACATGACAACTTAATGCGAATGGGCGGTCAATTTTTAGGTAAAAGTCGATACGCTGAGTACTGGGCATTTGATGTATTACCAGGTAAAGACGAATTAAAACAGGCAGTGAAAACTCCAATGAACACTTTATATGACCAAGGTGATGCAGCCACTGGTATGTTTGCGGTTTGGACAGGCAAATGAAAATCGACGAAGTTTTAACTGAAGCAGGCGCAGTGCCTATCTATTATTTTGCTTATGGCATGTTAACTGACCCCGAGCTTATGCCAGGCGCAGAGTTTATTGGCCGAGCCGAATTACATAATTTTTCGTTTGAAATGTTTGCTTATGCCAACGTACACCCAGACACCAACGGCAGAGTTTACGGCAGTTTGTGGGCCATAGACAGACAGTTACTAAGTCAACTGGATCGCACAGAAGGTTATCCAACACTATATGACCGCAAGACAGTTCCTGTAATGTGCGGCGGAGAAAGATACGAAGCAGAAGTTTATACTATGACTCCTGCTACACGCAAATACATGCACGGTGAACAACCATCTCAAAGTTATATTGCCCGTATTGCACGTGGATATCACAACGCCGGAATTCCCATGCGACAAGTGCAAGACAGTTTGGTTGACAACTAAACCAAATCCTGCTATAATAATAGCATGAACAGACTAATTCTTACTTTAGTATTACTTTCTACAAATGCAATGGCACAAGTCCCTACACAGGAATGCCAAAACGTGCCGTTGCCTCCCCGTTCGTTTGTCCAAGTTAATGGACAAATTGTAGAACTACCCCATCCAGCATACAGACAAGTATGCAGAATCGTAATGATCCCCAGCCAAAATACTGTAACTGTACCTGTTGCAGAACAACAACAGATTCAAAAACTTTCTAGATAAAATAGTGTTGACAAATATATATGTTGGCACTATAATTTGATTTGTACACAGCAATTCCGCTAGGTACAATAGGCCAAGAGAAGGCCGCAACAATGGGCAAGTGAAGCCCGCAAAAAGGAAAATTATGAAAACTCAAGCCGAGCTCATTAACGAGCAATATCTGAAATCTGACAGCCATTTCGTTACATTGCAAGAACGATTGTCAGAAGCACTAAAACAATCACCTGTATTCACAGCCCAGCTCACTGGGATGGTCGACGAGTTTAAACGTCGCCACTCTGAATGGAAAAAGTTTGTGGACTTGGAGCTTTGCAAAGCCATTCAAGTCCCAATGGATAAAATCCTAATCGACACCACAATGCAACGCAGTTTGAACCTGCGTCACGTATTGAACATTCTCCAGCACTTTAAAAGCACAATGACAATGGCTATTCAAGTGTATGAAGATGAACAACGTCCTGGGCATTATATTGCATGGGACGGCCAGCACACTGCTATCAGTCTTTACATTATCTTAACAAAGGCGTTTGGCGAGCAAACTGCAAAGGCATTGGTCCCAGTGGTTGTTTACAATGTTAAACACAAATTGGAAATTCGTCGTAACTTCATTTTGCTCAACGGCGATGCAAAAGAAGAACTGGACTTTATTGACAAATACAAGCAAATGGTATTTGGCGCCAAAGTCGACGGTGCAGAAGACCAAGAGTGGAAAGATACTGCTACTAAAAACGATTACCTTGCAGAAGCAGGTTTGTTTGCTACACATAGTAAGTTTGGCGACGATGACGCTCCTGGTGCGTTTACTTTGCTTGCAGACACATTGATGAGCAAGAGTCTTAAGAACCGCAAGCATCCAGAAGTTACACGTATGTTTGCCAAGTATTGGGCATTCTTGAATCAACAACGTCCTGTTGAACCCAAGGAAGCACGTCAGTTATACGAGTACTTTAATCTGTGCTACGAACAAGGTATCACAGTGGACGACAAGTATTTGCTGGACTTTGTGGCATTTACTAAAGACAACTTTAGTGCAGACTTTGGCCCTAATGGTCCATTCTGGGATAAGGTTAAGTTGGCTTATGAGTCATGGTACAAAAAAGCCAACCCTGAGTCGTATGCAGAATCTGGCTTGCGCGGCTTTACTTCAGAAATGCGTACAGGACTGCCGTTCTTGATTGCACAACTGAAGAAGAGTACTAAGCTGGCAACTCCTAAGTATTCTGCTAACAACGGCTTCACAGTTTCTGCCAAGGACTTGTGGTAATATGTCTAAATTGCGTGACCCTAGTAAAGATAAACTTAAGAGCAATTCTGCTCTGAAGGAACAATACAAGAGTCAATGCAAGTGCCAACTCGAAGATTGTAACAACGACCTTACAATCTTCGAGGGTCCCGGCAGTGATAGTTACTGCCGGGAACATCAACTACAATTAACAGAGTATGGCGGGATGGGTAAAGCAGAGCGCCCGCATACTTTTTATCGTGGTTGGGTTTGCGGCAAGTGTGCATATGACCCCCGAGTCGATCCGCAGTTTGACGATATCGAAGACGAGTTCCATAAACTTCGTTGTATGCGTGGTGTAATGCACGGGGACCACTTAGCACGTAAAAGTGACGGTGGAGCTGACGTAGCAGAAAACATTCAAACATTGTGCTGTCGCTGTCACATGATTAAAACTTACAAAGAAAAGGACTATTTAAAGGGCAGTAAACCTTTTAGTAGTTTGTTGCAAGAAAACAACGCAAATTCGGTTGCAGAATAATCATTTTGGTTGTATAATACTTGTATTGCAAGCAAAAAGGAGTTCGCAAATGTCATTCGAAAAAGTGGTTTTGGAAAAGGTTGCAAAGATTCTCAAAGACGACAACGCCGCTAGCTTCTTCTGTGGTTCGCTCAGTGTTGTTTGTTCCGAAGCAGAAGCTCGCAAAGTGTTCCACAAACTTGCTAAGGACTACAAAAACAAAGTCCAAATCAGCAAAGACGGCTCCTACGGTTATATCTTTGATTTTGTTGCATAAAAACAACAAAATTTTGGTAGACAAGTAATCAAATCGGTTGTATAATAACATTTTAACGCAAACAGAAAGCACACGATGAACAAGACATTCACAACAGCATTGGGCGGCACAGTTACATTCACTAAAACTGGACTTATCCACAAAGCAGGGCAAGGTGCTTATTCGGGCCGTTTGGCAGAACTTAATACTAATGCAGTAACCCCAGATGCCCCAAAACGTGGCCGTGGTCGTCCTCGTAAAAATCCTTAATTTTGGTTGACTGAAATTAATTTCGGTTGTATAATATACACATATTAAGCAAATAAGGAAACGAAATGAGTACATACGCAGAAGTTGGTATCATGCATGGTGACGTATGCAAAAGCATTTACGTCCATAGCGATGGCTATATGGAGTATGTGGGTAAAGTGTTGTTGGAACATTATGACAGCACTAAAGCTAATTTCTTAGTTGCCCAAGGCGATTGCTCAATGTTAGGCAAAGAGATTGGCGAGAAAATCGACTTTAGTCAACGTTTGCAATACGATGATGACTATGTTGCAGAGCAATGTCGTTTTTATAAACGTGACCGCGGTGATGAAGGCTGCGAGTACAAAGTAACTCACAGCATCGGCGAATTGTTGGACCGTGTTGATGCTAGCTATGTTTACATCATGAAAGATGGTGTTTGGTACGTAAGCGTCAGCGGTGGCGATTTGAAAGTTTTGTCCAATGTTTTGAAAGGTAAAGTAGATGCGTAATCTTACAATCGGTTTCGTTTTGGGTATTGTTGTTGCCACGGTGGGCTTCAGCGGTGTTGCACGAATTTTGGACAACGGTGTTTCTACAGTTAAACACCAAAGTCAGGAATTGGCCAAATAATTGGCAAAAGAATTCAAATTATGGTTGACATTAATTCGAATATCAACTATAATATGAATATGTTAGCAAATGGATGCTAACTTGTTTTTCAACTAAACTTGTTTTTCTAGGAGTATTTTATGTTTAAAGTTGCAGGTGTTTCGGTTTTGAAAGGTGAAGCTAAAGTCCGTTTTGCCAATGATATGACTCGTGTTAAAGTTCTTGATAAGAACGGCCACACTGATGTTGAGCTGTTGGAATTGCCCGAGGCTATGGACAAGCCAGCAGTAGTTACATATTTGAAGACTACTGACTTGTATAAAGACGCTCGCTTTACGCAGGCAATTGACGCCGCTGATGCGAAATACAACGCTGTTAAGACTGTCAAAGTTACAAAGTCTAAAGCAGAAAAGCCAAGCATTGAAGCTATCAAAGCTCGTGCTAAAAACACAGAAGCAGAAACTGCCTAAGCAGGATTTTGCAAGTGTGCAAAAAGGACCTTCGGGTCCTTTTGTTATTATAAATACCTAATATGTCAGTAGTACTTAAAAGAACCAAGCAATATCACTATTACCGGGCCCTACTAGGCACGATTATGCTAGCACTAGGCATGCTATCAATAGTTGATATCTGTCAGAACTTTACTACACAGTGGTATTGGTTAATATTTGCTGTTACGTTTGCAAATATAGTAGATGACACGTTTTCGCACAGAATTTGCGGTCATAACATGTTCCGGGTCGACGTTAATAGTATCACTTATAAAATATTTGTTTTTGCTACTGCGGTCCTTCAAGGATACGGTCCGAATGTGTTAACTGTTATTTGGCACAGGGCACATCATATGTATGCCGATCAAGGAAAGAAAGATACACTCAACCCTAGAGAATTTTGGTTCAGAGAAGCATTTTCGCTACCTTATACTTTTATTGGTTCCGGAACACAATACGAAAACCCAACAGAAATAGTCAACAGAAGTTTACGAGTAAGTGAGCATATCATCAGAGACCCGTGGACTAGATTTTGTGAAAAACACGATTTAATTATTTCTATAGCCACGCTAACTCTTTTGTATTTTTTAGCACCAATTTTACTATTTAAATTAGTACTAACAGCAAGGGTTATGACAAGTGTAAATATGATGCTTGCCGCAATAGGTCACATTAAATTACCGTTTGCCTACAGAAACTTCGACACCCCAGACAATAGCTATAACCACATAATCCTTTATTATGCTTTACTTGGTCTGACACCTGGAGTATTACAAAATAATCATCACGGCATGCCAAGAACCCATAACATCAGGTACAAATGGTGGGAGATCGATCCTACAGTACCATTGGTACTTTTATTAAGGTACTTAATGGAAGATAAGCAAGCAAGCACACTTAACGAGGATTAACAAAGGACCTTCGGGTCCTTTTGTTTTGGGCTAAATAATGCTATGAGAGCAGAAGAATTTTTAAACGAAATAGAACGTATCAGCAAAAGCGGGTACGAGGGCGGCAAAGAAGCCATGAAGTTTGATTATGGCCGTGAAAAGACTGTGCGTCCATTACCCGGCGGCTCGGGCCTGCTTTATTCTATTACAGACGGCGGTGGAGATTATGAAATTAAAATCTGGGATCCACGAGTAAAAGAGTTTGATCCAGGCGAACCCCCTAAGCGAATGAGCTGGCAGTTGAGTGCCGAATATAATCGTATGATAGCCAATTGGAAAGAACGCAACGAAATGCGTAAGCGAGAATTTGCTCGCAGTCCTGGACTCTTAGTTGGTAAGCTAGACGTAGAAGCTGTTGGCAATTATTTCCCAATAAAAGGTGCTGTGCAAGTAAACACTATCACAGTAGATGAAGACTATCGCGGAGGTGGCATCGGCAAAGCTCTATATGGTATTGTGCTGACTATTATGAAGCGTCCATTGGTAGCAGGATCTAGTCAGACTCCCGGTGGTCGTAAAAACTGGGCTAGCTTAAGTCAAATCCCCGGTGTTGAACTAAAAGGTTACGTTGCAATCGACGATTACGATCTAGACACAGATGTTTCGAGCAAACAAGCAAGCAAACGTGCCGAACAGACTATAGACACTATTATGGGACAACTAGGTGGGCAATACATTGGTCGTACCAATCATGGCATAGAATACTTTGCGTTTGATGTGCAACCTAATACTACCGGCAACGAATTACAAGCATACGTAGATACAAAACTAACCAAAGTATACAGTAATGATTATCGCGGCCGCGGCGATAATGGATTATTTGCAATCTGGACTGGTAAATGAGAGCAGAAGAGTTCATTGCGGAATCCCTAAGCCGTGTAGCATATCACTACACTAATATCAGTTCTGCACAAAAGATTTTAAAGTCTGGCGAATTTGAATTAAGTTCGTCGCCTGGCTCAATTGAACAACAATATGCTCCCCCAGGTAAACCTTATTTTCTAAGTACAACAAGAACCAAACTAGGTGACTACCATCGTTCACGTGGTTCTTCTTACGGTGTTATATTTGCGTTAGACGGTAATTGGTTTAATCAACGTTACAAAAGCGGTCCTATTGATTACTGGGGTAATAGAAATCCACAAGCATCTAGTCACCGCGGACACGAAGCAGAAGACCGTGTATTCAGCGCAGAACCAACTATACCAATCGACGGAGTAACTGCCGTTCATGTATTGGCAAATAGCGATATGCCTATGCCCACTTACAATGCCGTAGTTCGTAGCATACTAATTGACGCAAAAGCTCGCGGTATTCCTGCTTATTTTTATAATGATCCAAAAGCGTGGATGAATTTAGACACACGTCATTTAGGCGATGTGTCTATGCTCAAAGGACAAGAAAATGTTAGCACGTATATTCCTTCTCGTGGTAAACTAAAACCGCATTACTTAGAACATTGGATTGAGTTAATGATGAAGTCGGACCAATCCCAGTTAAGTAAAAAAGCGGATCAAATGCGTTATAGTTTACAATACACGTATGACAAAAAGGATGCTATACAAGCATTAGACAACGAATTTGCCAATGCACGTAAACCTGGTTCTGGTCCAGAACGCGATGCAGTTGTTAAAATCCTTGCTTATATGCGCCAGCATAGATTAAACACACTTACAGATTTTATCAACCATATCGCCCAAAAATGGGCTGATTCGGCACCAAAATAATTGATCAGTTTTGGTTTAGACAATATAATACATTGCCAGGATGAAACAGTTCAGTAGTCTGAGAATCGTTCATCTTACAATCTGTGAAGTCAGATGCTATTGCCTGGCATTTTAATTTAACTATTTAATTTTGATGGTATATTTTTTATTTTTACTATTTTGGGTAGTGTTTGGATTCTTTTATCTCATACGCGATAAATCCAAAGACGCCGAAAAAGAAGCCGCGCATCACTAATGTCAGAACACATTGTTACTTGTTCGTTAATAAAGAAACAGAAGCAAGTAGTGTTTGATTACACAAAAAATCCCTGTAGTCTAACATTTACGGTTTCTGTTATTGAAAACAAAGTTAGATCCAAAAAGGTCTCTACTGCTGTTTTTAAAATGGGCAAGAGTAATACTTGGTATCCGCACCACATCGAAGTTGTCAGTGGGTACAAACGCAAAGGCATTGCCACGATAATGTACGACATTGTACAAAGTGAAATTGCTGGAACATTAGTTCCCAGCGACGACCAAAGTGATGAAGCTCGAGCGTTTTGGAAAAACAGATTTGACACCAAAATCAAATAAATATATACTGTAAGTTATTGCTGTATGAAGCAAAGAGAAAAGTGTTCTGGACGCGGGTTCTAAACCCTGCAGACCATAAACCCACCATTCGTTACACTACCTCTTAAACAAGCATTTCCAAAGTTGTTAGGATTATAGCCTCGGTCTAAACACCACTGGCGTAATCCTTCAACTTTTTCCACAGTCCCATCTGGGTGAGTTATTTTGTATAATTTGCCTTGCCAAGTTTTTCCGTTACGCACACTCTTGTATTTGGCTTTGATCTCTGCGGCTCGTTCTTTACCGTAAATCTCTTCCCACTTCTTGCCTTTGCGTTGAGACACCATTGTGGCATTGCCGCGTTTGGCCCCTTCTAACATAGCAGTTTTGGCCGCATCAAAGTTAGCATCAAGTTGAGCAAGACCTTGCCAGGCTACATAATCCTGCCAACGCCCGTGTTGTTCGTAAAGCAAACGATGTGCTTCTGCGTGTTCTTCTACAGTTAGATCAACTAAGTTGGATGGATCATCAGTTCCGCCTAGGTGTTTTGGTATGATATGGTGTTTGTGTAGCATACAAGTATTTAGTCGAAACCATAATAAAATGATTGACATAGATTCGACAATATGCTATACTTTCAATATGAACTCGCAAGACCTATACAATACATTATGGACAAAAATTCACGATTTAGTGGATAGTGAGTTAGCATCTTGCGATACTGAAACAGAAGAATACATACGAGAAAAACTCACGGAATCTTTTAGATTTTGGAAGCGTGAAGAATAAATACTTTACTATGACAAATAAATCTATTCGTGACTATATCAATCTCATCGAAGATGCCCAGAGTGAAGAAGTAGCAGAGGGCTGGACTAAACTACCAAGCGGTGATTACCAAAACAGTCACACTGGTGTTCGTTCATCTAAACCTCCTGTGAAGAAAAAACGAGGTGAAAAGACTGGAGCCGAATGGGACGCAATAGAGAAAGCAAAGAAGGATAAAGAGCAATAATATTGCTGTACGAAGCCGATAAAAACGGATTCAAGACGTGGGTTCGACTCCCACCACCTCCACCTAAGTGTATAAGGTATATTTAGGTGGGGGTGACCAGGCTATCGATTGGGTCAGAAGTATTGAAGTGGACAGCTCGGCAACGCAGAAGCCGTAGGGTTGGGATTTCCCGGCCGTAGACGCAAAAAAAGTAAATGCAACAAAAACTGCATCTGGTAGCTTCAAAGTAAGCGGACGTGGCCTGAAAATCACTAGCGCTCGCCGTGAAGCTGTATTGGCCTGATAGTGCCAAACCCGGAGTAGGACTTACTCTGTAAAATAAACAACCATGCCCGCTTCGGTGGGCATTCTTTTCAACAATAGTGACATAAGGTTGGCAGGCCGGGATATAATACTGCTGGTGAATCCGTTCTGATGTGTGACGGTAGCCAAATCTCTTCTTCACACAAGAGACTTCTATGCACTACCTCTAGTCATGACTAGAGATGCCTTAAAACGATGCCCCATTGGGTTTTACGTTTGCATAGTCGGAATAGGTTGAGTGTGGAGTAATCCAACTTATTGTTCAATACGCTCATAGAAACATTGGCACCGAAGTTTCTTTAAAAGTCGTAACAGGTGGGGTAAGGTACAGAGCCCAGAGGCGTGAACAACAAAAATACCTGGAGTCATGTGTGTTGAGACACTCAGCGAATGTACTAACATTCTTTTCACGACATCCATTTTTAGGGTGTCGTATGAATCAAGCATCTAGCGAAATATACAAACGCCTTGTGTTTAGAAGAAATTGCCCCGAGTGGCAATGAAGGGGCAGATGTACGTAGTACATCGTTAAAGTATTAACCAAAATGTCGAATAATGACCAAATTATGATTATTAATACTTGAGTATTAGTTTATTTTGGTTGACGATTACTCACTTTGGCAGTATAATTAAGTTACACAGAAGGAGAAGTCAATGGCACAAGTAACACTACAAAAAGCATATCGCGTAGATATCATTGAAAGTGAACGTGGTTGGGGTAGTAAAATCGACGAAACTATCTACTTTGACAATGAGCTTGAAGCCCGTTTGTATGTTAAGACATATAACGACAAGTACAATCCTCCAGGCCCTACTCCAGACTGGTATATGGTTGCTGAATATTGCGGAAAGATTGGGTAAATACCATATGAAAACAAACGAAGTTATTGGCGCTGACAAAATCGACCAAGCTCGCCAATTGGCCACCGAAGCCCATAAAAATCAACTTTATGGCACACAACCTTACATGGCTCATATCGAAGATGTGGTGCGCCGTGTAAAGCAAATTACAAACGATCCTGAAATTATCTGCGCCGCTTACTTGCATGATGTTGTAGAAGATACTAACATTTTGCTGAGCCAAATCCGTGAGCAGTTTGGCGACAATGTTGCTAACATGGTTTGGGCAGTAACTGGTGTGGGTGCTAACCGCGCTGAGAAGATGAACAACGCGATTGAAAAGATTTATCGCACACCGGGCGCAGACTTTGTTAAGAGCGCAGACCGTTTGTCAAATGCAAGTGCTAGCAAAGCTGAAAAGAAAATGAAGCTCTACAATCGCTACAAAGACGAACACACACTTCTTGCCCCTAGCTTGGGCAACAACGCATTGGCACAAGAACTTGTCAAATTATTTTCGGATTAACTTGACAAATAAAATTTCAGGTGTTATACTAAACACATAAATAAAAATACAACGAGATAGACTTGTTGTAATCATTTTATACAAAGGATTTTTGTATGTCTAAACCATATGGTACCCTAGTCCTCATTGGGCGTTTTCAACCCTTACACAATGCTCACTTAGAGATTATCAAGCGAGCTACAGCATTAACTGACCAGCTGGTAATTATTACTGGTTCGGCAAAACAACCGCGTACATATAAAAATCCGTTTACCAGCGCAGAACGGGCGCAAATGATTCGTGCCGCAACTGCTGGACTGACATTGAAAGTCTTTGTTGAAGAAAACGTAGATACTATTTACAATGACCAAGCATGGGCAGTTCGTGTACAAAGTATTGTTAGCAAATATAAAATCCTTGGCACTAAGACTGCTGTCATCGGTCACAAAAAAGACGACTCAAGTTTCTATCTTGATATGTTCCCACAATGGGAATATGTTGACGTAGAAGAAATTGAGCCATTAAGCGCAGTTAACATTCGTGACTTGTACTTCAAACGTGGTGCTAACATGGAATTCATTCGCGGTGTTGTTCCTCGTACTACTTTCGAATTCTTGTCCGAGTTCTGGAAAACAGATGCTTATCATCAAATCATTCGTGAGCGCGAGTTCGTAGAAAACTACAAAAAACAATATGCTTCGCTACCTTATCCTCCTATCTTTAGTACTGCTGACGCTGTGGTTATCCAATCCGGTCACGTACTAATGATTCGTCGTCGTGCTGAGCCAGGCAAAGGCTTGTGGGCATTACCCGGTGGTTACGTTAACGCAAACACAGATAAGTCGGTTGAAGATGCGGCTATTCGTGAATTGCGTGAAGAAACTATGATTAAGGTTCCTGCTCCTGTGTTGCGTGGTAGCATTGTACGTAGCAAAGTCTTTGACGCTATTGACCGTAGTCCTCGTGGTCGTATCATTACACATGCCTTCTACATTCAATTACCAGATGGCGAGTTGCCTAAAGTAAAAGGCAGTGACGATGCAGAAAAAGCACGTTGGGTTCCTATCGCAGAGGTCAAGAGCGAAGAGTGCTTTGAAGACCACTACGAAATTATCCAACACTTTCTGGGAGCCTAAAATGAAAATTCTAAATGTGTTTATTGCATTGACATTGGCTAACTTTGTTGTTCAGTTTCTTGGACAAAAAGATTATGCTACTGCTATGGATCGAAGCTATTTCCAAGGAGTTGCATTGTTTACGTATTGGCTTATCATTACCTACGTAGACCCGAACAGTTGACAATAAAATGGTTTATTGTTATACTGTAAACAAGTCCTAAGCGATAGACGCTAAGGCAAATTAACTGATAAGGAGTTTATCATGAAACTAGCTAAAAATATTTTATTAAACACTGACAGCTACAAAGTCAGCATGTTCAAACAATACCCAGTAGGAACTACAGGTGTTTATTCTTACATTGAGTCCCGAGGCGGACGTTACGATAGAACAGTATTCTTCGGACTCCAAGCGTTCATTAAAGAGTACTTACTCGACCCCATCACACAACAAGACATTGATGTGGCTAATGAGATCCTTACCGCACACGGTGAGCCTTTCAACCGAGCAGGATGGCAGTACATTCTTGACAAGCACAATGGATACCTCCCAGTTGTCATCCGTGCCGTCCCCGAAGGAACAGTTGTACCTGTCAAGCAGGTGCTTGCAACAATTGAAAATACAGATCCAGAATGCTTCTGGCTAACTACATATTTGGAAACTGCTTTGCTTCGTGCGGTGTGGTATCCAACTACAGTAGCCACACAAAGCTGGACTATCCGTAAACTAATTCTTGACTATTTGGAGCGTACAGGTGACCCCGCTGGTATTGATTTTAAGCTACACGACTTTGGTGCTCGTGGTGTTAGCAGTCTTGAGTCTGCCGGTGTTGGCGGCTCAGCCCACTTGGTTAGCTTCATGGGAACTGATACTATCTCTGGCTTGCTCTATGCTCGTGAGTACTATAACGCTGGTATCGCTGGATTCTCCATCCCAGCAGCTGAACACAGTACAATCACTTCTTGGGGTCGTGCTGGTGAAGTAGACGCATATCGCAATATGCTTACTCAGTTTGGTAAGCCTGGTAGTATTCTTGCAGTAGTAAGTGACAGCTATGACATCTTCAACGCTGCCGCAAAACTATGGGGTGAAGAACTCAAGGAAGAAGTTGTCAAATCTGGCGCAACAGTGGTTATCAGACCTGACAGCGGTGATCCTGAAATGGTATGCGGCCAATTAGTTGGAATCCTCGGACAAAAGTTTGGTTACACAACTAATGCAAAAGGATTCAAAGTTCTTAACAACGTTCGCTTGATTCAAGGTGACGGTGTAAATGAATTGACAATTCGTAGCATCCTTGGTCGTTTCATGGCAATGGGCTGGAGTGCTGACAATATCGCATTCGGTATGGGCGGTGCTTTGTTGCAACAAGTTGACCGTGACACACAAAAGTTCGCTATGAAGTGTAGTGCAGTTGAAATCGGTTCAGGTAACTGGGTTGATGTGCAAAAGGATCCTATTACCGATCCTGGTAAGAAATCCAAAGCAGGTTGCGTTACACTTTGGAAGTCAGGTGGAGAGTATGTAAGCGCAGTTGATCAACCAAAAGGTTGGAGTGATCGTGGCTTTGGCCCTTACGCAGAAGTACTCGAAACTGTCTACGTTGACGGTAAACTTGTAAAAGAGATTACTTTCGACCAAGTTCGAGCAAACGCTCGTAAATAAAAGCATAGCAAGAGTAGACAGCAGTGTTTATTCTTGCTATACTTACGACATGCGCTATGTGCCCAGATGGTCCGGGCAACCGATTCTAAACCGGTAGGAAGCGGGTTCGATTCCCGCATAGCGCACCAAATTCTATAATAGGTAATAATATGCAAGTAATGCACGACAGAGTGTTAATTAAGAAAATTGAACAAGACAATAAAACTGCCGGCGGACTTATCTTGGCAGGTGTTGCAGATAACACATCCGAAGCTACTGTAGTAGCAGTCGGCACAGGTAAGCCTGTTGAAGGCGGAACACCAATCCCGCTTACAGTTAAAGTTGGCGACCGTGTATTGTATAATGCAAACGCAACTATCGCAGTTACAGTTGACGGCGAAGCATTGCTTACTATCAAAGAAGATGACATCTTCGCTATCATGGATTAAATATATCAAAGAGCAGCGGTCTTGTCTACTTACACCAGTATGAGTTGCTAAGGTAGCTAGCTAACCCTTAGGGCAAGCAATAGTATAAATCTAAGTAGATGACAGCCGGGAAAGGCACCGGCACTTTTTTAAGGAAAACAAAATGACAGAATAGATCAAATATCGTTGTAAGGACATCGTGTTCCATTTCAACAAAAAACATTTAGAAGATCCAACAGTGCCGATGTGGGTCATTAAATCTCATGGTGTAACTTTCTACGTTAATCATGTATCGGCAGAGGTTCCTTGGACTACCAAAGAAACTCCAGACAACGCACACACCAAAGGTGCAATTAAGTTTAAAAACTGCACACTTACAATCGACGAAAATAACGACGCCACCATTGGCAAAGTTCGTATAATTGACCGTTTATTACCACACCCTAGAGTAGTCCATGCTAGGATTATTGCACCCGTGTATGGTGACTTCCATGACGCATTAGACGACAAAGAATTCAAGCATAGCAAAATCAAAACCATTGAAGGTGCATGTAGTAGCGAGTTCATTGTTTGCGACTTACTGGATAAAGACGAAGTAATTTTAGCAGGACTAAAGTATGCAGGCAAGTTTAGAATTATGGTTCCAAACGAAGCGTACTACCAAGCCTACGACAAAAGTAGTGAATACATTGATGTAGACTATTCACAAGAGGACACGCTTTACGAGTACACTTGACCTATTGTTGACATAGGAAAATACAATGGGAAAATGGTGAAAAATAGTAGATTTCTATTGTAAATAATAGTACACTACAACAAGACAACACAGTGTTGTTTTTAATTCAAACTCAAAAGGAAAAATTATGAAAACAGTAGGCGATAAGTTATCAGCATTTGCAATCACTGGCGTCAAACCAGGCCAACCCGAAGATGCATTTTTCACAATCACTGACCAAAGCTATGAAGGCAAGTGGAAGGTTATTGTGTACTATCCAAAGGACTTTACATTTGTATGTCCTACAGAAATCGTAGCATACGACAAGTTGACACGAGACTTTAACGACCGTGACGCAGTATTACTAACAGGTAGCACAGACAATGAGTTTTGTAAAGTTGCGTGGCAAAAAGCACACCCAGACTTGCAAAAAATTATCCATACTCAGTTTGCTGATACACAGCGTGGTGAGTTGAGCTTAATTGAACAGCTAGGTGTGTTCTTTGGTCCAGCCGGCGCTGCTCTACGTGCAACATTCATCGTTGATCCAGAGAACGTTATCCAGCACGTCACTGTCAACAACTTGAACGTTGGCCGTAGCCCAGAAGAAACATTGCGTGTATTGGACGCATTGCAGACTGGCGAATTGTGTGCTTGCAACCGCACAGTTGGCGGCGACACACTATAATTAACTATAATTGACTATAAAGGACAAGGGTATGAATAGCGAATTTCAAGATTATGTAGATTATTGCAATGGGCTTGGTCGTAAAGATTGCCCTTGCCAAGGAGAACAAAAATGAGTTTCAGTGAAACAATTAAAAGTGCATTACCAGAATACGCAAAGGACACTAAGTTAAATCTTGATGCTGTTCTAGAGCGTAGCACATTAGATAAGGATGTGGCTTACGGTTGTGCAGTAGCCGCACTAGCCGCAACTGGTAATGGTAAAGTATTGAGTATTTTATTAGCTGATGCTCCAGTATACGCAGAATCAGCAATGACAGCCGCAAGTATAATGGCACAGAACAACGTCTGGTACCCCTACGTTGAAATGGCCGATGACCCAAGCCTAAAAGGCTTGCCGGCTCAGTTGCGTATGAACGCTATTACAAGTCACGGTGGGACCACTAAAGCAAACTTTGAAGCATTTAGTTTAGCCGCAAGTATTGTTGGCAAGTGTCACTTCTGCGTAAAGGCACACTACGACACATTGAAGAAGGAAGGCTACACTGTAGAACAACTTCGTGACATTGGTCGTATTGCTAGCGTTATGAACAGTGTTGCTAAAGTATTAAACAGCTAAAAGTAATACCTTAGTACTACAAAAACCCGTCTAAACAGCGGGTTTCTTTTTGGTTGACGTTTATTCATTTTGGTTGTATAATAATGACATATTAAGCAAACCAGGAGTTGAACATGGACTTTCTTACAGCATACATGGCAGGGGCTTTGGCACTCATCGGTTTGTGGGCATGGCGTGTGCCGCATGAAGATGTGCGTATGGTGTTCATCCTGGCTGTTATGTGGCCTGTGAGCGTGCTTGCTATCCTAGGCATCATGCTCCTCAATGTTACAGGTTGGAATATGGACTTGGCTAAGGGTGCTAAAATGTTTGGTTTCCGTAAGTCCACTAACCCAAAAGTCAAAGGCTTTGCTTTTACAATTCTTAAACAAGAGTTCCAATTCTACAAAGGTATTTAATATGTACATTGAAATGACTACATTTGCTGTTCCAACGTTCCTTATAGACGCGGTTGTGGTTGTGCTAAAAATGCTTGCTCTTTATATGGCACTGGCATTCATTGGTATCACCGTTTATAACTATTCGGTAGAACGAGCTATTCGTAAGCAAGCTGAAATTGATGCTGAAATTGACCGTTTGCACAAGTAAAGGGATAAGATGAAGTTCTACGAAGAAACAACAGATTACAAAGACACAATTAAAAATGGCACTTACTTGCTAAGTGACGATAAGTCTAGAATGTATGCTTACATTCGTCCAGGTGCTAACAGCGTATTCAAGTTCAAAAACCCTATTAGGATTGATACCCGCGGCCGCAAGTTTAAAGAAGTGCCTAACACATTTGGTTATCAAATTGAAGAAACTTCTAATCCAAAATGGACTGTTACGGGTAGCAAAGGTGACATTTATACAGTAGAACAAACGGAAAATGGGTTAACGTGTTCTTGTTCGGGATTTCGATTCCGTGGAAATTGTAAACACTTGCATATGGTAAAATGATAAATAATCTATATAAGGATTAATATTATGCCCTTTGTAAAAACTACAATCTATACCATCAAGCCAGGAAGCCCTTCAAAAGAAGAATTTATTAATAACCTTGACTTGGCGCTGTTAACCAGTAAATTTCCAGAAATCGCTTCAAAAACACGTGAAGAACTAGTAATAGCAGAACACGAAAGTTATCCATACCATAATCAACAAGCCCCGGGCTTTATAAGTTTAACAGGAACAACATCCGAAGATGGTTTAGTTTCAACTTGGGAGTCCAAATGGGAAACCCGAGATGCATACGTTGCCGCATGCGAAGAAAAAGGGTATGTGTCTAGCACAGAAGATTCAGTGACTACTGATTTCTTACCAGCAAGTGAAGAATCAGGGATATTCAATTATGTCAGAAGTCTTTATGCGCACGAATACCTTGCACGACAAGAAGTTACTTTTTCGGAAGTTTGATATCAGTTGACAAATAAATCAAATTAAGTTATAATAGCATCATAGTTTAACAAACATGGTGCTATTTTTATGACTACTCCTTGCTATCAAGTTATTGCGGATTTGGAAAATCATCCAAGTCGCTTAAACAAAGAAGCTATTGTTCTTGCGCAAGCAGAACTAGGCAACACCGAATTTTTTGAAGGTGCGAAACTTGCACTAGATAGCATGATTACGTTTGGCGTTAAACAAGTGCCAGAGCGTACAGGTACAGACGGGCCTGGCTACAGCTGGTCTGCTTTTAAAGCCAATCTACAAAAACTAATTTCGCGTGAATCTACTGGACATGATGCACGTGACTTAATACAAGACATGATGGATCATTCTACTAACCAACAATGGAACGGTTGGTATCGTCGAATCCTCATCAAAGACTTGCGTTGCGGCGCAAGTGAAAAAACAATCAACAAAGTAGTAGAAAAGAAATGGCCTGATTATGCAGTACCTGTTTTTAGTTGTCAGCTTGCACACGATAGCGCGAATCATGAGTCTAAAGTTACTGGGTCTAAGCTCATTGAAGTCAAACTTGACGGTGTCCGAGTTATTACAGTGGTTTATCCAGATGGTCGCGTTGATCAGTATAGCCGTAATGGCAAAGAGCTAGTTAACTTTCCGCACATTAAAGAACAGCTAGCAATTCCAGCAGAAGCAATGTCGTGCCCATGGGTATTGGACGGTGAGATTATGTCGTCAAGTTTCCAAGACTTGATGAAGCAGGTACATCGCAAAAGTGATGTTAAATCAGACGATGCAGTATTGCATTTGTTTGATTGGTTGCCTTTGGAAAACTTCCAACAAGGCGGATGGGACAAGTCACAAAAAGAACGTAGCAAAGCGTTGAAGATGTGGTACGGCTATTATCAAGAAAAGTTGCCCAACATCGCAGTATTGGACTACGAAGAAGTTGACCTTGACACTGCAAAAGGTCAAGCTCGTTTTAAAATGATTAATACACAAGCTGTGGCTGGCGGGTATGAAGGCATTATGCTCAAGGACCCAGAAGCACCTTACGAAATTAAACGTAGTGTGGCATGGCTTAAACTTAAACCCTTTATTGAAGTATCTTTGGCTGTGGTTGCAGTTGAAGAAGGTACAGGTAAAAACGTAGGTAAACTAGGCGCATTGGTTTGCGAAGGTACTGATGATGGTAAAGAAATTCGAGTTAACGTGGGTTCAGGATTCACTGATGCTAACCGTGATAGCTACTGGACTGCTAAAGAAAAACTTAACGGACAAATTGTCGAAGTTCGCGCAGATGCTATTACTCAAAACCAAGACGGCAGTTATTCGTTACGTTTTCCGCGTTTCCTCCGTTTCCGAGGGTTTGAAGTGGGCGAGAAGATTTAATATGGAAAAACAAGCAATTAAAGATTTAATGTACGGCGGCATCAATGAAATGATGCAGAACCGTCGATACTATTATCGCAGTAGCGTGGGCAAGGATTATAGTCACTGGACCACAGAAGGTAAAGAGGCTATGGAAAAATTTGTGCATGATATGACGCAGTATGTTTGGGATGCTGAAGAAGCCGCCCTTGACAATCGTGCCAAAGAAATGGTTCTTAAGGAATTAAAGTCATGAACGAACGAATTGAACATTGCTTATATCAAGCGGGCTTAACAGCACAAGGTTGTTGGGACGAGCTCGACGATTACGCAAAGCAAGGTATTGAAAAGTTCGCCAAGTTGATAGTGAAGGAATGTGTTGAGACATTAGGAACACATGAAGACTACTGGACTCATGAGCAAAGTATGAATCAATTAAAGAAACATTTCGGAATTGAATGATGGGGTGGTATGATTTTACATGGAATCTGGCTCAAGAAGGGCAGATCCGTGAACTAGACGAAGAAGTAGCAGAACTTAAAGAAAAAGTAGAAGTGCTCAAAGAATGGGTTGACTACTTACACAACGAAATTAAGGTATTAAAAAATGAACGAACGAATTAAAGAACTTGCTGAACAGGCTTGCCCATTATTCAAACAATTTTATGTAGTTGGGTCATGGCGTGCCGAGGAAATTGAAGAATTCGCCGAGTTGATTGTCAAAGAGTGTGCTAGTATCTATAGTAAGATTGACAACGGTAATCGGCATCTTGGCACTGATGATTACTTGGAAGCCTTACAAAAACATTTCGGAGTTGAATGATGAGCGATAAAATGCATAATATGTTTTTGGGTGCTGCCATAGCACTAGGCATCGTTGGATGGGTTGGAGTAGGCTGGATTATCGGCACTAATCAAACTGCATACGAATGTCAGATGATGGGACAATTTTATGTAGGTAAAACTGTATACGATTGTGAAGTAGCAAGACAACCTTTAACTGTACCAAAAACTAAACCACCAGGACAATAATGTTACCAGAAGATTTTGAAACAATGACAGCAGACGAACGTAACCGTTATCTGCGTAGTATTCTTAAAGAAGACCATGTAATTACGTTTACTAAAGTAGACGGAACAACTCGCGTTATGCCTTGCACATTGCGAACAGATGCTATGCCAACTCGAGCAGTAAATGAACATCACCAAACCCGTGTGTACAATCCTGAAGCATTAAGCGTTTGGTGTTTGGACAAAGGTTCCTGGAGAGCGTTCAAAGTTATGAATGTAACTTCGATTGAAAAACTACAATAAACGGTAAGATGCACACTTGCAATTCTTTGGTAGATATTGCATAATACATCTAGCTGAACATAAAACAGCATTTAACACAGAAGGAACTAAAAATGTTTTCAACAAAGACTAAGACTCACAAACTAATGACAGCATTGCAAAACGGTGAAGTTTTGACAGCTAGCCAAATCTCCAAGCGTTTCAGCATTGGTAACCCAACAGCTGAAGTTAGCCGCTTGCGCCAAGCAGGTATCGTTGTTTATGCAAACAAGCGTAAAGCAGGTAACGGTGTTGTTGTTACCGAATACCGCACTGGTAAAGCAAGCCGCGCATTGATTGCAGCTGGCTACCGCGCATTGGCCAAAGGTCTGTAATACTTATAGGTATTACCTTTAAAAGCAAAAAAGAGCCTCCGGGCTCTTTTTTATTGGCTGAATTAATTTAATATATATAAAGTAAACAAAGATAAATTATGACTGTGCCTTGCAAACAAATATTCGTTCCCAATTATCAACAAATTGCCAATAATGTTTATGACTATATTGTACAAAAAACAAATATATTAGATTCTTCCGATGCAGATACTGAAACTTTATTCTGGAACTGGCTTACCATGGAAGATGTATTGATTAACGTTCCGTTACTTGCTAAATGGGTTGAGACTACAGGCGCTACACCCAGAAACATGGCCATTTTATGCGTTAGGGAAACGTTGTTGGGACAACCTGTAACCGAATCAAGCTCACTTCATGTTGATGTAGACAAATCCATCAGAGTACTATGGCCCATACGCAACTGCAAAGGCAGTTCTACTCATTTTTATGATGTGCCGCGAGAATATTTGGAGTACAGAGAAACAGCAAGAGGTGTCGGTTGGTTATATGTAACTCAACCAGGCCCTTTTAAATTTTTAGGCAAAGGCGACTATGATTTAGGGCCTTTTGTATTTGATCCAAATGTAGCCCATGGAATTCACGTAGAACCAGATGCAGGGATACCTCGATTAACTTTGACTATTGGTTTTGATGCAGACTCTGATAAAAGCAAGACTATTGATGCTTGGTAATGAAAGCAACGCTGTGGGCTTGATATAATTAATACCTAAGTATTACCTTTTAAAAGCAGAAAAAGGGCCCTAAGGGGCTCTTTTTTGTTGACTAATTTTACCAAAAGTAGTATAATATAGTCATAGTAAGCAAAAAAGGAGTTGGTCATGAAATTCACAGAATGCACACTTTACCGCATTTATGGTCGCAATGAAGACTCTGACCGTGTTGTTATGTATACAACTGACATGAACGGTATGTATATGGATCGCTTCTATGACTTTGGATTCATGGATGTGTTTGATGTTAAGAAGGTCCTGGGTGTATACAATAGTATTAATCCTACTATCGAAAGCATTTCAAAGACTGAGTTTAAACGTAAGTTCGGCAAAGCATTTGTTCTTTGATTTTGGTTGACCAAAATTAATTTTGGTTGTATAATATACACATACAGAAACAAAAAGGCTCAAGATGAAAATCGAAACAATGTTCTATATTGCACTAGGTACAGTGATTGATTTTATTGAAAAGGCTGATAGCTACAAAGCGTTTGTTGAGTTCGCCGAAACAACAGAAGAAGCCAATCGTTATGCACGCCGCGCACTCAAATACAAGGCTAAGGCAATCGTTGGATTTGATCGTGAGATGGATCGTTTGGTAAAGGGTTACAAATGAAAGTAAAAGAATTGATAGAGTTGTTGTCGAAATTCGAAGGCGAGTTAGAGTTGCGTGGCTCTTACAACGGGGGCGAATACGAATCTGATTTTGAGTTGATGGAATTAGAAAAGCGTGAAGGTGAAGTTTGGTTGTTAGACTAAGGAGAGCGTCATGTCTAAGATTACAGCGGCAGAAGCCCGCAAATTAGCAGGTCCCACTGTCCAAGAGCGTGTGGATGAAGTTTATCCCTTGATTCGTGAAGCCGCCGAGCAAGGCAAGCGTAGTATTGCGTTACATGATTGGTGGGCGAACGGTGGTTACAGTGGCACCAAAGAATGGCAACAGGCTGTTATGATTCTTGAAGGCGACGGATATAAAGTTGGGTTCTTCTATGAGGAACGTCAATTCGTCAATATGTATACTACAGTGGAGTGGTAAGGAGAAGACTATGGCTAAGATTACACTTGAAAAAGGTTCGTGGGGCGATTATACAGCATACATTGACGGTGTAGAAGTAGAACGTGAGCCAGGTAGCATTAAACTTGACCGTGCTGATTTGCTTGAACAAGTCCTCGCTAAGATGGGCATTGAAGTTGAAACAAAATGGCACTACTATGTGACCCGTGAAGTTGACGGTAAACAACGCGGTGTTCGTGTCGATGACTCTAGCACAAACATGAAATAAAGCCATGATTATTACAGCATACAAATCAGAAACAGACGGTAAGATCTTTGAGGACAAGAAGAAGTATCAGAACCACCTGCGAGTCCTTGCACGCCAGCGCCTTACACGAAAGAAGCTGATGATTGCCGAAGCAGAAAAAGATGCTGCCTGGGCAGAACTCTACGAACGTGAGCAAAGCATTGATGACTGGTGCCAAATGGTTATTGACAACCAGCACTTGTTCTGGGCCGAAGCCGCAAAAAGCGATTGGCGTGATTGGGATTGTGTTGGGAAGAAAAGTGGCCGCGGCAAAAATGCAATGGTTATCCCAGTGCCAAAAGTTCTAAAAATCACTCACCGACTGACATGGAATGATCATGTTAGCAACAGTCACTCATGTCCACACAACGGCGTAGAAAACTTTGACCGCCGTGCTGAGTATAACAAAGGTAAGCCCACAGGATACCCAGGGTGGAGTGGCCACATTGAGTGGCTAGTTGAATGGCCCCAGGAACTTGAAGGCATGTATCTTGGCAGTGACTTGTTTGCTTGTGGAACATTCCGCACAGGTCGTCAACGTGCCCACACTGGTACAGGTGGTGGTGGTGGCGGTCACTTTAATAAAGAGTTTAACACTTGGGTCCAACGCCCCGGCTACGACTTCAAGTTGTTTGCCGCAGACTGGCCCGGACTTGCTCGCTACCACGAAAAGCGTGTGATGTGGAAAGTACTTGCTAACAAGGACTACGCATGATCAAGTTTAAGTGGAGTCAAGACGGCTTGTGGTTTACTAAGTCCCGCAAAGGCGAAGAAGTAGTTCACTTGTTTCGTCTTGGGGCTACTAAGTATGACGGCATGAAGTTTTACGAAATCATCATTGGTAAACTGTGGATTGGATTTAGTGTATGATCCCAGAAGAACATAAAACTGCTATTATCAGTAATGGTTTGCATTTTATGCGAGCCATTACTGAAGCGTATGGATCTGAAAAAGGTATGGAACTGTGGGAGAATATCACAAGTGTGTTAGACCCAGAAGTCAAAGGGCAAATATTTTTTGCTATGATAACTGGTACGTATAACGACAGGATCGAAATTCGCGGCGTTACTCTAACGGGCCAAAACAATGCAGTGGCTTGTATTAAGGCTATTCGTCAGTATAGCGGACTGGGCTTAAAAGAAAGCAAAGACATTTACGACCGTTTGCGTGACAGTGGTATAGCCAATGGCTATTCGACTACAGAATACCTTAGAGTTAATCATGAAGATTATCATAGTGCTTTGATTAGTCTCCGCGGCGCAGGATTAATAGTATGACACATGATAGAAATAAAATGTGGCGAACTGCTGAC